>Ga0118677_10004675_pt1 | contig 24690 bp, 26 predicted proteins | sample AliMusrvi5mmetaG_FD_86154 | JGI IMG/M metagenome (GOLD analysis project Ga0118677, IMG submission 86154)
GGGCGTCAGGCGCTTGGGGTGGACGCGGCTCAGGACCGCCGGCAGCTGTTTGTGCCCCGCCATGGAGTAGGCGAGGCGCGAGGCCCCGATGAGGCCGGCGTTCGTGCCGATGATGAGGATCGTCGCCGCGAGAATGGCGATCCACGGCGAGAGTACGGTCTTGAGCCAGTCGAGCCCGTGCGGCATGTTCTGGACGATGCCCTGCAGCGGGTCGGCCTCGTAGACCGTCGCCAACTGCGTGCCGTAGAGCTTCGTCACCCACTGCCCGTTCTGCTGGTAGACGACTCCGGTCGCTTTCTGGCCGGGATAGACCGTCAGCTTCTTGACGTTCGTGGTGTCGACCCTGACGTACACATCCTGTTTGGGATCGCTCTGGAAGACCCACGGCCCGGTCGCGGCCAGCTTGCCGGGCGCCGGCTGCACCGGGACCGCGGCGACCGTCTTGGTCGCCGGGTCGACCGGCAGGACGTTGTAGTGCACGGTCATGGCTGAGAGGCCGACCATGGAGATCGCGAAGTACACGCCGAGCACGGCCGCCAGGACGAACTTGACCGCCTTCGGCACGTCGCGCCCGGGGTTGGACGACTCCTCCGCCATGTTGGAGATCGTCTCGATGCCCGTGTAGGCCACGGTGCCGATGGAGATGCCAAAGTCTGCCGCGTCCCCAAGCAATGGAGAATGGACGCAGCCGGCGGGAAAAGCAGCTGCGAAGAAGATCAACGACATTGATGTAGCAAAGAACACGGAACTGAGCAGCCCAACGGAAGCAGGAAAGAGCAAGTCCACGGAAGCTTTGAGTAGAGTGAGCGACGGTACATCTCATGGAACTCAGAACAACGGCCAGTCTACTCAGCACTCGCAGACGGGAACCGTTCAGGCAGCAGCAGTACGAGCGAATGTTATAGACGGTGGCACAACTCAAGCACAAGCGGCTGCGATGCATCTGGTCTCCCACGAAGCGGCTACGACCCTTCGCAGCGGAGGCGGAGTTGTAGATGGATCTAACCGTGGCTTGCAGCATGGCAACCCCGCTTCTAACGAAGTGGAGAGTGGCGATGCTGCGGTGACATCCGGCATCAATGCTGCAAAGCTTATCCAGACGATGGGGCAGACGGAGATGAGGGTTGGAATGCGTTCCAGTGAATTTGGCAACATCTCGATTCGTACTTCTGTCTCGCAGCGACAGATGCTGGCCCAAATATCACTGGATCATGGTGACCTGAGTCAGGCCCTATCATCCCATGTCTCCTCGATGCAGACCAAACTGGAAAACGAATATGGGCTGCACACCATGATCGAGGTCAATACCCAAGGGGCCTTATCTTCGGGCGATACAGGTAATTACTCGCAACAGAAACAACAGGAGTTTGTTCGTTCTGGAAGGATCGCGGATCCAGTGATTGCCACTGAGCCCGAACCCGGTTTGGGCCAGGGAGCGACGGTAAGCGTAAGTGGTGGAGTTCGGTTGGACATCAGGGCATAGAAACAAATCGTTTCAAGAAGGGAAGACCAGATGAATATTCAAGGATTTACGCCAAGCGTGGCAGCACCTTTGATGGCGCAGAATTCCAGTGCACCAAGGGCAGCGGGCACGTCGGGCAGCACCGGCAGTTCGAGTACGTCCAACAGCTCTTTAGGGGGCTCGGCAGCCAGTCTCCAGGGCACGTTTCTGAACCTGCTGGTGACGGAGCTGCAAAATCAGGACCCAACTTCTCCGGTCGACCCCACTGCTATGGTCGGTCAGATGGTGTCACTGAACCAGTTGGATCAACTAATTTCCATCAACCAGACGCTGAGTACTATGTCCAGCGGGACGTCGGGAACGTCGAGCACTGCACATACGTCGAGCGTTAGCCCAAACATTGCGGCAGTTGCCGGCACTACGGCGGCGACTGATAGCACAACAGCGGCTGCAACTACAGCCAGCCTAAGTTTGGCGGGTGCAACGGCGCTCAGCCAACTGCAAACGGTATATACCCCCACGACAGCCCCGAATGCGCTCATGAATTTGTATGGAAGCTTAGGGACTCCAGCAGCGAATTTAAATCCAACACTCACAGGAGGTAGATAAATGCCAGCATTTTCGATTCCACTATCAGGCTTAGAAGCCACTTCTCAATCAATGAATGTGATTGCGAATAACTTGGCGAACCTAAACACGGACGGCTACAAAGACGAAACCCTTAACTTTGGTGACATATTCAACCAGATGCAGGGGACTTCAGGGAACGGGAACCCGATCCAGTCAGGATCGGGAGTAAAGGTCGCAAGCACATCCTCTAACTTCACCAATGGCAGCGTCAATTCGACGGGTGTTTCATCGAACATGGCCCTCCAGGGCAACGGATTCTTTGTGGTTCAAAACGGCAGTCAAACGGACTACACTCGCTCGGGCAATTTCACAGTGAATTCCTCAGGACAACTGACTACGGCGAACGGGGAACTGGTGATGGGATATTCGGCTACCAATGGCGTGATTTCGAGCAGCGATACGCTTGCGCCGATCTCCGTCAATCAGGCAAGCACGATACCCGCCGTCGCCAGCACTACCTTCCAGATGAACACGAATCTTGACTCTAGCGCTGGCGTTGGCGCTTCGTTCAGCACGCCCATCACGGTCTATGACTCCTTGGGTACGCCGCAAACGCTGAATGTTCAGTACACCAACACGGCTGCAAATGCCTGGAACTACACCATCACGCTACCAGCAGCGGCCACAGGTGGTACTGGTAATCCAACAACCGTCGCTTCTGGCAAGCTCACCTTCGACTCGTCGGGAAATCTGACGGCACCCACCGGGACGGTAACTGGCGTCAAACTCACCGGCCTAGCTGACGGCGCAGCCGATATGAACCTTACCTGGAATCTGAACAACGCTTCGGGGAGTCCGAGCATCAAGCAGCAAAACTCAGCCAGTGCAACGACCACGACCACCCAGAACGGCTATGGGGTTGGCACTCTCAGCAGCTACTCTGTGCTTCCTGACGGTACAGTACAGGGGCAGTTCAGCAACAATCAGACACTGGCGCTCGGTAAGGTGGCAGTGGCTAGTTTCGCCAACGCCCAAGGATTGGCGCAGTCGGGACAAAGTGATTATCAAGCCACTTTCGCCTCCGGATCTGCAGTAGTTGGGCAGGCTGGTGCCGGCGGTAACGGCACAATCACTGGTGGATCGGTCGAAGGGTCCAATGTGGATCTCTCCAAGGAATTTGCCAACATGATCGTCGCACAGCAGGGGTATGAAGCCAACGCGAAGGCGTTGACGACGCTTAACCAGGTATCCCAGGCAACAATCCAGATGATGACCTAGATTCGTTTGATTGGCTGATCGAGTTGTTAGCTTACGATTAGAGCCTCCCGTCAGGGGAAACCTCTCCTGGCGGGAAGGCACTAGCCGGTTGCCGTCTCTCATGGCTGTCTCACCAGCCAAGAGAGTTGCGTGGCCAGCTCGTGCTCGTGTTTAACCCATGTAAAAACAATCATCTAGCCTCTGCCTAGGACGGCGCGCCGATAGTTGTAGTAGCGTCTTGCATTCCGGCCCTTCGATTGCATTTAGATTTTGTGCAATCGCTCCACCCATTGTCATACCGGCAGATCGGCGCCAGAGGTTTTGGCATATTCATGTCGGATGCATGGAACCAGGAGCGCTCGAGGGTTCAATGAACGCAACAGCCCAGAAGCTGGAACCGGAAGCTACTCCTATTTCGACGACCCTCTCGGTCCCGACGCCGAGTGAGCAGGATCCGCTCGACCTCATGCCATGGTTGCCGTTTACCCTCAGCCTGGAACTGCCCGTGGCGCGGTTTACGATTGGCGACCTGCTGACGCTATCTCAGGGCTCGATCGTGGAGACAGCCTGTCACCATACCAGTGACGTACCACTGCGCGTCAACCACATTTTGATCGGTTGGACGGAGTTTGAAGTCATCGGCGACAGAATTGCCGTGCGTATTACGGACCAGGCATGATTGTAAAGATTCGAATTCCGCGCTTCTCACTTCCCAGCTTTCCGGCTGGTCCGACCGCGCTGGCGTTGACTCCAGCGCCTGCAGGTGCGTCGTTTCATGCCATGCTCACGGACTGTGCTGAGGATTGGGTGGTGCATCATTCACCCCGTGCGGCAACGCTTCCTGAGCGTGCAATTACGCGACAACTGCAGCGGCCAGCTCCCGGAATGATGCAGAGCGCGTGGTCCTGGCTGCATAGAAAATACGCACTGACCGGAACCAAGCGATTGCGAGTCGCCGAGACCGTCTCGCTCGGAGAAAAGCGATTTGTTGCGCTCGTCCGTGTCGAGGACTGCGAGTTCCTGATTGGAGGAGGCGCATCTGGCGTGTCGCTGCTTACCCAGTTAGGGAAGGTGTCAGGTGCGACCAATGCACTGCAATCGGACTTGGGCGTTGAGGGGGATTCGCAATGACCCACCGCCTGTTGCGAAGTCTCGCAATGCTGCTATCTCTGCTGCTGGGCAGCGTGGCCCCCGTGGCCGCGCAAACTCGTGTTGCTACTCCTGGAAGCGGCACTTCACAGTTCACCGGCAGGCAGCTTCATACAACTTCCGCAGCGACGGTTGTCCCGAAGCATACTATCTCCAACACATCACCGAGGATCACAAAAAACCCAGTGCCTCCTGCTCCGGCCGACATTGGCGGAGTATTGCAGTTTCCAGGAACAACCGGCGGATCGGTGCCGTGGTCGGTGGTTGTACTGCTCACTGCTCTCACCCTGATCCCTTCCGTCCTCGTTTGCATGACCCCGTTTGCGCGCTTGCTGATTGTCTTTCATTTTCTACGTCAAGCCCTGGGGCTTCAGACGACGCCTTCCAACCAGACGCTGATTGGGCTTTCGCTCATCCTAACCTTCTTTCTCATGCAGCCTGTAGCCAACCAGATATATCAGGAATCCTACATCCCGATGCAGGCAGGCCAAATAACCTCCATCGATGCTCTGGGCCGCGCGGAAGACCCGATACGCCATTTCATGGCTCACTATGTACGAGACAAGGATGTAGCGCTGTTTGTCGATCTGGCCAAGGAACCCCATCCCGCATCCATGAACGACGTATCAATGCGTGTTTTGCTACCTGCTTACATCTTGTCGGAATTAAAAGCCGGCTTTCAGATCGGCACCGTTTTGTTTCTACCCTTTCTGATTGTGGACATGGTGGTGGCTTCCATCACAACGTCCGTGGGCATGTTGCAGTTGCCGCCTGTCGTCATTTCAACCCCACTCAAGCTTCTGCTCTTCCTGATGGTAGATGGATGGCACCTTCTAATCGGCTCGCTAATGAGGAGTTTCAACTAATACTATGGGCGTCGATCAAGTAGTCATGCTGGGAAGAATGATGATGCAGGAGGTAATGATCCTGGTCGGCCCGATCCTGATCGTGGCGATCACCGTCAGCCTGGCGGTGAACGTGGTTCAGGTGCTTACATCGCTGCAAGACACAACAGTCTCCACGGTGTCCCGTTTGCTTGCCACGGGAAGTGCTCTCTTCCTCATGATGCCGTGGATGTGGCGTCATCTGGTGCAATACACGCTGAATGTCTTCTCCGACTTTCATGGGTACCTTCAATGATTCAGATACCCTTGCTCACGATCATCAGCGGAGTACTAACCATCAGTGTGCGCCTGACGGGGCTGATGCTCTTCGCGCCATTCTTCGGAAGCGTCGCAATTCCTACGCGGGTAAAGGCGATCCTGGTGCTGGCGATTACGCTTCTGTTGTACCCAACGGTGGGTCACGACATCGGCACCTACAATATGGCCCAGTGGCCGCTGCTGATCTTCATGGAATTTCTAATCGGAGTGGGTATGGGGATCGCAACCAACATTGTCTTCGAGGCGGTCCAACTCTCCGGACAGGTGCTGGGCGTCCAGATGGGCTACTCTCTTGTAAATATCCTCGATCCGCAGACCCAGGTCGATACCACGGTGATCTCGGTTTTCTATCAAAGCATCGTCATGTTGTTGTTTCTTCGAATGGATGTCCATTACTGGCTTCTGCGCGCGATCGGCAACAGTTTCGTCTACATGCCGCTTGGCACTACCCATCTAAGCAGCCTGTTCACCATGGCCGTCCTGAAGTTGGGTGGTGAGATCTTCGGCCTGGGGGTTCAGATTGCAGCGCCGGTGCTCTCGGCTACGCTGGTCGCGGATATTGTGCTTGGCCTGCTTGGCAAGGCATCCCCGCAATTGCCACTCATGCTGCTTGGACCGGCAATCAAAAGTCTTTTGGGTCTCACCATATTGATCGCGACGTTGAAATACTGGCCCGACCTTTTCCGTGGGCTGTTCCTTAGTACGCTGGCGGACGGCGAACGCATTCTCCACCTGGCACGATGAGGCACAATGGCTGAATCGAACAAGACCGAACAAGCGACACCCCAGCACCGGCAAAAGTCGCGGGAAAAGGGCATGGTCACGCGTTCTCGCGAACTGACCAGCGCTTTGTCTATGGTCGCGGTCGCAGGCGTAGTGGCACTCACGGCCCAGCAGGCGATCTATCACTGGACGGATTTCTTCCGCAATGCGCTGGATTCTGCAAGTACCGAATCGATCCAGGCAGGTGGGCCGCTTCTCTTCTGGACCAGTGTGGAGACGCTGCGCTGGACGGTTCCAATCCTTGCCGCCGCGTTGGCTGCTTCACTTGCGGCAGGGTATGCGCAGGGAGGCTTCGTCTTTGCCCCAGAGGCCTTATCGATCAAACCGGACAGGATGAGTCCTGCAGCAAAACTCAAGCAGCTGTTCTCCCTTACAGGGGTCAGCACCACTCTCAAGTCTCTACTGCCATTCTTCGCCATTGGCTGGATTGGATATGCGTGCATCCGAGACCACTGGGGAGAGATATTATCGAGTTCCTATTCCAACTCGCACTCCTTCGTCCATATGGTCAGCAGTATGCTGCTGGAGGTCTGTTGGAAGTCCGGCATTGTTCTTGTCATATGGGCCGGCGCGGACTACCTCATGCTCTGGCTAAAGAGCGAAGGCGATCTGAAGATGAGCCGCCAGGAAATCCGCGACGAGATCAAGCAGTCGGATGGCAATCCGGCGAACAAGGCCAAAATCCGCAGGCTGCAGCGACAATCGAGGCGCAGGCAGATGATCAAGGCGGCGGAAACCGCGACAGTGGTTATCACCAACCCCACCCACTACGCGGTCGCACTGCGCTATGAGATGGCTATGTCCGCCCCCATCGTGGTTGCAAAGGGTATGAACCTGCTGGCGCAGAAGATTAAGGAGATCGCATGGAATCACGACATCCCGGTGATGGAAAACCGGCCGCTTGCGCAAGCGCTCTACAAAGGCGCTGAAGTGGGAGATTCTATCCCATCGACTCTGTACCACGCAGTCGCAGAGATTCTGGTCATGGTCTACAAGGCCCAGGCTGAAGTAAAACAACGCGAGGCTCAAAGGAGAGCATCCGCTAACCTTCAAGGAGAAATGAGATCCCTGTGAGCAACAAGTCCGGACTAATAACCTCGCTCCGCGCATCCGGCGATTGGATTATTCCAACCGCTGCGGTGGCCCTGGTGTTTGTGATGCTTGTGCCCTTGCCAAGCATCGTCCTCGACCTGTTGCTGACAGTAAGCATTACAGCTTCAGTGCTGGTCCTGCTGACAGCAATACAAATTCTGCGTCCAGTGCAGTTCTCTGTGTTTCCCAGTCTCATCCTTTTATTGACATTGATGCGTTTGTCGCTGGATTTGGCCAGTACGCGACGAATCCTGCTGCACGGAAACGAAGGGACTTCAGCCGCTGGAAAGGTGATTGAGGCATTCGGCCAGTTTGTGGTTGGCGGCAACTATATCGTTGGCTTTGTCATCTTTTTGGCGCTCATTGCGATTCAATATCTTGTGGTCAGCCACGGCGCTGTTCGTACCGCCGAGGTGTCAGCCCGATTCACACTCGACGCCATGCCGGGCAAGCAGATGGCCATCGACTCTGACCTGAATACCGGGCTCATCACCGCGGACCAGGCCCGCGCGCGTCGCGATGCAGTGGCCGCCGAAGCAGAGTTCTGTGGCTCTATGGATGGCGCAGCCCGCTTCAGTCAACGAGATTCGTTGGCCACTATCCTCATCATGGTCATTAATATCGTTGCTGGATTGCTCATCGGAGTATTTCAGCAGGGCATGGACTTTGCCCAAGCCGTAAAGACATACACCATCCTGACCGTGGGCGACGGACTGGTGGCGATTATCCCGGCGCTGCTGGTTTCCGTGGCGGGCGGCATCGTGGTCACGCGCGCTTCCTCTGACCAGTCCCTCGGCGTGGACATTCGCAAGCAGATGTTCAAGACCTCACGTCCGCTGTGGATTGTCAGCGGAGTGTTACTGGCTCTCGCCCTCATTCCCGGTATGCCGAAGTTCGCCTTCTTCTCCCTGGGCGGAATCACGATGTTGGCGGCTTGGAAGAAGAAGCCCGGTACCGCCGACGAGCCCGCCGCTGGAGCCAAGGCTGCCGCGGCTAAACCAGGAACACCGTCCATGGACCCTATGGATGCGGTGCTAAAACTGGACGATCTAATGCTGGAAGTGGGCATCGGCCTGGTGCCGCTGGTTGACGCAAAGCAGGGAGGCCAACTGCTGGCGCGGGTGAAATCGCTGCGCAAGAACCTGGCACAACAACTGGGCTTCCTGGTGCCGTCTATCCATATTACGGACAATCTATCGCTCAAGGAAAGAGAGTATGTCGTCTACCTGCGAGGTGTGGAAATTGCACGGTGGGAGATGCGGCGCGACCGTCTGCTGGCCGTAAATTCCAATCCAAAGCCCGGCGATATACCGGGCCAGGAAACACGCGAGCCTGCGTTCGACTCTCCCGCCAAGTGGATTGCGCCCGACATGCAGGCACAGGCCATTACCGCGGGTTACGCCGTGGTCGACCACACATCGGTATTGGCAGCCCATCTCGCCGAACTGATCAAGCAGAACGCACACGACCTATTGACGCGTCACGAAACCAAGCGGCTGGTGGATCGCCTCTCGGACTCCCATCCGAAGCTGGTGGAGGAGTTGACCCCGAAGCTGATGAGCCTGGGAGAGGTGCAGAAGGTGCTGCAGCAGTTGCTGCGAGAGCAAGTCTCGATTCGGGACCTCGGCACAATTCTGGAAGCGCTTGTGGAAGCGGCCGCCATCAACAAGAATCCGGTTCACCTTGTGGAGGCCGCCAGGCACTCGCTTGGACGTGCGCTGATTCGGCCGTTGCTGAACGAGCGTGGCCAGCTAAATGTAGTCACACTGAATCGCGCGATCGAAGAGGAGTGTTCCGGTACTTCTTCACAACACCCGCAACTGTCCTCGGGCGGGGCGATGCAGGTGTCCGTGGCGCGCAGGGTTCTGGACGGATTACGTGCCATGCTGGGCGACCAGATCGCGATGGCGCCTCCCGTTCTGTTATGCGCGTCACCCGGACGGTTTTATCTGAAGCGTTTGCTGGAGCCATTTCTTCCCAAAATTGTTGTGATATCGCCGTCGGAGATTCCTCCGATGACGCAAGTGCAGTCCCTAGGCTCGGTTGGATGAAAAGACTGAATACTTACACGCTCGATGAGGTGAACCTATGACGCAAGCAGAAGTGGCCTATAAGACAAGCGCGGAGGAAGTCAATGATCGCAATGAACTTGTGATGCAGGAGCTTTCCCAGGTCTACTACATTGCCTCTCGAATTCGCGAGAGGCTTCCACAGCACGTGGAGCTGGAAGACCTTGTGAATGCGGGCGTTCTCGGCCTGCTCGAAGCTAGCCGGACCTTTGATTGTTCTAAAAATGCCCAGTTCAAGACCTTTGCCAAGTTCCGCATCCGCGGCGCAATCCTGGATAGCCTGCGCGATGCCGATTGGGGTTCACGTTACCTGCGCAAGAGGGGACGCGAGATTGCGGATGTTACCTCGCAACTCGAAGGCAGACTCGGACGGCATCCTGTCGATACCGAGATCGCAGAGGAGATGCATATAGAGATTGATCGTCTGCGCAAAATCATGCAGCAGCTCGATGGGCTTCATTTGGCAGGCCAGCAGATGGCGGTTTCCAACGACAGCTCGGAATCGTTGGATGTGATCGAATCCGCACCCAACCTGGACGATCCCGATCCATTCGATCTATGCCTGCAGGGAGAAAGAAAAGCTCATCTTGCTGAAGCCATTGCAAAGCTCAGCGAGAGGGAGCAGCTCATCCTCTCCCTCTATTACCGGGAAGAGCTCACTATGAAGGAGATTGCAGAAGTCGTGGGGATGTCTCTATCGCGGGTATCCCAGATTCGCCAAGCGATGATGAACAAACTTAGAGAGTCGCTCGCCCACCTTCGCGAGCGACCGGCCGTCACAAGTATGGCAGCAGGAGGACACTTTGGGCGAGCCTAGTCAGCAACAAGTTGAGTCATCGGTTCAGGAGTCGCGACCCGAAAGGACGCAGAATGGGGGAAAGATGCAGCGCTCCATATATCCCTGCAATTTTCGATCGGCTGGACGTTTATCCAATGAGAATGCGCGCGCGCTAACCGCGATTCATGAGACGTTCGCGCGGCATCTTGCCAGTTCCCTGGAAGCTTATCTGGGAACAAACCTGAAGATAAAGCTATTAATGTTGGACCAGATCTCTTTCAAGGACCACATAGCAGACATACCGCCTTTCAGCTACATCTCACCGTTTTACCTCAACACGATTCCAGGTACCATGCTTGTCGAGTGCGGCATCGATCTCATCTTTCCGACAATCGAGCTGCTTCTGGGAGGTTCAGGTATGTCAGTGAACGAAGCCCGTGAACTCTCGGAGATTGAAGAAGAACTCATACAGGATCTGACGTCGATGATTGCCCGGCAAGCCGAATACGCATGGGAGATACCGGACATGTCCCTGGTGGCAAACCGGCGTCTCGACTCCTCGGCCATGCATCAGTTCTGTCCGCCGAACGAAAAGGTCACTCTGGTTAAATTCGAGATCGATATGGTTGACACTACCGGGTACTTTCAACTGATATTTCCTACCTCCTTTGTCAATTTTCTTATCAAGCAGAGCAAAGTCGAGCAGCCGCAAAAAAAAGGGGAATTGAAGTACTTCCCGACCGCAACAATCCGGGAACGCATACTGGATTGTGATGTGTCGGTGGCTGCCGATCTTCCCAGCATGAAGGTTTCCGTGCGCGACCTAGTGGGGCTACAGCCAGGATGCGTTCTGAAACTGCGGGCACCCGTCCGTACGCCGGGGATGCTGACCGTAGGTGGACGAGAGATATTTGAAGCAAATCCGGTTAGAAACGGCGCGCAAAAGGCAGCACAGGTCGGCCGCCGGGTACAACCATTAGGCTGGGGAAAGGAATAGGGATTATGGACAATAAGAGCAACAAAATGATGGCGCGGATATTTGCTGAGGCTCTTGCCTCCTCTCTGGCCGATGCGCTGACCAAAGCGGCGGGGTTACCCTCACAACTCAAGGTCCTGGATAATCCTGACCTCGGCATTCGGCAAGGGCAGCCGATCCATTTTCGGCTGACTGCCGACGGCGCGCTGCACGGGGAATGCTTTGTCGAGGTATACGAACCGCAAGCTGCGGAACTCGGTTCGAAGATATTGAAGCAGCCGGCAGCGGCCTTCCGTGAGGATCATGCAGAGGCGCTGGCAGAGGTCATCTCCACAGCCGCCGCGGGACTCACGATCTCTCTCTCGGATAAGTTCGGCGAGCTCAACTTTAAAGTGGATCGTATTGCGGACCTGGCGTTCGGCGGCATGCTGGTTGTGCCACTTTCAGCCTCTATGGAGGAACGGCCAGATGTGTCTTTGCTGCTCTATTTCGACGGCGAATTTCTCGAGGCCCTGACATCCCATGGATACACAAATGATCCTGCCGAAAACGGAGTGACTCCTATCGATCCAGTCAATCTCAAGATGGTGATGGATGTTGAGTTGAATGTGTCGCTTCGATTTGGTCAGCGTCAGTTGCCGCTGCGTGAAGTCCTGGAATTGGCAAGCGGATCGGTGATCGATCTGGATCGCCAGGTGGACGACCCCGTTGAACTGCTCCTGGATGGAAAAGTAATTGCCCGAGGGGAGGCCGTTATAGTGGACGGCAACTATGGGTTACGAGTCACGGAAGTACCGCATCCGATAGCGGCCCATATTTAGAAGTTGACCTTTCAGGGGGTATGCACGATGAAATTCTCACTTGGATCCTTGCTGCCGGGCGTTGATCGCGGATGGAAGAGTATGTACTCGATATGTGCTCTCCAGACGTGCCAGAACACGCTCCTTATGCGAAGCATCCAAAGTCGCGTCGGCATCAACGTCGGTCAACTCTGGTACTGCAGTGTGGATTGCTTTGCTACGGCCGCACGCAAACGGTTCTCCATGCTTTCGGGTGCAAGCATCCTGGAGATGCCGCATCACCCGCGTCTGTCCATCGGTCTTGTAATGCTTTCCAAAGGCTATCTAACGGACGATCAGCTTCGATGTGCCATGGCTGAGAGCCGTTTGCACGGTGAAGAATTGGAGGCTGTCCTGATCCGTCTTGGACTGGTCAGCGAGAGGCAGCTGGCTACGGCGAGGGCTGCGCAGTGGGGGTATCCAATTCTTGGACAGGATCGTATGGGACAACCAGTCGAGGCAGATATACCCCCAACCTTGCTGCATACATGCACGGCGGTGCCGCTGCACTGTTCCGAGGCGGCGAAGCGTTTCCTCCTGGGTTTTGTGTATAGGGTAGAACACACTCTTCTTAATTCTTTGGAGCAGATCACGGGCTTCAGGGCAGAGCCATGCTTCATCACAGCAACGGAGTTCCGAGAACAAATGAGGCGTCTGACGACTGTGCACGGTTGCGAAGAAGTGGTCTTCGACGATCCAAATTCGCCGGTGGAAATGGCAAATATGGTGGCCGGTTTTGCCGTTGAAGTCGCCGCAAGGGAAGCGACCTTCACACAATGCCGGGAATATGCCTGGACAAGACTCACCGGCAAGCGACGGAAGATCGACGTGCTGTTTCGTGTCAAAAATATGGCCGAAACTGGAAAAAAGAGAAATTTCCTCGTGCCGATGGAGAACATCCGCTCTTTCGGCTAAAAATACTGCCGCAACTTGCCGATATCTGTGCCAGGTGGTCGCACAGTGCCGACAAGGATAGTTTCCAGGAACCAAACTCGACGGAATCAGTTGGTTGAGCTCCAGCCGTTGCAGGCTGAGTTTGTCCAGGATCATCCCGATATACCTGTACTGTCTAAAACACTACTTCTGCTGGAACTTATGGTTCAGGAACCCTGTGTCGATCTTCGTGAGATTTCTCAACTGGTGCTCTCCGACCTCGGCGCTACCTTGCAGATAATGCGGAAGGTTAGTCTGGAATATCGCAACACGGAAGACCACCCCACTCGAATTGAGGATTGCATCTCGGCTCTAGGTCTGGAGGCTTGCCTGAAGGCAGTATCGGCGCAAACTATCGCTCAAGATGGCAGGCAGTATGCTATCGCTGAATTCTGGGACCATTCCAGGGAGATTGCGCAGCTTTCCCGGCAGGTTGCAGAAGAGATGCTTGATGGATATCCCGAGGAGGCCTACACGGCCGGCCTGTTTCATGCGATGGGTTTGCTGCCAGAGCTTCTGGGATGGAAAGAACCCAGCGGGTCAGATGCCGCGCTGATTGGACTCAGGCTTGCCACCGGTTGGTCGTTACCACACAGCGTGACCGAGTTCTTTCGTGAAATCCACTTTCCAGGCTACCCCGCGCTGTGGTCCGTTATTGTGCGCGAGGCCCACCAGCGTGCTAACAGGTCGTCCATCGATTGCCCCTTTGAACAAGGCCTTCGTCCCCACCTGGTTTGGAATGGATACGAGCAACTAGGCCAGGTAAATTTTCGGTAATCCGTCTTACCGTCGGCACAACCTCGGATTGCCTCCTCATGAGAGAAATACTACGAATAGCTGCGGTTTACCTGCTAAATCGGCAGTTCTAATCAATTCCTCATCAAAATCAGGGTATTTAGGCTCGAAATAGCCCTTTTAGGGCAAAGTTTGCCTATTTGGAATGGCATTCGCCGTGCACTGTTCTAGGACAAGAGGCGTCTATGGACAGTGGATATTATGCCGCGTGTACAGCTCTTGTAGCTCGTACACAGGCATTGGATACGATTGCCAACAACCTGGCCAATGCAAGCACGGTGGGTTACCGGGCGCAGCATAACGTGTTCAGCTCGGTGCTGGCCCAGGCTGGCGGCGCGCCAGACTCCGACCTCAATCAGGCGATCAATAACTACGGAATTCTCAGCGGAACCACGCTGGACGAAACTCAGGGCGCTCTGCAAAAGACCGGCAACGACCTCGATCTGGCCGTCCAGGGATCAGGCTTTTTTGTTGTGCAAACTGCCAACGGTCCTATGTATACACGCGACGGCAGCTTTCAGGTATCCAGCAAGGGACAGTTGATTACTTCTTCCGGTGACCCTGTGATGGGCGATAAGGGGATCATTTCCATGCCCCCGGGTACGGTTTCGATCAGTACGGATGGCACCATATCGTCGAATGGAGCAGTAGCGGGCAAATTGAAGCTGGTAAATTTTACCGCGGGTACTGTCCTGACTAGCGCCGGCCAAACCTACTATTCCGCGCCTCCTAAAAGCGAGATAGCGGCAACCGATTCGACCGTGAAGCAGGGAATGCTGGAAAGTTCAAACGTAAACCCGATTACCAGCATGGTCGAACTGATTACCGCACAACGATCTGCCGAGATGATGCAGCGCGAGCTATCGATGTACTCCTCGGAGATGGATAAAACCGCAACTCAGGAACTGCCCAAGGTCGGATAAAGGAGCCTAACAATGTTTCACGCCCTCTACACAGCAGCCAGCGGAATGACCGCACAACAGATCAACCTGGACAACATCGCCAACAACCTGGCCAACGCCAGCACGTCTGGATTTCAATCGCGCCGCGTGCAGTTTTCCGATCTCCTCTATCAGAGTGAAATTATGCCGGGCGCCGCGGCTACGCAGCAGACAACCGTCGCTGCCGGACTACAGGTTGGACTAGGCACGCGTCCTGGCAACACCGAGATTATCCAGACCCAGGGTGATTTGAGCAGCACGGGCAATCCGATGGACTTTGCCATCGAAGGCACAGGCTTCTTCCAGGTACTTCTGCCCAACAATCAGATCGGTTACACGCGCTCCGGCTCCTTCCAGCCCAACGCGCAGGGAGCACTTGTCACCGCGAACGGCGATGCGCTGCAACCCGCAATTACCATTCCTGCCAACGCCACCAATATTACAGTGGGCAGCGACGGTACAGTGAGCGCGACCCTGCCAGGACAGACCAACGCCGCGCAGGTAGGAACCATTCAGCTGGCGACGTTCGCAAACCCGGGCGGCCTGAACAGTGTCGGAAACAACATTTATCTACCCACTACCGCATCGGGAGACGCCGTAGTGGGCACCCCGGGAGGTGCAGATGGCCTGGGTACCATCCAGCAGGGAATGCTGGAGCAAGCGAACGTAAACATTGTCGACGAATTTGTGAATATGATTCTGGCTCAGCGCTCGTATGAGTCAAACTCGCGCGTGGTCAAGGCCGCCGACGAGATGCTACAGGGGTTGAACCAGATAGCTCAATAGGTTGATTGCGATGATCAGAGATCGATACATTCCGGCCCTGTTTCTCGTCGCTGCGATGGCATTGCCGGCCGTGGCAGCGTCTGGCCGAGTCTCCATCACGGCAGAGCAAGTTGCTGCGGCAATCAACGGCACCGGCATGAAGGTGTCCGCGAACCAGGTTGTGCTCCTCGCCGATGTTATGGCAACAATCAGCGCTCCGAAACTCAAAGTTGAGTCGATGGAGCGTTGGGGCGACCATCAGACAAAATTTCGTTTGGACTGCGTAAAGAACGAAGAATGCCTACCGTTCTTTGTCGCGGTTCGTTGGAGTCAGGCTGAGCCCATGCCCCCAGTTCTCGCAGACCACTCCTCGACTGCGATTTCTATGGCTAAGCCTGGCTCCAATTCCTTTATTGTGCGGGCCGGTTCGCCCGCGGTCCTCCTGCTCGACGGTGACCACATCCATATACAGCTTCCCGTGGTGTGCCTTGAGAATGGTGCAATCGGGCAAACAATCCGTGTTGCAAGCACAGATCACCGGCAAAGCTACACGGCTCAGGTAGGCGATGGTGCGGTATTGCGAGGCAAGCTTTGATGACAACAAGAAACCGATGCGGTTTACCATATCGGCTGACAGCGATTCTGCTGGCCGCCGCACTAACACCGCTTGCTGCGGCGGGTGCCTCTAAAAAGTCGAAGAGCCAATCAGATCAACTAAGGGCGGCCTACATCACTCGACTCCAGCAGCAGGACATTCACGCGGTATCTGGGCAGACAGTGGGCAGTCTCTGGACACCCAACAATACCCTGGGAGATCTCTCCACGGATTACAAGGCACGCAAGCTGAACGACACCATAGTCATCCTGGTTGCTGTGCAGACCACGGCGGCGCAAAGTGGAAACAGCAACTATCAGCGCACTGTGCAAACCAGCTCCGCGATTACTGGTCTGGCGGGAGCCGTCAAGACCACCGGCCTGAATCCATTGCTCAATGCCAACTCCGCTACCGCGTTGAAGGGGGCTGGAGCAACGGACAGAAGCACCACCTTTCAAACCAGCTTGACCGGACAGGTGATTGCCGTACTGCCCAGCGGCAACCTGGTTGTGGAAGCGCAACGAAATATCTTTATGAACAATCAGCACGAAGATGTGACGGTCCGCGGGGTTGTACGCCCCAACGATATCGGACCAAGCAACACGGTTTCTTCGGCAGCGCTCAGCAATCTGGAGATTGAGATGAAGGGCAAGGGCATCATCGCCGACAGCACGCGTCCTCTCAACCCAATCACCAAAGCACTGCTGTGGCTCGTTGGATTCTGATCACGATGAAGCGTAAATCTACCAACTCGAACGCACGATTCCGGCCCATAACCATCTATGCCATGGCCCTCGCCGCAGTGCTATCTGCGCTAACGCCGGTTGCTTTTGCGGATGAGTCCAATCGCCAGGTCCTGGTGCGTGACGTCACCAGCGTTGAAGGCGTCAGAGAGAACATGCTGGTGGGATACGGACTGGTTGTGGGGTTGCGCGGCACTGGCGACCGGCAGCAGACTATCTTTACTGTTCAAACGCTGGCCAATGCAATGCAGAAGATGGGCGTCCTGATATCTCCCAGTACTGTCGTGGTAAAGAATGTTGCGGCGGTCTTCATAACCGCATCGCTGCCCGCATTCTCTCGGCCTGGCTCAAAATTGGATGTCACCGTATCTTCCATCGGCGATGCCCAGAGCCTTGAAGGAGGTGTGCTGCTTATGAGTGCATTGTTCGGTCCCGATGGGCAGGTCTACGCCGAGGCTCAAGGTTCTCTAGTCATGGGTGGATACTCCGCCGGTACGGGTGCGAACAAGAAAGAAGTGAATGCAGCCAATGTCGGACTCATTCCCCAGGGCGCCATGGTGGAGCGTGACACTTCAGTCGATCTAAGCGGGTTCAAGACGGTATCGCTGCTCCTTCGCAATCCCGATTTTGGCACAGCCATTGCGATTGCCGATGTAGTGAACAAGGAGTTCAGTAAGCCTGTTGCCGCTGCACTCGACAGCAGCCGTGTCGACATCAGCGTAGCAGACGCGTCCTCGCAATCGGTGACTGCACTGATCTCGCGGGTACAGAGCCTGGTGCTCAATGTTCATACCCCAGCCAAGATCGTCATCAACGAGCGGACCGGCACTATTGTGATGGGTGGCGATGTTAAGCTTTCACCGGTTTCCGTCATCCATGGAAATCTTTCCATCCAGGTGGTTACTACCTACGTTGCGGTTGGTGCAACCCCAGTGGGTGGACTCGGGCAGCCTGGAGCGGGAGGGGGGGCTAGCGGTGCGACCGGACCAGGAGGCGACACGAGGGCTAGGGGCGGTCTGGAAACGCTGCAACCGATCGTCGTTCCTGAAACAAACCTCAGCGCGAATGACGGAGCAACCCAGTCCATGCGGTTGGATGAGGGTGCCAATGTGGACGAATTGGTCAAAGGGCTGCACGCCATCGGAACCACGGCCCACGATGTAGTAGCGATTCTTCAGGCAATCAGGGCCGAAGGCGGTATGCAGGCCCAGTTGGAGGTCCAGTAAATGGGTGCAAGCACAAGCTTTGGTCCACTCAACGGGCAGACCAGCGCGCTGCAGCTAAGCGAAGACCACATGCTTCGGGGATTGAAAACCCCGAAAAGCGCGGCCGATGACGCCAAGATCGACAAAGGCGCGAAGGAATTTGAAGCCATCCTGGTAGGAAGCTGGTTGCAACAGGCAGAGCAGTCGTTTGCCACCGTTCCGGGCACCGATGAGGATCAGGACGTGGGCCGCGATTCAATGATGAGCCTGGGCGTGCAGACCCTGGCAACTTCCATAGCAGCTTCGGGGGGTATCGGAATAGGCAAGATGGTCGCAAAAGCCATGCATGCTGAAGCAGACAAGGTGGATGGGCAGGCCGCGACGCCGGACGGAACAGGTTTACACGCAGGTAACCCGCAAGTAACTTACGGAAAACACAGTGAATAGGGCTAGACTTTTAGAGACAAGATGCCGATAGTGACAATGGCATAAATCAAGAGGAGGCGGGATGAGGATAGATTTATTTAACTCGGCAGCCAGTCAGATTGCAAACGAGCAGAGCTCGCAGGTCAGCATACAGAACGCCGCGAAGTCGGGACAGTCAGGCGTCGAAGATACGGCGACGCTTACATCGGATTCGGTATCGATCGGTTCGCTCGTGAACACAGCCCTCAAGTCGCCCGAAGTGCGACAGGACAAGGTCGATAGTTTGCGCTTGTCCGTCACCAGCGGGCAGTATGAGCTAGACCCCAACAAGATCGCTGCATCGATGATTGATGAACATGCCTGATCGCAGGACCGCATTGTCCGGCCCTGAAGGGAAGGATATTCACAGAAAGTGCGAAACATGAATACTGCTGGCGTTCAAGATCGGGATCGGAAGGCCGTGGAGTATCTCCAGTCGCTGCGTTCCCTGACCCATGAGCTGGAACGCGCCATGCACGCGATTGCCAACAATGCCATATCGGAACTCGAGGACAGCGTAGAGTGCCAGCAGGTGATAAGTGTCAGGCTTGGCGAATTGGCGGATGATATGTGCGTTCCACTGGAAGCTGATCCTGAGATCCCTATGGCAGGCCTCGATGAGGACATGAGGCATCAGATCCGCTCTGCCTCCGACGCGCTACAGAATCTGAATCACCGGTACGCGGCGTTAATCAAACATTCCAGCCGTTCCGTCGCACGGATGGCTTCGCTTTTCAGTTCGTTCCAAGGACAATTTCAGGAGGCTTCTGGCCCCAGGTTGAAGCATCAAACCTGGTCTTGCCAGATGTAATCACCATGGGAGGATTGAATACATCGCTCTTCGTGGGCATGCAGGCATTGGAGGCGACGCGGGGTGCGCTGGAGGCTACTAGCAACAACATCGCGAATGCCAATACTCCCGGATACACCCGCGAAGTGGCGCAGTTCAGTGAAAATCCGGAGTCCGTGTCCAGCGCCGGTGTCACTGGCGGCGGCGTATCCCTGGATGGGCTGCAAAGTGTCCGCGATCAACTGCTCAATCTGCAGATTCAACAGCAGACCTCGCTTCAGAGTAGTGCCGATGCACAATCTTCAGCTCTACAGCAGATACAAACCTATTTTTCCTCATCGTCCGGCGGAGACATTGCCAGCGCTCTGTCTTCATTCTCCACCAGTCTCTCGCAACTGTCCGCAAATCCGGCCAGCTCCGCAGTACAACAGGGTGTCCTTTCGGCAGGCCAGAATCTAGCCAATGCTTTCCACTCGACCGCCAGCGGGCTAACCAGAGCGCAGTCCTATGCCGATGGCCATGTGACGCAAACCGTGGCCCAGATCAACTCGCTGTCATCGCAGATCGCACAGTTGAATGGACAGCTTTCGCAGAGTGCAACGGCTGCCAACAATGGGGGCACCATTCAGGACCAGCGCGACCAGTTGGTGCAGCAGCTATCGGCACTGACCGGCATCTCGGTGATTCAGAGCAGCGAGGGAGAGACCATCACCACAAGCAATGGGTCGCCGCTGGTGATGGGTAATCAGAGCTTCTCACTACAGACCGCGACCGGCAGCAACGGAATGCAACAGGTACTGGATTCAAATGGCAACAACATTACAGCTTCACTCCAGGGCGGCCAGCTCGGAGGGGCCATCCAGGTACGCGATCAGACAATTCCAGGCTTCCTGACTCAGCTCAATACACTGGCCAGCCAGTTTGCCACGGCCTTCAACGCCGCGCAGGCAAAAGGATTCGACTCAAACGGCAATGCCGGCCAGAACTTTTTTACCCTGCCGGCGAATGCGTCCGATGCTGCGTCCGGCATCAGCGTAGCCATCTCAAATCCTTCTCTGATTGCAATCAGTTCGGATGGTTCGGTGGGCAGCAACGGCAACATTGCCAACCTCTACGCCACGCTGACGAACGCGCTTCCCTCCGGGCAGACTGCTGCCGGCTCCTACTCAAACCTGGTCTATCAGGTCGGAGCCGAAGCCTCTAATGCCAGCTCGGAGTCCTCGGCCATCGGCCTCAACCTGCAGCAACTCATTACGCAGCAGGGATCGGTCTCCGCAGTAAACACGGATGAGGAAGCGACCAATCTTATTCGTTACCAGACAGCCTATGAGGCTGCGGCCCGAATCGTAAGTACGATCCAGCATCTCAATACGGTGACCCTCAACATGGGCTCCAGTGGAGGTTACTGATCAATATGCGCGTTGATCCAAACATGGTTCCAAACATGCTCGCCGCCTTGCAACAGAGCAAGATGTCTCTACAGACGGCGCTACAGCAAGTGTCCACAGGAAAGAGCGTCAATGTGCCTTCGGACAATCCGGCCGCGGCTGCCAATATGGTACAAAATACCATTGAGACCGCGAATGTTGACCAGTACACGCAGAACGTCAGTAGCGTGCTATCCACGGTGCAGACGGCCGATTCCTCACTGAGCTCAGTCGTTACCTCTCTCACCCAGGCCGTTTCCCTTGGGACAGCGGGGGCTAACGGGACTAACTCGGCAGCGAACCAGCAGGCAATCGCAACCCAGGTGCAAGGTATACTCTCGAGCGTTGTGTCACTGGCAAATCTGTCCTACCAGGGCACTTATCTATTTGGTGGAACAGCCAGCACTTCGGCCCCCTATACTGCGGATCCATCTTCACCATCGGGTTACACCTACAACGGAAACAATGATGTGAACTCGATTCAAGTAGGAGATCAGCTAAGCGTCCAGGTCAACCTTCCTGGTAGCCAGATATTCTCTAACTCCAGCGCCAACGTGTTGGGGTCGTTGAATGCGCTGGTCACGGCACTGCAAAGCGGGAATACGTCGGCGATTGGAACCGCAACCGCTGCTGTAAGCTCTGCTCTGAACTACGTTAGTCAGCAGCGCGTAATTTATGGCAACACTGAGCGTCAGCTAAACGCGCAGGAGTCGTACCTGCAACAGGAAACTGTTAATCTGTCATCCCAGGCGACATCCTTGGTAGGCGTCGATATGGCCAAGGCTGCGGTCACCCTAAGCCAGGCGGAGACAGACAACAATGCTGCTCTGGCCGCTGCGTCAAAGGTTCTGCCAAACACCCTGCTGAACTACCTGGCGGTTCCAGGATAAGTAAGAGCTAGGTGTTGATGCAATCCATGTGGTGCCCGAGTGAGGGGACACGCTAATCTAATATGCTGCTACCGTCGAATTCATAGTTGACTGGTTTGCAGAATTTGGACAGCATCCTTTTCATGTCGGTCGTCTTCAAGCAGGTCACACAGGTTGTTTCGGGCGTCCCATGCATTGGCATGCTCAAGCGCATAGAGGAATACAATTTCTGTCGATTCACCAAACGTTCGTCCTGGCGGGCACGCCAGTCGAGCTTTAGTACTGCAACGAACACAGAGTTCTTTACAGTTCCAGAGCTAACACTCTAAGTAATACAATTCCGCGCAGATCAATCGCTAAGCCCTGTAAGGCTAACGACGAACCTGCGCGGAGAGTTGTCGTTTGCAATGGAAACTGGCTAAGTTGTCTTCACATTGACCCAGTTCGATCCCGGTTCCTTTGCCCAGGTTGCGGCTATATTTTTTGTCTGTGGCGTTGTTCCAGTGTTCGTGAACGCCCATGCTGGCCAGCGTCTTTCCACTCTTTGCCGGATCGTAGACAGTCTTGGAGGGCGCCTCGTGGGCCATCGCCATTTCGTGCAGATAATTGTCTACCGCGCCAGTGACGATGGTCTTCAGCGTCGGTTCGCTACGCAGGAAGTCCAGTGCCACCGAGTCAATGGCCACGCCATCCTGTGAGGCAAACACGCTGGATGTCCAGTTCCCGTTGAAGGGCGCGCTGTCCCACTTGCAGTCCGCAACCAATCGGTATTCGTTGTGATGCGAGGCATACAGGCCGTCGATGATGTATAGCATGGTCTTGCCGCCAACATCCGGATGACCGTTCATATCGACCAGTCCGTTGTAGGCGCCCATCCCTTGAGGAGCCGGTCCCCGGCCGCCGCCCTTCACCGCAATGGTCGGATGCACATCTCGCGCTCCTAATGAGCCGTCCTCCTTTAGCACCGTTCCCTGGTGGTTCTTGGCGCACACCGTCATGCCCGCCATGGTGTGGCCCTTCAGTCCGGCCACGTTGATCATGTAGGTGGCTTGGGTAACCACCGTGGGCAGATAGAACGTCAGTCCGCCCTGGGCAAACACAAGTGGCTTGCTCTTGTCGGGTACAGCTTTTTCGCGGCCCTCGGTGCCGGTCGTTTCCACAAAGTGGACGCCAGGAAACTCCTTGGTGGCGCGGTCGTAGATGGTGGCCGGAACGTTGCGGATGGCGTCGTAGACGGTGATGTCGGCCGGCGCAACGCCCACCTGCTGCACAAGCTGACGCAGCAGGGCTTGCGACAACTGCGGAGCAATGTAGGAATCGTTGCTCTTGCCGTCGTTGTTGTGTACCTGGTTCAGATTGTATTTGATGACGATCTTCTCGCCCTTCTTGTAACCCACAGAGCCTTTGCCATGGCGCTTGTTGAAGTCGATGAAGATCTTGTTCCAGGCTTCCTTATCGCTGTTGGAATCACCCACCGAACGGATGCTGCCCGAGAGCATTGATGCCACCAACTCCGGGTGCGTGTTGCTGTCGTCCCACCAGCCAGGAGCGTTGTTCACGCCATCCCAGTTGGTGGCTTTGGAATTAAAGGCCCAGGCCACGCGGCCCGGCTTGACGCCGAACGCCGTTCCCATCGGCGAGTTGGCAGAATCGATGGGGCTAAACGGGGGCTGAACGGGAGCCGCCGGTCGAGGAGTTGCCGCGGGTGCTGCTGTGGGTACAGGCAGTGCAGTCTGAGCTGATACAGCTGCCGGTACCTGAGTCACCGCAATCGCTGCCGCTCCACCCAGCATAGAGTTCTTCAGGAAATCTCTACGGGACGTCGAAACTATATCGTGTTTCATCTGGAATCTCCTTTTTTTTTTCAGCCTTGGCTCACTCGCATGACCTCGTTCGCCAGGATTATACCTCTCCTCAGCAACAGGTCATGTGCGCTGCGTCACAAGCAAGGGCAAAGCTGGAATGGTGGCTGGAAACGGTGCAATTCGGCGGCAACTCCAACGGGGTCGGCTGTTCTGCGTGGGGGGGGTACCCCCCAGGGGTATCTTGCGGAGAAGTGGCCTGGTTTGTTTGGGCTGCGGGTGGTGAGCAGCTACAAGATAAACCAGGATCAAGGGTTATATCTAAAATCGTCCAGAATAAGGGGTTGCGGGTGGGTGCATTGCGGTGGACTGCGCGGGACGCACTCGCTGGGTCTCGGGACAAATTTCCTCCTACTTTAAGTATAGCAACCGGGGCATAACTAGTATGCCAACTATTTTTGGCGGGTTAGTGGTTTGGTTTGAGTTGGTTGGGAGATTTTTGGGGTTCGCAGGGGCTTGACAGAAAATTCGGGGTTCGAGGTTCGGAGGCGGGATGGTCGGAAGGCGAGCGGTGGGGAGGAGGAAGGCGATATAGGGGTCGCTGCGCCCTGCGGGCTCTGCTTCACCCCAGCGAGCAAAGACCGCTCGCCGGGGACCCCGATACGCGTGCCCATCCGGTTCGTGCCTCAGCGGGCAGTGATGGCGAGGGCAGCCGGACGGACATCGTATGATGGGCTGTTGAGGCGGTGTGAAATGCCAATGGATGGTGTCGATCGACGTTCGTTTCTGAAGACGATGGGGTCTGCAAGCCTGTACCCGGCCCTGCCGGTGTCGGCGTTTGCAGCCTCCCCGTTCGTGGGCAGCATGGTGCACGAGATTGTACAGCCTGCGCAGGGTGCAGGCGTCAAGCCCGCGGATTCTGCCCGGTTCGCAGTCGCGGGTATGAGCCACGACCACATCTACGGCATGGTGGACGCCATGATTCGCGGCGGTGGAGAGTTGGTCAGCGTCTACGCTGCTGAGCCGGAACGCGGGAGTGCTTTCCTCAAGCGCTATCCTCAGGCTAAAGCAGCGAAGTCGGAAGACGAGATCCTGAACGATCCTTCGATCCAGCTTGTTCTCAGCTCTGCGATTCCCAATCAACGCGCCCCGCTCGGTATCCGCGTCATGCAGCACGGAAAGGATTATCTAAGCGATAAGCCCGGGGTTACTACGCTGGAAC
>Ga0118677_10004676_pt1 | contig 24688 bp, 11 predicted proteins | sample AliMusrvi5mmetaG_FD_86154 | JGI IMG/M metagenome (GOLD analysis project Ga0118677, IMG submission 86154)
CTTCCTACCATCCTCGGCAAGATAAAGGAAGCGTACGAACGAATTGCAACGGTGCCCCTCAAGGACTACACTGGGCGTGCGCTGATCGGCGCGACGAATCAGATTGCCGACCTGTTCAGGCAAAAGGGTGGTCTTGGTGTGCCCGTCGGCGAGGACAAGAACACATGGCATGACGAGTTCGGAAGCACGGTGGGTCAGGCGGCTGCCACGCTGCTCGCTTACAATGCGGTCGTCTCGAACCTCGGGTCGCTTCGCAATGGGTACATGAAGATGATTGAGGAACTCGAATCAGCCTGGAAATTTGCAATGGAGGGAGCCCGGGACAACGCGTACATCGCATTCGCAGCAAAGAACCATGTCATCTCCATCTGCAGTAACTTTGCCAGGGATGAGGAGTACAACAAGGGTGTCGCCTTCGAAAAGGCCCGTGATTACGGCGCGTCCGCCGCGAGCTACGGGCGGGCCGCAGCCATCGATGACTCTTTCGCGGCCCTGCAATTCCGATTGGGGCAGTGTCTGCTGGCGTTGGGTAAACCGATCGAGGCACGGCAGGCCTTTGAACGGGCGCGCGATCAAGACACACTCCGGGTTCGGTGCGACACGCGGAACAACGAAATCGTCCGGGCCGCGGCGGCGAACTCCGAAAACAAGGGTGTATATCTAGCTGACTTGGAGGAACAATTGGGCAAGCAAAGCCCCGATGGCATCCCGGGCCTGAACTTCTTTTGGGAACATGTGCACTTCAATTATCCGGGAACCTACGCCATGGCAGAAATGTTGGCGCGCCGGGTGGCGGAAGTGTTGCCGGAGTCCTTCCAGCGCGACCGCTCATCGGGCCCGCTGCTTTCGGAGATGGAATGTGCCCGACGATTGTCCTATTGCCGCTGGAACGACCAGAAGATAATGTCGGAGATTCTTCGCCGGCACCAATCGCCCCCTTGCACCCTGCAACTCGACCACGAGGAACGAGCGACGTGGTGGCGGACGCGGTTGGCGGAAGGCCAGCGATCCGGTGAGCCGGCCGCCCTTTTGGCGGCCCTTGCCGGGGTCCGGACAATAGTACAGACCAACGATTCGGATTGGGTGTTGCACAAGAATCTTGGCCAGATGCTGGAAGCAGCCGGCGACCTGGCGGGTGCCTTCACTGAATGGGAGCGGGTTTCGCGGATGGTGCCGCAGTATGCGAATGCCTGGTATCACCTGGGCAACCTGTTGGACGAGCAGGGAAAGAGCGTCCAAGCTGAGGCGCAGTTCCGCAAGGCGCTGGCGATCGATCCGAACATGGCCGAGGCGTTAAGTGGCTTGGGGCTGTCGCTGGCGGCTCAGGCCAGGTTTGACGAAGCCTTCCGCATCTACGCCCGCGCCATCGCCGCGAACCCGAACTCGATCCACGCGTACATCAACTGGGGAATCGGCCTCGCCAGCCGCGGGCAATTTGAAGAAGCCATCCGGAAGTATGAACTTGCGCTGAGGCTCAACCCCGATGATGCCCTGGCTCACCACAACCTGGGGCTGTCACTCGCGGCGTCCGGCCGGAGCGAGGAGGCTCTTGAGCAGTATTCGCGCGCGCTGGAGTTGAAGCCGGGCTTCCTTCCCGCGCGCCTGAGCCTGGGGGTCGGATTGCTGCGGTTGAAAAAGACCAGACAGGCGGCCGCGATCTTGGAAGCCGGTCTCGCCGCTGGAACTGGTGTGCCCGCTCTCCATTTCCAGCTTGGGCAGGCCTACGAGCAACTTGGCCGAGGCGATGATGCCGCGCGCGAGTATCAGGAAACGCTACAACTCAATCCCACCAACGGCGAGGCGCAGAACGCACTGGCCCGGGTGCAGGCTTCCCGTTGACCGCCCCCCCCAATCGGCGTGGCGTGGTGAAGTCCCGCTGCGCCTTCGCGACGAAGCGCCGAAGAGAGAGGCGGTATAAGGCACAACATGCACAAGATTTTGCTTTGCAGGATTCTTCCAGTGGCTTGCTGCGAGCCAGCGATGAATGGTCGTATGGCACCACCTCTACTGGGACCGCGCTGTGGCTGAAGCTGCCTGACTTCCCGTCGGGCGGTGGGTAAAGACGAGGATGTGCTGTCGCGGGAGCACCTCGATGGTTTGAACCCAAACCAAAGGCAGCACGGACATCTCCTTCTTAACCTGCGCCTGCGTCATCTTGTGGAGGGGTTTTATGGGCACGTTGGCGTCCTCGCCCCGATATTCCACGAAGACCACACGGCCGCCGGGTTTCAATGCCCGGCAAATTCCCTGCATCATCTCCCATGGGAAATCGAACTCGTGATACACATCCACCATCACCGCCAGGTCCACCGACGCGGTCGGAAGCTGAGGGTCAATTACCTCTCCAAGGACTGGAACGATGTTGGTAAGGCCCAGCCGGGCGCTGAGGTTTTTGAGCAGGTCGATCATCTCGGGTTGAACATCCACGGCCAGGACCTTTCCCGTGGGCCCGACGGCTTGGGCCAGGCGGCGGCTTAAATAACCAGTGCCAGCGCCAATGTCAGCCACTATGTCACCACGCCGAACCTTGAGCTGGCTGACCAGATGGTCGGGTTGCTCCTCCGCGACGCGTTCGGGCCGTTCCAGCCAATAGGCCGATTCATGGCCCATGACCTGGGCAATCTCGCGTCCCATATAAAACTTCCCAATGCCATCCGGATTATGGGGCTGGAAAAAACTGTAGCGGTTTGTCTGAGCAGTGACCTGCTGTGCCCGAGAGGCAAGTGGCACGAACAAGCTGGCTGAACCAAAGAAGACGAGGAGGAAACGCCAAGAGCGCCCCAAAAGGAAAGGCGAGCCTCCTCGCGGCCTCGGGTTTTGAGACGGTCCCCTCCACTGGCCCTTACTGGTCGCTGGCAGTATCAAGTCGCGCACAGCCAACCGTCCGCCAAGGACCTAGTTTTGGCAAATGAGTCAGATGCGTTTCAAGCTCCGAGCCGCAGGAACTCAATTCCATCTGTCTTCAGCTTGAAGCGTCGGGCGCGGACCGCGCTCCCCGCGCCTTCCTCGTAATACACCACCAGTACGGATCCATCCTTCAGTTCGACGGTGGACGCGTACGCACCAGGCGTCGTGTCGATTTGATACGGCCCTTGCCAGGTCTTGCCTTCGTCGCGGCTAATGTGCAACGAGGTGAGCGGAAGGCGATGAGTGAGGAGAATCTCGCCGCTGCTCAGGCGCGTAAGGTGCGGACAGTGCCCCGGGAAACCAATGTCTTTCACCAGCGACCACGTCACACCGCCGTCGGGGCTGGTGGCGAAGTGCATGTTCACGCGATCACCACGGAGGGCAGCGTAAAGGGTGCCGTCCTTCAGCCGTACAAGATCGGTCTCCGCGTCGAGGCGCACGCCGCTGTCCTTGCCGATCGAAATGGGTGCGCACCAGGTTTGGCCGCCGTCTGTCGAGCGGACCACGCCGCCGTAGGCTGTGGCGCCTTCTTCCTGGTACACGCCGAGCAGGCGTGTGCCATCAGGCAATTCGCGCACCGGCGCCGAGCTGGGCCAGCCGGGGGCTACTACCCGCGCCTCGGTCTCCCACGTTTCGCCACCGTCGCGAGAGGCGACCAGGCATGTGTCACAAAGGACCTTGCCGTCCGGCTGAGGACGATATGTGAAGAAGCTGCAGACCAGGGTGCCGTCCCGCATTTGCGCAATGTGCGGATCGCGATCATCAAACGGGCCGTCGAAAAGGACCCGAGGCGCGCTCCACGTACGGCCTTCATCCTGTGACCGGACGCTGCAGATGCGCCCGCCTTTCGGCCAGTCATTTCGTGGCAGCGAGATATGACCGTAACCGGCATAGAAGACGCACAACAGGTCGCCTTTGGTGAGCCGGCAAATGTCGGTGAATGCCTGGTAAGTGCCCGCAGCCTCACCACGCGAGATGACGGTATGGTGGCTCTCCTGTTCCAGCCACTCCTGGTTGAGCCGGGTGAAGGTGATGAACTTGTAGCCCTGTTCCACCCCGCGTTCCCACAGGACGCCAATCGTCTGATCCATGAGAATCGTAAGATCCGAGTAGGCGGCGTAGTCATCCGAAATCAGCCGCTCGTTCCTGAAGGTTTTAGCTTCGTCATCGCTCCAGCGGACCACGAGCCGGCGCCGGTCAGGACCCTTCGGACCGGTCCAGATAACGGAGTTACGATCGCCCCCGACAGCCTTGGGCGCGAAGCGTTCGATCGCGCACATGACGGGCGTCACGGTGAGCCCGGGACGCGGCTCGGCCCAGGTCTGACCATCGTCGGCGCTCTCAGCCAGCCAACGGTGCGCGCCTGAGTTCTGCCGGATGTCCATGAGCAGGCGGCCGTCCGCCAATTCGACGATTTGGTTCTCGTCGCCGCCCTGCTTGCCCGGGACGAACTGGCCGCGCTGCCAGGTGCGCCCGTGATCGTCCGAGAAGATGGCGAAGTTCGCAGCAGGCGTCTTCCACATCGGCACGATGAGGCGGCCCTTGCGCGTCTGAATGGCGCCGCCCGGTCCGGGCACGCTGGCTCGCCAGCCTTTGTCGTTCATGTCGCGCCCCGCGGTCGTCAAGTCAACCGGCTCCGACCAGGTCTGGCCGCTGGTATCGCTCCAGCGGGCGATGGTCTGCATATCATCGGTGCCGGGCCGTGAGGTGTCGGTACTACAGCCGGGGCGGGACCGCAGGTAGAAGACCCAGAGCCGTCCATTGCTCCGGTCCACTACGGTGGCCGGATTAGCCGCGGACCAAAGTTCGCCCGCGTGTTCCAGCACGGCCATGGGAGACCAAACAGCCCCGTTGTTAGTGCTGCGCTTGTAGACCAGGTCGATCTCCTGCTTGCCAAATCCCGGGTCGCCCGCGTTGTACTTTCGGGCCTCGGCGAAGGCGACCAATGAACCATCTGGAGCCGCCTCCACTGCCGGGATACGATAAGCATGGTAGCCGCCTTGCCCCGAGGTGAAGACATCGGTGCTGGTGAGCAGCGGCGCCGCGCCCGCGCCCGCCGCTACCAAAAGCGCCCCGACGGAGGTCGCAATGAAGTTGCAGTTCATGGAGTTCATCAGGGATCGAGACTCAACCGGACGGCTCGCACGATTGCGCGCTGCCTCAGCGCAGATCGGCGCCCTTTAGCCCGCCTTCAGTCCAGTCCAAATTGTAATTGCCGAGGGTACCGGGGTTTAACTGTCTATAAAGGGCGAACTGGGCGTGACCGTCAACGAACATGAGTGAGAGCCCCTTGGTGCCATGACCGACCACCGCCGCGCTATTTGCGCTCGCAGCAAAGCAAGCGGATTGGGCTTTTCTAGTAGGATAGCGCACTTCCTGAAGCTTACGAACCATCAGGCCAGCGGGGGCGTCGTCCATGTAGAATTGGAAATAATGGTAGTAGGAGCAGGGGAACAGCAATTGGTTAGTTGATATGCCATTGCCCGCACCGTTGACGATTGTCCATTCGAAGTTCCAGCCGCGGCGACTGTCGGCGAGGCAACGGAAGAAACCGCGGTTATTGGTGCTGATGTATGGATCGTAGAGCTTCAGAAGGTCCACGAAGGGCATCTGGGGCCACTCGCGGCCGGAGTAAGGGAAGCGATCCGCGTTATCGTTCAGATACATAACGCTGGTCAAGCCTACCTGCTTCAAATTGGAGATACAATTAGCGAGCTGAGCCTTGGTTTTCGCTCTGGCAAGTGCCGGCAGAAGCATGGCGGCCAGGATCGCGATGATAGCAATCACCACCAGCAATTCGATCAAAGTGAATGCAAGACGGAATCTCCACCCCCGGGTGCCGGAGCCGGCCCGAACCCCATTCAGGTCGAGAAGGTATTTCATGGGTACTTCTTAAACATGGTCCTGGTTTTCGGTCAGGTCAACGAAATTCAACGTGCTGGGCTGACTGCGTGGAGAGCGGGTCGCGAACCGAATTGCAGGGGCCCGGTTCAGCCTAAAAACAGCTTACGCGATAAAACCGGCTCGTGGCAGGCAGAGCATTGGTGTCCTGCAGCAAAATCTGAACCCCAGTGCCCGGCACCACCGGGAAGATCGGCACCCAACCGGTCTGGGTCAAGTTATCCTTATATTCAAGCTGGTAGTTCAACCCAGCTACACTGTCGAGCGACATGGAGACGGTCGTCCCCGTGACATTCAGACTGCCTGGCAGGACCGTCGGCGCGACCAGAACCTTAAGGGTTGCGATTCGGCTCCGTGCAACTCCATAAGCATTAGAGATCACAACCTGGTACGTGCCGGCCTGGTAGGTTTGCACATTGAAGAAAAGTAGGTTAGTGCCGTTGCCGCTCAGCGGTGTGTTGGTGTTGTAATACCACCGATAAGTCATGGGGAGCGTTCCAGTGGCAACCACCCAGAAACCGGCGGCCCCTCCCGCCTCAACGACCTGGTCAAGAGGTTGGGTCCCAATCTGCGGAGGCGCAACGACCGTCAAACGAACGACCTGGCTAGTGGCAGAGCCCATCATGTTGGTCACCACCAGTTGATAGGTCCCCGCGTCAGAGAGTTGGGCATTGGCCACGACCAAGGTGGCGTTGGTGCCAACAGGCAGGGCATTGGTGGTGTTGAAGAACCATTGATAAGCCAACGGCTCTGACCCGGTGACCGTGGAGGAAAAAGTCGCCGTGGTGCCGGCTGACAGCGTCAGATTTGTCGGTTGCGACGTGATGTGCGGCGAGATTGGCAGGCCGGTGAAGGGCGTGACCGCTTGCCAGTTGGCGGAGTCATCGGCGAAAAGGGCGGGTTGCAACCGTTGCAGCGAGGCTCCCGCGCCGTCGGCATTGGTCGGCCAGGGGGCCTTATTGTTGTAGGAGACAGCGTCAATGAGGTAATAGGGAACGGAGATGTTGGTGGTTGTGACCATGGGTGTGTCCGGACGAGTCAATTCGATGGTGTCACCACTGTTATCGAGGGCGCCGCTCCAGGGACCGTAAATGGGCATATTGGTGGGCGGGCCGTATTTGGTTACAAACGCAGCACGTGTGGCCGGGTACTTGATCGGGTCGAAGCTCGCCACCAGCAACCGCCCGGCGGGTGGCAACACGATATTTGTCGGAAAGGTAAACGTGACGGCCTGGCCAAGCCGCCAGGTGTTGGTTGGTGCCGCCAGGTCGTAGAGCGGCACATTGGTCGTCGTGATGTTGAGCAGTTCGATGTACTCATCCAGGGTGTCGTTGACTGCGTAGGGGAGGTCCGGTGGATGATACATGAATTCGGCGATTACCACCGGCCCAACACGGGGCGAGGCGTTTTGGGCACCGAGTGTGTTTGTGCTTTGCAATACGAAAAACTCCTGGCCCTGGCTGTTGACATAGCGGCCAAAGGTGACGTCGTTGGGCGCGGCGCCAAAGCCGAAACCATGACCGTAACCGGTGAGATTGGCGTTGGCATCGCCGGAAAAGAGGTACACTGAATCCCCGGTTGAACTAAGCGCGAAGCCGGTTGGTCCAACGCGGAACTGGGTACTGGTGAAGGTCAGGTAATGGCCGGCCGCGATGGTGAAGCCTGCGGGGATGCGATATTTCTTAGGTTGTTGCGGATTGTCGGTAAGGAACCAGCCTCCCAGGTTCACCGCGCTGGCCGTGGGGTTGAACAGTTCGATCGTGTCCGGCTGCGGCAGGCCGGTGTGATGTGTGAGCGCCTCGTTGACGAGGACGGAGGTGATCGCAGGCGCGGTCGGGTCTGCCTGGCCGGGCGAGCCGTTCAAAGCGCTGCTCGGCCGCCAGACGGCTTTAGAACCCCACGTCTCGGGAGGCGCCGCGGCGTCCCGAATCACCAGCGAAAACCCCTGACCGTCGGTAGCCGGATACCAGCCGTTCTTGTATGAGAAATCGAGAACCGGTTCCTGCAATGGCCCGGTGAGAACGAGATGGTCGCCGCTATTACCGAGGCTGTTGGTATACACGCCGGCGATGTTGTTTACTCCAGGATAACGCGATTGGAAGGCCGCCAGATTCTTCACGAGGACAACATATTGACCGGAGCCCAGCGTGTAGTTGCCAAAAGTAAAGCTGACCCCGCCGGTCAGGCAATAGCCTTGAAGATTGATCACTGCCGCGCTGGTGTTCTGGAATTCGATGAACTCGAAGTTGTCGTTGTCATTGGTGTTGCCAGCGGGCGGCGGGGGCGGATTGCACATAATTTCCGTGATGCGCAATGGCGGCGTAGCGGTGTAGAAGGTGGCCACGAGCGGCCCGGACCATGGGCTGGAAAGAGGCGGGTTTCCCGTACCGGTCAGGTTGTGATGGCTGACGTTCCAATCGCGGGCAAAAACGCGGGCGTTGGTAGTCAGCGTGACCGTCGCGGTGTTGAGGCTCGACAGGGCCTTGGGGGAGAACCCCCCGCCGGGCAGCCGCGGGTCGGTGCCATCGAGGGTGTAGAAAATCGTGCTGTTGGCTTCCCGAGTCGGTGACGTGATGTTCAGCGTGAAACCCGGAGAAATGGCTCCGCCAGTAGAACTGAAAACCGGTGGATTGAGGAATTGTGTATCCATGAAATCCACGCGGTTGGAAAACCAGTACTTCGTGAAATTGATTTCCCCCTGCCAGGTGCCGGGCGTCGGGAAAGTGTAAGTGAAGCCGTCACCGCTGTAGAAACCCGAACGGGGCGAGGTGTCGGAAGCCCCTCCCCCTGTCCACCGGGCATACTCACGCGCCGTGGCGGCGCGTACCTGGTTGCCTAAGCCATCAATCGTGGCGTAGAGATTGGTGAGACTGTAAACGCTTCTTCGAAGATCCTGGTAACGATCAATCCAGCGCTGCCAGAAGTCGGGATCGGTGAAGAGTCGTCCGTACCAGGGATTACAGAAGATGTTGCAATTGGGATTGAACACATCCGTACCGCCATCGCCAGAGCCGGAGCGCCACCGGCGTGGGTTAAAGCCCCGATCGTCGTTGCTGTCAGCAAAGGCGCGATCAAAATCCCACAACGGCCCCTGAACGATTCTGCCATTGCGGGGCTTATAAAAGAAGGAACTGATGCGGAGCATATCGACGTTGAAAACAAACGTCTGATGGAGGTGATAATCGGTCCAGGAATCGAGATCAATGTAAGCGGCGTAACCGGTGACGGGATTGGTCCAGTTCGGACCTGTGAGTGCCGCATAAAAGCTATTGAAGTAATTGTCGATGTACTGCTTTTGGGCGGCCCGAACCGGGGAAGTAATCTCGTAATAATCCGGATCCAAGTACCACATGCCGACGTTAGCCAGGTAGGTCTGGTTGCCGGGATTGGATTTATCGATGCTCAGCAAGTAGCCGCCCGTGATGCTCGGGGCCTTGCTGTTCTCGGGCTGGAGGGTATCGATATCAACGCGGTTCTTGCCGATCTTGATCTTTTCTTCCAGCACGTAGAGCCCGTAGTAATCCGCCGTGGTGATCGGTCCGGCGGTTCCTGCATCCATTTTCAGATAGACTTCGAGGTAACGCGTCCGGGAAGAGTAATGGCCCAGGTCTCGGTACAGACTGTGGCTAAGTGTATTGTGCATCAGCGTCTTGTCGAACTGGTTGATGCCGTAAAACACCCAGTCATTGTCCGCGGGGAAACCAGCTAACGGCACATTCAAATTGTCGCCAAGTTCATCTTGGGTCTCGACGCGCAGGTTGGGCTTGGGGTCCCAAAAGGACGCCTGACCTCGCCGATGGAAATAGCCTTGGACGGCCAGATCCGGCGGGTTGGTCAGCGAACTGCGGCCATAAGTGGTGTCAAACACCTGCATGGTCATAAATTGATCAGCCGTGGCCGCCAATGCTCCCCCGCCCAGGTCGTGGAAGATGACCATTGGCAGATCGGAACTGACGTTTGCCACTCCAGGGGAAAGCTGGAGATATGTCTCGTTGTGCGCTGCACCTGGGAAGTAATTCGGCTGGGTGGAAAAGGCGCGGGCTCGCACCTGCACGCTGCTGCTGATTGTGAGCGGCCCTGTATAAATTGGCGAACTGATCGTCGGCAAGTTAGTCACCAGCGTGGTGATGCCGTTGGTAGCCAAGAGGTAATGGATAATGGCGTTGCTGCCGGCAAGACTAAGCGTCAGCGCGAAGGGCTGCTGGAACGTCCGGCCGGGCACAGAGAACAGGATGGCTGGCGCGTAACCAGCCCCCAGGAACGAGTTGGCGGAACCCGGGGTGGCGTTGGTGAAATAACCCACGACGGATGGGTCCACCCGGTCGCGCCCGTAGGACACGTTGGCGTATTGCTGCGGGTAAGAGGGAAAGGCGGACACGATTGTGGAACCGTCCAGATAAACCAAGGCAAGGTAACTGCCAGCCGTGCTGGAAAGCTTGAAACCAGTGTGCAACGGGGCGGCCGGGTTCGTTCGGGTATTGCCCGAAGCCCAGACCAGCATGTACGTGTGCGAGAGCAACGTTACCCCTTGAGGAAACCTCCACTTGATTAGATTGGTGGCAGTGTCGGTTAAGTACCACCCTCCGAGATCAACCGAGGCGCCGCTCGAGTTGTAGAGTTCCAACCAGTCCGAATTCTGACTATCCTCATCTCGGATGCCGCTCTTGTTGTCCGCCATGAACTCCGTGATTAGCACCTGGCCGGTGATGGCCCCCGGATTCACGGTATAGGTAATCGCCCCCCCGGCAAAGCGGTTGGCGCTGGCTGAAAGATCGGTGATCTTATTCGCAGAACTCCAAGCCACTTGCACCGATCCCGGGGCGGGCTGTGGAAAACTGAACACATAGACGTCGGGCGCGTAAGCCGTCAGATTTGTGGCGGCCATGCCGTTAATCAGCAAGTCGCTTACCGTGACGCCTTTGACGCCTTTGCTGAAGTGGACCTCGATTTCACTTAAGCTTGGCAACGTGCTGCCAGCCGCCGGGAGCCATCGCATCACCGTCGGCGGGTTGGTATCTGCGATGACCGTCAACGTGGCGACCTGGCTAGTAGTGCAGTAGGTGTAGGCTCCGATGACGTTAGCCACCGCGACGCCGAAACCAGCCCCGCTATCGCTCAGCGGCGTTACAGGTATCGTGAAGCTCGCGTCTGTCGCTCCCGCAATCAAACCTCCGTTCTGGTACCACTGGTAGGTCAATGGCGGATTGCCGGTGGCTGAGACCTGGAACGTGCTGGGGGCGAGTTCCGCGACCGTCTGACTCTGCGGCTGAGCGGTGATGGAGGGCGGCGCAGGGACCGGAACGGTGACAGTGAAGGCCTGAATGCCGTCATCGGTAGCCATGGCATAAAGTGTGGCTGTGTTTCCGCTGATTTCTCCCCAAGCCACTGCCCCCGTATTGTGGCTGTCTGCCGGCAGCGTGCCACTGGTGGCGTTGGCTTGTCCTACCAGCACCGGCGTGGTCGGGTCTGTCAAGTCGTAGAGGCTCACGTGGTTGTCCGTGGTGCTTAGGGCCCCGAGGAGTGGAAGCCCCCCGACAACGGCATAGGCTAAAGCCCTCTCGTCTGTCGAAGCCAGGACCGGGCTGGCCAGCAGTGCCCCAACGCTGCCGGAGAAGCTGCTGTAACGCGGCGCGTTGCCTGAGCCCCCTTGCGTCCCGATTACGTGGCTGGCATCGGTGAAAGCGATGCCCAGGCGAAAATCCCCCGCCGCAGGCGGCGTGGCGCCAAAACCGACCGCCACTGCGGCGCCTGCGGTCACGTCAATGAGCGCATAGCCGCTATTGCCGGTCACACTCGGAGTGCTGTTGAACCCGGCCGCCAGCAGGGTCGAACCCCCGCTGGTAATAGCGGCCAGACTGTCCCCGATTCGCGCGCCAGCCAACGGCACTCCGCTGTAAGCGACCGTCGGCGTCGTATTCGAAAGATCGTTGGCCCACCGGTAAACTCTGAAAGCCGCTGGTCCCGTGGCCAAGTTCCCGACGTAAATCGCTCCGTCACCCCCCACAGCGACCAAGTTGACATTGAACGTGCCGCCGCTGACGACCCCGCTGCCCAAATTCAGTGCCCCCAGGTCGGCGCCGGTTCTCGAATCCAGAATACAGATAAAATCACCGCCATTTCGGCTAACCAAATACAGATGGTTGCTGCTGCACGCCAAGCCTCGCTCGGTATCTGCGGTCGTCAAGTACGTATAGGTGCTCCCGTTGTACCCGTTAGGCGCCAGCCAGCCGCCACTGCCAAACGTACTCAATGGAGTAATGCTGAACTGCGCTGACGCAGAAAGGGCACCTACCAGAAACCAAAGGGCTGCCGCCCTACCAACATAGATATTCATACGAAATCAAACCCTTCACCCATTTATCCATGTGCGTGATAACAGGGTGGTTCTTGGTGGCAAGATTTGCGGTGCCGGTTCAGGTAGGGGGCGGGCGTCTCGCCTGCCGGACCGGGCCTCTTGCAAGAGAGGGCGAGACGCCCCCATGACAGGCGAGACGCCCGCCCCCTACCTGAACACTTAGGAGCAGGGTTCCCCTTGCAAACCAAATCCATAGTGATACAACGTAAGCAATGCGAGCCACTGGCGCTGTTTATACCCTGTGTGAACTGACGGTTCTTGGTAGGAACGCCGGCTCAAGATCCAAACCGTGTGGAGGTTGCTATTGATGAGCGCGTCGGCGGCGCTGCCTGGGAAAGTTCCAAAATGAAGGAATCCTACCTCTTCCGAAGGGCCTCGGGTTTCACCCTGATCGAGCTACTGGTGGTCATCGCCATCATCGCCATTCTAGCAGCACTGCTTTTGCCGGCATTGGCCCGGGCTAAAGCGAAGGGTCAGAAGACAGTTTGCCTCAATAATCTCCACCAGATTGGCCTCGCGAGCGCCCTGTATCTTAACGACTTCAGTCAGTATCCCGGCACGTACTCCGCTAATCACCGCTGTTTTGTTTGGCCCACGCGGCTCTTAGACCTGATGGCAAATAGCCGAAAGGCGTTTTCCTGCCCGGCAGCGCCGGCCAATAGCGCTTGGGATACCAACCTGAACAGCACCCTTGGAGGTATTGGGGAAAACGGCCTCCCGGATCCTTTTAGTATCACGCCCCATTCGCGTTTTTCGTTTGGCTACAACGACTGGGGTTTGGCCATCAGCCACATTCCCCAGCTTGGGCTGGGGGGTGATGTGGACGGTGCGGTGAATCGAGGACCAGTGAGGGGCACGGACGTGCTTAAACCCGTTGATATGATCATGCCGGCTGACGTCCGAGCGCAACTCGATGCGAGCTTGATCAATATGGACGCCGACGTCGATCCGACTGATAACAGTCGGGGCCACAGCCAATGGCCATCCAACCGCCACAATTACCGAGTGGATATCCTGTTTACCGATGGCCACTGCGAGTCAGCAAGACGCCCGCCAATGATTGATCCCAACAACACGGTTTGGCGACGCCGCTGGAACAACGACAACCGGGCGCACAACGGGCAGGACGGGGATGCTGTACCCCCTTGGACGGTCGATCCAGTCGCCGCCGGCCAGCTTGATCATAGTTAACTTCTGCCTGGCATAAACCGATGGGCCCCAAATCGAAAGTCGCTGCCGAAACCCTCTATTGAGACCAATGCAATTACGAAGATGCGGCAAACACAACTTGAGACTACCGGTGCTCGGCATGGGATGCTGGGCCTACGGCGGCGGCGAGTACTGGGGAGCCCAAAACCAGGAGGACGTGGACGCGGTGGTGCGGTATGCCGTGGACCACGGCTGTTGCTTCTTTGACACCGCCGAGGCTTACAATAAGGGCGCCAGCGAAACATCGCTTGGATTGGCTCTAAAAGGCATTCCGCGCGACCAGGTCGTTATCGGCACCAAGGTCAGCCCGTCGAACGCGGCGCCAAAGAAGTTGGTGGAGCATTGCGATGCCAGCCTGCGGCGCCTGCGGAGCGACTACATTGATCTCTACATGGTCCATTGGCCCATCACGCCGCATTCCATTAAGCACTTCACCGCTGAGCCGATCCCGACTCCCTCGGTGTCTGCCGCATTCGACTCTCTCGGGCAATTACACAGGGCCGGTAAGATCCGCTACATTGGGGTCAGTAATTTCGGTGTGGCCAAATTGTCCGAGGCGCTTGAAACCGGCGCTCAAATCGTGGTCAATGAACTGCCCTACAGCTTGCTAACGCGCGCGATTGAACTAGAGATCCTGCCGTTTTGCCGCGACCACGGCATCGGGGTGCTTGGCTATATGTCACTAATGCAGGGAGTCCTGGCGGATACTTACCCCACACTCGACGACGTGCCGGTGTGGCGACGGCGGACGCGGCATTTCGACAGCCGCCGCACACCCGAGTGCCGCCACGGTTTGCTGGGGGCCGAAGCAGAGACCAACGAGGCTCTGAGGGCCATCCGCGCTATCGCGAAAAGCTGCGGTCTGAGCGTGCCGAACATCGCCCTGAAATGGGCCTTCGCCGGCAAAGGTATTACCAGTTCGCTCTGCGGCTCGCGCAACGTCCAGCAATTAAGGTTGAACATCCAGGCAGTGTCTAAGCCGTTGGCTCCGGAGATCATCGAACAACTCGACCTCGCGACCCAGCCGTTGCTAGAAAAGCTGGGAGCCAGCTTCGATTATTACGAAAACTCCGCGAACGACCGGACGAAATAACCGCCCTGCCCTGACCGATGCCGAATCTAATCTGACACCGATGATCTCCACCGAAACCCAGGGGCAGATTGCGGCCATACGCTCGGAGGACCGCTCCCCGCTGCGTTGGCTGATGGTCAGCTTCGCGCTCATGGCGACGATCATCAACTACCTCGACCGGCAGGTATTGTCGGTAGTGGTCACGGCCCCGGATTTCAAACAGGCCGTTCCTTTGACCGAGGAATCCTATGGCTATGTGGCCGCGTCGTTCATGCTGGCCTACGCGGTCATGAACGGTCTTTCAGGGCCGTTCGTTGATTACGTAGGCACGCGCGTCGGTTACGCGTGCTGCATGTTTTGGTGGTCGCTGGCCGGCATGCTGCACGTCTTTGCGCGCGGAGCGTTTTCGCTGGGCTGCTTTCGCTTTCTGCTGGGGGCGGGGGAGGCGGGCAACTGGCCCGCTGCCGCGAAGCTCGTGACCGAATGGTTCCCGGCCAGGGAACGGGCGCTGGCCTCGGGTATCTTCAACAGCGGCGCGTCCATCGGTTCCGTGATCTCCACGCCGATCATAGCCTGGTTGGTGCTAGCGTATGGTTGGCAAAGTGGCTTTATCGCCATGGGCCTGCTTGGCCTGGTCTGGTTGGGAGGCTGGTGGTTCACCTACCGCGTGCCGAAAAAGCTCGAGGCGGAAGTGCGACGGGCACCCGTGCCTGCCTGGAAGCTAATCTCGACGCGGTTTGTGGCGTTCTTCACGCTCTCGAAGGTCTTCATGGACCCGGTCTGGTATTTCTTCGTGTTCTGGTTCCCGAAGTACTTGAGCGAGGTCCATCACTTCAGCCTCAAGGAAATCGGTTGGAAAGGCTGGGTTCCGTATTTCACAGCCGCGCTGGGCAATATTGTCGGCGGGGCGCTGACGGCGGGGTTGATCCGGAGCGGCATCGCCGTATCCATTGCCCGTAAAACCAGCACGGCGGTCTTTGCCTTGCTCATGCTCAGCACCATCCCTGCTATCCTGACCCAAAGCGCGCCTCTGGCGATCGCGTTAATCTCTCTCACCACTTTCGGCTATACCGGTTACACGGCCAACACCCTCGCGTTCCCGGCGGATGTCTTTCCCAAGAACACTGTCGCCTCCATCTGGGGGCTGGCCAGCATGGGATCAGGCTTCGGTGGCATGTTATTCATGGGGCTGTCGGGCTGGCTGATCGGGCGGTACGGTTATACCCCCGTGTTTATCGGCTACGGAATCCTGCCGTTGCTGGCTCTAGGTTGCATCCTGGTTCTTATCGGCCCGTTGCGCGCGGACACGAGGTTTCAACAACCGGTGACGAAGCCAAGCCCATAGCCTGCCCAAGTAGCATCTCCTGGGCCCCACCGGAACCTCATATGATCTTCGGCACCACGAAAGGCTTTCGGTAATCCCGCTGCGAAAGTTCGTTGGCTTGGTCCGCGAATGTCCCGACGAACCGCTCTTGCTTGGCATCGAAGGAAACCCAAGGCCCGAGAGTCGCCGGCGTGGCGCTTAAGTCAACGCCGTTTTCGCGCAAATACTCGCGGCATCGCTCGAAAGCATCGGACATCTCACCATTCGCCTGGATCGTTTCCCGGATGGTCTCGGGCGGGGACTGTTTGCCCAGCCGATAGGAGATGTTCGCGATATGGCAACCAGCGGTCGAAAAGTGGCCCTGCAAAGCCTCCGCCGCCAAGTCGGAGGCCCTCCGACTGCGAACTGCAGCCACGAAGTTGGAAAGATGGGCCGTCTCCAATTTCTCGGACCCGCCGTCATCCGGGATGTCCTTGATCTTCTTGCCTTGCTTATCAAAGACGGCTCCGCCGGAAGCGACGCCAGCAAAGTAACCCCCTTCGCAGTCGATCACCAGTCCGCTGCTTCGGTTCCGAAACTTGCCCATGGCGTCCGCTGCTTTAGTGGTCTTTACGTTGCGGACCTCGCAGATGATCGGGGCCGGTTCGTAATCCAACAGTGCAATCTGGGTGTTCGCCGTTTCGCCGCCGTCCTCGAAAGCAAACCGACCGCCGATGCTCATGCCTCGCGGGGGCGGCCGGTTCTGTCCCAAGGCCCATCGGCAAAGGTCGATGACATGGACTCCATTGTTACCCATCTCGCCGTTGCCGGTATCCCAGAACCAATGCCATTCGTAGTGCAGTTGTTTGCGCATCAATGGCGTCTTGGGCGCCGGACCGCACCAGAGATCATAGTCCACCGTGGTTGGTGGCGACATCGGAGCGCTGACCTTGCCGATGCCGTCCCGTGCCCGGTAAACCAGGGCATGGGCATAGCGGATGGAGCCGATCTGGCCACCATGCAGGTAGTCAAATGCCTGTCGCAGGAGCGTGCTCGAACGATTCTGAGTGCCCACTTGGACCATGCGCCCATATCGCCGGGCCGCCGCCACCATCTGAGTGCCTTCCCACAGGTTGTAGGAAAACGGTTTCTCGACATAAACGTCTTTGCCGGCCTGGCAGGCCCAGACCGTCGCCAGCGCGTGCCAGTGGTTGGGCGTCGCGATAACCACCGCGTCGATGCTCTTATCGTCCAGAACTCGGCGGAGGTCAGTGTAAGCGGCGACTGCTTCGCCTCGGTCCTTGAAGGGCTGGAGTTCGCGGTCCAGGAACGCCTGGTCCACGTCGCACAGCGCAACGATGGTTACGCCGGGGATCTCCCGCAACCGGGGAATGAGTTGGTGTCCCCGTCCGCCCACGCCTCCGACGGCTTGGGTTGCGCCCATTCCCACCACCGCCAGGCGGACGGCGTCGCTGGCTCCGGCAGCTTTAGGCTGCCCCTCGCTCCCAACGAGGATTCTCGGCAGCCCAAGTCCAAGCCCGGCTGCCATTGATCTCTTCAAGAAGTTTCTGCGTGTTGTGTCTTTCATATGGGTTATTTCCTGTTGGTGACTAACTTGCCACTGCGGAAAAACCGAGGTCCACCGTCACCACCTTCCCGTGGTGCAGGATGAGGTCAGGGGCGGGTTGCTGGGACATAACCGGGTAGGCGCTGTAAAGGCACAGGCAGGCTGCCGCTGTGAACTGACGAAGCATGGATGAGAAATATAGTTTCCGCGCCTCGCCTGCAACTAGATCCCAGAGCGTTGGGGAATTCGGGGCGAATCTTGTGAATACCACCAGCGCATAGGAGCGCAGCCTTCAGGCTGCAGAACATGATCTTGGAGAGGAGCGACGGAGCGTTCCGGGGCTGCTGGATCTTGGTATGTTTCTGCATCCTGAAGGCCTTGTCATTACCCACATCTGGAACGGCCTTGGTTGAGAGCAACTGATGGTGAAAGTTGGGCCGACGTTTTGAAACCCCGTTAGCGGTGGCCTGCAGCCCGTCGCATTGCCGCAGCCGGGCTGATCCGGCCACAGGTCGTCCCGACCATTTGAACCCAAGGGTGGTCCGCCGCGGGCGTCGGCGACGGGAGTGCCGCACCGGCCCGCTGCCGGCCTAGCTGAGGCCCGGTCCAAGCCTGGGCCTGGAGGTAGTTGAGAGCGAGTTTGGATCAGGCTCGGGAATCGGGGCGTACCGGCTCAGCGGCTGGAAAGCTACGCGGGCGCCCTCGCCCCGGTCCTCAGCGACTGTTGAAAGGCCAGTGCTTTTGCTGAACCTCAAGTAAGCGCCATTCCACCTTCGGGGTGGTAGGCCAGCTTGCCAAACAGCCGCGCTAATCTGAGCGCGTCTGACTTGTGGGCAATGACAAGGCTGCGCTCCTATGGCATCGCTGGTCTTCGCGCGCGGTGGTACTATTCAGATGCACCCCGGCAATTGGGGTAATTGGGTAATTACGACCCTCGGTCTGGACCTGAGGCAGGAAGACGCGCGCTTGCGCACTCGCACGGCTCAGGGCGCCGTGGGCTTGACAACATTAGTTGAGTCGCATAAACGATTGCTCAATGCGTAATCTAAAGAGCTTCGGTTGGTTTCTGTCTTTCACCGTGTTCCTCGCTTTGCGGCTCGGCGTGCTCGCTGAGGATGCACCCACCCCCGACAAGGCGAAGCCCGAGGCATCCAAGGAGGGCGAGAAGAAATCAGAGGAGAGTGGGGCCAAGAAGTCCAAGATCAAGAAGTACGACGAAGTGATCACCACAAATGCTGTGACCAAGATCGGCTTGTTCCGGGTGCATCGCATCGAAGAGAACCTGTTCTACGAAATTCCGGAGGACGCGCTGGGCGTTGACCTGCTCTGGGTGGTCCAGATTTCCGAAACGACGGAGGGGAGTTCTTACGCAGGGATGCCGGTGGTGGACCGGGTGGTGCGGTGGGAAAAGCACGGGGATACGATCTTGCTGCGGGATGTTCGATTCGACATCCGGGCGGATACGAGCGATCCCATCGCGCTGGCAGTGAAGGCATCCAACCTGGCGCCGATCATCCGAACGTTCGATGTGAAGGCATATGGGAAGGACAAGGCGCCAGTGATTGACGTGACCGATCTGTTTAAGAAGGATGTGCCGGAATTCAGCGCGCACAAGGCGCTGAGGGCCGGGGCGATGGACAGCGGCCGCTCGTTCATCGAGGAATTCAAGGCATTTCCACAGAACATTAATGTGCGGGTATTGGCGAGTTACGCGCCGGGGAAGCCAACCGGGGCCAACCGACCACCGGAAGATGAGGCCCAGTCCAGCGGAGTGAGCGCAGTGATCTCGCACAGCATGGTGAAACTTCCGGGGTCGCCTATGAAACCGCGGCGCCACGATTCACGGGTGGGGTATTTCAGCGAGGGCTTCACCGATTATGCCAATGCGAGCGAACACGCGGCGGAGCACGTGCGTTATATTATACGCTGGCGGCTGGAGAAGAAGAACCCGGAAGCGAAAATGTCCGAGCCGGTGAAACCGATTGTATTTTACGTCGGGCGGGAGGTGCCGGAGAAATGGAAGAAATATGTGAAGGCTGGGATCGAGGATTGGCAACCGGCGTTCGAGGCGGCGGGTTTCACCAACGCGATCCTCGGGAAGTACGCTCCGGACCCGCGCGAAGACCCGGACTGGGATGCGGAGGACGCGCGGATCTCCAGCATACGCTGGCTGCCCTCGAGCATCGAGAACGCGTTCGGCCCGCAGGTCCATGATCCGAGGAGCGGGGAAATACTGAGCGCGGACGTGCGGATGTATCACAACGTGCAGAAACTGGTGCGGGACTGGTATTTTATACAGGCGTCGCCGTGCGATCAGAGGGCGCAGACGCTGCCGTTGCCGGACGATCTGGAAGGGGAGCTGATCCGATTCGTGGTGACGCACGAGGTGGGGCATTCGCTAGGTTTTCCGCACAATATGAAGGCCTCGTCAACCTACACGATTGAGCAGTTGCGCAATCCGGAATGGACCAAGAAGAACGGGACGGCGCCCTCGATCATGGACTATGCGCGGTACAACTACGTCGCGCAGCCGGGAGACGGGGCGGGGCTGATGCCGAAGCTTGGGCCGTATGATCATTTCGCGGTGAACTGGGGATACCGTGAATATCCGAAAGGGGCAGACGAGAAAGCGGAGCTGGAGAAGCTGGTGAAGGTTCAGGTGGACCAGCCGATGTATCGTTTTGGCGATCCGAACGCGTCCGTGGATTCGACGCAGCAGACGGAAGACCTGGGTGCAAACGCCGTGGCGGCAACCAAGCTCGGCCTGCAGAATCTGGAGCGGGTGGCCGGTTATTTGGTGAAGGCGACGAGCAAACCCGGCAAAGACTATGAGCTGCTTCAGGCGGAATACAGCGCTTTGCTGGCGCAGTGGAGCCGGGAGATGGGCCACGTGGCCAATGTGGTGGGGGGCGTCGAGGAGATCAATCTGTATTACGGCGATGCTAATCGGCGGTTCTTCCCGAACGCCGCCGACTACCAGCAGGAGGCGGTTTCGTTTCTGGTGGAGAATGCGCTCCAGACGCCAACGAAGTTTATCGGGGAGGACGTGGTCGCACGGCTCACGGCGGATGGGACTGCCCAGACCGTGCTGCGCTCTCAAAGCCAGGTGTTAGGCAGTCTGATTTCCAGGCAGAGGATCGATCGCATGTGCGAGCTGGAGCAATCCCAGACTAAACCAGGCTACCCGCCGGCGAAGCTGTTTCTTGACCTGCGGAACGGGTTGTTCCGGGAGTTGGGCGTCAAGCCGTTGGATATAGACCTTTACCGGCGCAACTTGCAGCGCTCCTACATCGATATGCTGACGGCAGACATCAAAACGCCGGCCGCAAATTCGGACCTGCCGGCTTTCGCGCGAGAGGAGCTAGAGAGCATTCGGGACCTGATCCGGAAGACGGACGCGGCGGGGGCGAAACCGGCGGTGCAGGCACATCTGAAGGATCTGACGGCGCGGATCACGAAAGCGCTCGATCTACGCGCCGCCGCGGAAGGGCCGTAGCGCTCGGGGCGCGTGGCAGGTGCGCCGATGTCTAAAGGTTCTGCGCGGGCGAGCTTGGAATCACGGGCTTGGTATCAGGTAGCCCCGCGTCCATTCTGGCGACGGGGGTTTCTGGCCAGCCTGGAGACGTGCCTTCCAATCCTCGTCCGAGAGTCGATTCACGCCCGGCACTTCGAACTCGTAGTGACTGAAGACCGGCCCGGCATAGACCATCTGGTCCGGTCCGTTATCAACCGCGATCATCAATAGGTGGACATTGCCAATCCCTTCGTGGATCACGGCGCCCGGATCGCACACAACGTCGTCAGGTACATCGGTATGAACGTCGGTGGCCTGGAGATCCCATTTGTCTGATCCGGCTTCCTGATGGAAGAGCGCTGCATTGGCCGCAAAGACATTGCGGTAGAATAATTGGGGATACCAGCCGTTAAACCCTCGAGCTCCGGTATAATCCCGCCACAGCTCAATCACGTTCTTCAGGAAATCTGTCTCCGCAGGCGTCAGCGATTGCTGCGCCAGTTCCTTTTCCGCGATCCCTCGCAAGGTGACCACTTGCGCCGCGAAATTAGTGAGGCAGGCAACCTGGTTGGATTTTACGACTGCCAGGTTGTTGGTGATCCACATCCAAGAGAAAGAACGATCGGGCACCGCCACGGTACCCGATAGCGGAAGGCTGGAAATAGCCGCGGCGGTCAGGTTTGCCAACACCTCCATCCGCCGCCAGAAATCTGGTCGTGGTTCAACAAATCCGTCGGGATAACCACACATGAATTGTGGCGTGTAGGACTGTTTGGCGTAAAGCACAGTGTCATGCCGCAGTTCGGTCCATGACGCGAGTTGGGTGTTGAGCGTCTTCATCGCCCAGGCCCGGGTGCGCATCGCCTCCGGATACTCCGGGTCGGTGGTGGGCACTGACAATGACCGGAGCGCCGCCAGCCACGCGGTGTAGATGTTGTTCGTCCATATCCCGGCATTCTGACTGTCAATCACGTTGCGCGCCGCCGTCAAATTGTGTTGGTAAGGCAGGCCGTCGCGGAAAACCACGCCGTTGGTGCGAGTAATGCGCTCCACGATGTCGGGCACGACCTGGTCATTGCCGAAAACCGCAAAGGCGACATCCAGACAACTCGGCTTGCGGCGAATCACCTTGGTGAACATGACATCTGTGCCACAACCCAGCGGCGTGTCATCCGGCGTCCAGTGGATCTTGTCAAAGACCACTTGGGAAAACACCCAGCTATCCAAGATGAACTTCTGGCCGCAAACCGTAAACGAGCGCGGGAGTTTCATCTCCTCCGGACTGAGAGGAGAGAAGAACGCGTCGCCCGTGATGCTCTGCGCGCCGAGTTCGCCCGTAAGGAGGCGGGTCTGGAGGTTCGTGAGCGTGAGCAGGTCGGGCACGTCCGCCGGCGACGCGATGTTCGCCGCGGCCAGGAGTTGATCCAGTTGCGCAAAGGTCATTGAGTCCGTCATCCCGACGAACACGCGGGTGATCTGCTCGATCGCCGACCAATTGGTGTACTGGCCCGACTGTCTGAGCAGGTGATTCAGGACCACGGCAGCGCCGAGTTGACGGAGGTCGTTCGTCTGGTTCGGTGGAACGGAGGCGATCCGAAAGTCCGTCCGCCCGCACCACATCATCGTCTGGAAGTAGCGGCGGAGCCGATCCGAGTTAGTGTAGTGACCACGGATTTTGAACTGGGAGAAATCGACGCCGCGGATGGAGCCGAAGATCGGGAAATCCACTTGAAACGTCAGATTGCTGATAGCCGTCAAGGTAGCAGTGACGTTGGCAGATTGTCCCGCGACGGCTAACGAATTAGGGACCTGCGTCCCGGCCCGCAGACTGCGCGCCACAGTCAGGAAATAGTCTGCGTCCAAGATGCTATTTCGCAGCGGGCCCTGACCAAATTGCTGCCACGTTAGCGGGAGTTGTGATGCCATGTTCGAGGTGACTCGCTCCAGCAATGTGGCAAGCTGCAGCTCCTCCAACTCCTCCAGCATGTTCAAATAAGTACGATGCCAGGCTTGCAGGATGGAATCGGCCGTGACAAAGACCGGCAAGTCGTCGTTGAAAATACGGTAGTAGCTGTCGGCAAAGCTGTAAGTCCCCAACCGTTCGCTGACGACGAAGCCGTTCGTTAAGAATACGGCCTGTTCGTTCGTGTTGAGTCGGAAGTCATAAATCCGCCGGAGCGGCGAATTGGGAGGTAGAGTCGCGTTCCACACAGTGGGATCGGTGTTGAAGTTGGTCCAGAACTGTGCGGTCGTTGGGTCCCAACTGAGGTGGGGCAAATAAGACGGCTGGGGCCATTGCGTGGCAAACGCATCGACGGACATGAACCCAAGCTGGTTAAGTTCCGAAGCAAACCGGTTGCCATAGCCAAAAACCTCCTCACCACCGCTGCCCGTTTCGTCGGTTGCCGGGGAGTTCGGGTCAGCGACGACGCGATAGAAACTCGTGCCGCCCGCCTTGTCCAACGACAGGTTTAGCCGCGGCCCGGAGCGATCCTCGAGGCCACGGACCTTGCCGCCGATGGGCGTCCAGTGAACCAGGTCGGTGCTGCGCTCCACCGTGAACTCTGGGAACACGGTGCCTTGGTGAAGAGTCTCCAGGGTCGCAGGCCACGAAAGATTCACTTTCGATCCAGTGTCTTGGAGGCTGGTTGCGAGCTGCGGTTGGCAACGCGAAGATACGATCCCGAAAAGCAGTGCGCCGATAACCAGCACCGTCGGAGTACTCCCCTTACATTTCATCTTCTAATAATACTGCTCGCGCTACTCCCCGTCAAGGCCACCTTCGGCACCTCCGTCCTGGCGCAGCCCTCCACAGCCGCGCGCGGGCCTCGCCGGAGACTCGCCGGACAATCGCCGTAGCACCTCTGATTGCCGATCAGAGGTGCTACGGCGAATCTACGGCGAGGCCCGCACGCGCTCCGGGGGCGGTGAGCGAGCGTATCACGGGCGGCCTGATGATAGTTATCTGGCAGTCGTCTCACCAAGGTCTCAGCGCATCCCATTGGCACCCAGGCACTTCCGTGGCAGACGGTTCTCGGCGCCGCGACGGGGTCAATTCGATGCTGGGGAGCGAAATCTCTATCCCGGGCTCAGATAGTGTCCGTCCGTCGTGGTGCATGGGGGTTCTGCGGCAGTGTTCAAGGTGCTCCTGCAGCTCAGCCTCATCGTCCCCCCGATTAAAAGCTGATCTGCGCCATTGCAGGGCATTCTCAATACTTTCTGAATCCAGCGCGCTTTGCGTTGCCTTCGCTCTCAGGTTCGGTGCTGGAGGTTGAACTCGCCGCGCTGCCCCCCGCGTCCGAGAGGGACCGCTGTGGGTGTTGGCGGCGGGATGTCGAATCAGCGGCAGGCTGCGATTTGGTAACATTGGTCTAGTGGTGCTCGCCGCGGCACTTACCATCTGTGCTCTCTGCGTTGAGAGATCAATAACCAGTATCGCTGAACCAGACGGTGCAGGGAACGGGAGCCTTCCATTTCGTCATTAGACACCGCCAGCAGCCCGGGACACGGTCACGGCTTCGGCGGATGAGCGCGTAAGGAACTAATGGTCAGGGGGATGTAACGCTAGGCTGAACAAAGCGCACCGAGGCTGCCAAGCTCGGGGCCATGATTTGTCCTGCCCAGATAAAACGGACCTCAAAAGCTGAGGATCTTGTCGCCGAGATTCTTCGAGCCACCACCGCCCAGGCGGTCACCGTCGAGTTGGTCAACAGTCTTGAAGAGGAGACTCGATGGAACAAGCTGATCCGAAAACACCATTACCTCAAAGAGCATCGCATGGTCGGCGAGTCGCTCCGGTATGTCATCAAGCAGAACGGGGAGTGGATCGGCCTGTTGGGTTGGTCCAGTGCCGCCTTCCA
>Ga0118677_10004677_pt1 | contig 24686 bp, 17 predicted proteins | sample AliMusrvi5mmetaG_FD_86154 | JGI IMG/M metagenome (GOLD analysis project Ga0118677, IMG submission 86154)
CCCCCAAAATGAGTCGGAGTGCATTCGGGCGGTTCGGTGTTCGGCGTGAACCGAGGCCATAGCCAATTGCTGTCACAGCCATTTCAGGTATTGGGCCGAAACTCGACGCAAACTCGGCCAGAATAGCCGCGCCGGTCGGGGTGATATGTTCCCAAGGTTCGTCAACCTGACGGAATGGGATGCCTTTTTCCTTCAGGATTCCCAATGTGGCTGGTGCAGGGAGAGGGAATGTGCCATGGGCACAGTGGATATGTCCTGACCCCTCGATCAGGGGACCGCAACTCACGTGATCAACCCCGAGATGAACGAGTCCCGCGCAGGCGCAGATAATGTCCGCGATCGAGTCCTCAGCTCCTACCTCGTGGAAGCCTACACGTTCGGGAGGTACCCCGTGCACGACCCCTTCCGCAACGGCAATCCTTCGGAAAACAGCAAGGGCGAGCGATTTCACGTTCTCGCACAGAGAGCTGCCGGTAATCAGATTCACGATTTCGGAATGATCGCGACCATGCTCGTGATGATGGCTGTGAGAGTGCTGTTCATGCCCTGTATGGGAATGACTGTGGTTATGCTCTGCGTCATCGCTGGAGTGGTCATGATGATGGGTTGCCTCGACCCCTTCATTTCCGTCATGTCCGGTGACCAGAAAGCGCCATCCAGAGATGCCGTTGCGATCACCGCGCTCAAATCGGCAAGCGGGAAGAACAATGTTTAAAGCTGCCAGTGCCTCCTGGAAGACTTGTTCCGGAACTCCAAGGTCTCGCAGTGCAGATACGGACATGTCACCACTGATTCCGGCAAAGGCGTCGATGTGAAGAAGTCTCATGGTTGTGGGGAATAGGGAGTGGAATAGCGTTTAACGATCAGGACAATTGACATCTGCCAGGCGATCAAACCGCAATGCAAAAAAATTGAAGCATCATGTCGCCAAGCGTGAGTGTGTTTGTTAATTTTTCACTTCCAAATTATTTCAATGCTTCAAGATCCAACCGTTTCAATCGCTTCTAAGAACTCAGCTCTCTACAATGTCGAGGGTTGGTCCGAGGGTTACGTGAAAATTAACGAGGCAGGACACGCCGTCATGCGTCCGCGCCGCCAGGATGGCGAGGAAATCGACCTGATGGAGTTGGTCGATGAGGCAAAGGAACGGGGGCTTCGTTTTCCATTGCTGATCCGTTGCCATGATTTGCTCAGGGACCGCGTTCGTCGCCTTAATGAGTCGTTTGCACGTGCCATATCCGAGTGTGGTTATCGGAACCAGTACCGCGGGGTTTTTCCGATCAAGGTGAACCAACTCTGCGAAGTGGTTGAGGAAATCGTCGATGCCGGACTCCCTTACCATTTCGGCATCGAGGCCGGTAGCAAACCGGAGATGATCGCCGCCTTGGCCGTCCATTCAGATCCCGAAAGCCTGGTGGTGGGCAACGGATATAAGGACGATGAGTTCATCCGTGCCGCATTGCTTGGGTTAAAACTTGGCAAGAAAGTGATCCTGGTGGTCGAGAAGATCGAGGAGTTTCAGCAGATCCTTGCCGTAGCCAAGCAGGTCGGGGTGAAGCCGATGATCGGGGCCCGCGTGCGACTCCTCTCCAAGGGAGCCGGCAAGTGGGCGACCAGTGGGGGTGAGAATGCAAAATTCGGCCTCTCGACTGCGGATTTGGTCGCCATGAGCGACACGTTGCATGCCGAGGGGATTCCTGAGGCGCTGGTGCTGCTTCACTATCATGTCGGTTCCCAGGTTCCCGATATCCAGACCATCAGTCGAGCGACGCGTGAAGCCGCGCGCTTTTATGCCAAGCTGAAAAAGATGGGGCATGCCCTCGGGTACCTCGATGTGGGCGGTGGTTTGGGAGTAGACTACGACGGATCACGAACCAGTTTTGACAGTTCGCGCAACTACTCCCTTCACGAGTACACCCGCGACATTGTCTACAACATCATGGAGATCTGTGACTCCGAGCAGGTCGAACATCCCGTGATCGTCAGCGAGAGCGGTCGTTTCATCGTCGCTCCGCACTCGGTCCTGATCATCGAGGCTTTTGGTTCCATCGAGAAGGAAGCGCAGTTGGATGATGTCTCCTCTTCGCCCGAAGATCCGAAACTCGTTGCCGACATGATGGAGATCCGAGCGGGGCTCAATGAAAAGCGCCGTTTGGAGAATCTCCACGATGCCCAGCAGATAAGGGATCAGGCGCAGTCGATGTTTGATCTTGGACTGCTGGATCTGCGGGCGAAGGCCAAGATCGACACCCTATATTGGCACATCGCCGCGCGCATTGTTCAACTTCACAAAGGGATGACACAGATCCCCGAGGAGGTTCGTGAGCTTGAGGTCGCCCTTGCCGATCAATTGCTCTGCAATTTTTCCGTCTTCCAGTCCCTTCTTGACCATTGGGCACTCGGTCAGTTGTTCCCGGTCATGCCGATCCATCGCCTCGACGAGATCCCCGACCGCAGCGGCACGCTCGTTGACATCACCTGCGACTCGGATGGAAAGATGGCCAAGTTCATCGATTTTCAGGACGTGAAGGAGACATTGCCGGTGCACCGGGTCCGTCAGGGAGAGTCGTATTATTTGGGGATTTTCCTCTCCGGCGCCTACCAGGACATCATGGGTGATCTCCACAACCTTTTCGGCAGGGTCAACGAAATGCATGTCTTTCTGGATGAGGACGAAGAGAGCGGTCACTACATCGAGGAGATTCTTCCTGGCAACACGATCGAGCAGGTGCTTTCGCTTACTCAATGGGATGTCAAGGAGCTTGCCCGCCGCATCAAAGCCCAGGCCGATGCTGCCCTAAAGAGTGATCGTCTCAAGCCGAGTGAAGCAATGCGTCTTGTGGACGAATACGAGAAGATGTTTCAGTCCTACACATACCTCGATTTTAACTCTCGCCGCCCCAACGGAGTTGTAACACCTCCAGAGACTGGGTCCACCTTGTCAGCCTCATGAAAGACTCAAATTCCCCTAAACACTCTCCTTTGGAGGCTGCGCACATCGCCAGTGGGGCACGCATGATTGAGTTTGGCGGCTGGCTGATGCCGCTTCAATATAAGGGCATCATTGAAGAGCATAGCGCCGTACGATCGAGTTCTGGAATGTTCGACATTTCGCACATGGGTGAGGTCACAGTTGGAGGCCCAGGAGCACTTGAATGGCTTGAAACCCTGCTGACCAATCGGGTCGGGAAGCTCCCAGTTGGTCGTGGCCAGTACACCCTCATGCTCGATCAACTGGGGGGGGTGATAGATGACCTGATCATTTATCGCACTGATGAATCTGTCTATTTTCTGGTCATTAATGCGGCTTGCAGGGAAGTTGATTTGAATTGGATGCGTTCGCTCCTGCCAGACGATGGTTCGGTGGTGTTAACGGATGAGGGAGACGCCTATGCCGCCATCTCGATTCAAGGGCCGCATTCCGCGGAACTTCTCCAACTTCTCTTTCCCGGGTTCGTTCTACCAGGACGAAATGGCATCGCCCCAATCCCCAATATTTCCAGTCGGGGAAAAGATGTAACGCCATTTCTAGCCCGCACTGGTTACACTGGAGAAGACGGCTTTGAACTTTTCATTCCTGCTTTAGAGGGTTTGCCTCTTTGGGAAAGGCTCGTTCAGTTGGGAGTCAAGCCTTGTGGTCTAGGTGCCCGTGACACACTGAGGCTTGAAATGGGGTATCCCTTAAACGGATCGGATTTATCACGAAGCCGAAGTCCTCTGGAGGCTGGACTGGGTCGATTTGTTGCACTTGATGACAACCAAAAAGGGAACTTTTCGGGTCGCAAGTTCCTGGAGTCCCAACGATCGGCTGGGCTTCCCTCGTTGCTGACCCCGCTCAGGCTTTCCATCCCTGGACCCCCTCTGCGACCCCATTATCCGGTAATTTTTGACCATTCCGTGGTGGGCGAAACCTCCAGTGGGGCGCTTTCTCCAAGCCTCGGTGAGTCGATAGCTATGGCTTACCTGCCCCCTGCGATTTCTAATCCAGGAACAACCGTTGAAATTGAAGTGCGCGGAAAACGATACCCCGCTACTGTTTGCTCACTGCCTTTTTATAAAAAACCCTAATATCACCCGATCAGATCAGCTCGATAAAACCATGAATGTCCCTAGCGAATTGCGTTATGCCAAGACCCACGAATGGATTCGCGTTGATGGTGACTTGGTCACGGTCGGCATCACGGATCATGCCCAGGAAGAGCTTACTGACATTGTTTATGCCGAACCCCCGAAGGTGGGTGCGGAGGTGAAAGCTGGAATCACCGCCGCAGTGGTTGAATCGGTCAAGGCCGCAAGTGACATCTATTCGCCGATTTCCGGAATCGTAACCGACGTAAACGAAAAACTTTCCCTCGAGCCGGGGCTTTTGAATACTGATCCCTTCGGTCAAGGCTGGATTTATCGAATGAAACCATCGAATGCAGCCGAGCTTGAAGCTCTTTTAAGTCCCGATGCCTACAGTGCGCTGATCGCCCGATGAGCGCATCGGAACTTTCTGGAGACCCATTTCTAGAAGCAGTATTGAATCGAGGGCGTTTTTCTCGCCGTCATCTTGGCTCCCATCACAGTGGAATCAAGGCGATGCTTCAGACCGTTGGTTGCGGAAGTGTCGAAGAGTTGATCTCCAAAACAGTTCCTGAGGAGATACGGCAACGTCGATCTCTTGATCTTCCCGAATCTGCTACTGAGGAGGAGGCCCTTGCAGAACTGCGCGATCTGGCATCGCTCAATGAGAGCCGGCCAACCTATATCGGAATGGGTTATCATGGAACCCATCTCCCGGCGGTAATCCGTCGCAACATCCTCGAGAATCCAGGTTGGTACACAGCCTACACTCCCTACCAGGCCGAGATTTCACAGGGTCGTCTTGAGGCTCTGGTTAACTTCCAGACGATGATCTGCGATCTGACCGGTATGGCGATTGCCAACGCATCGATGTTGGACGAGGCTACCGCCGCCGCAGAAGCGATGATGATGTGTCATGACCTCAGGGGGAAGGCAGGTGTTAAATTCTTCGTGTCGGAAGGGTGTCATCCTCAGATTATATCGCTTCTACGAACACGTGCAGAACCGCTTGGGATCGAGTTAATCATCGGCTCCGCTATAGACATCCCTGAACAAGGGATCTGCGGTGGCATCATTCAGTATCCTGCAACCGATGGTGTGATAAGTGATCCGACATCGTTCGTGGAAGCAGTCCATGGTGCCGGAGGACTTTCTGTAGTTGTCAGTGACCCACTTGCATTGCTTCTGCTCAAGCCTCCAGGGGAATTCGGAGCAGATATCGTAGTCGGATCGACGCAACGCTTCGGGGTCCCGATGGGATATGGAGGTCCTCATGCTGCCTACATGGCAACCAGGGATGAATTCAAACGCCGTCTTCCAGGACGACTGGTCGGAATCTCACGCGATGCCCGCGAGGCCCCGGCCTATCGGCTCACTCTGCAGACCCGCGAGCAACACATCCGACGCGAAAAGGCTACCAGTAATATCTGTACCGCCCAGGTGCTTCTTGCCGTTATGGCATCGATGTATGCCGTCTATCACGGTCCCAAGGGACTACGTGAGATTGCTGAACGTATCCATCTTCACGCCCTCAAGCTTGCCGCGGCTCTTGCCAAAGCGGGATGGTCTGTTTGCAAGAGCCCATTCTTTGACACGGTTCGGATTGATGTCACTCCGGAGGAATCCGGTGCACTACGATCGCGTGCCGAAAAGGCCGGGATTAACCTCCGATTCTTAGGCGAGAAAGCGGTCACCGTTACCCTCGATGAGACCGTTACGTCGACCGATCAGCTTATAGCTCTGTTTGGCAAGGGAGACGGTGCCTCTTTCAATGATCCAGTAGCTTGGCAGGCTCCGGATGAATTGCGGCGCACAACTCCGGTCCTTACACATCCGGTTTTTAATTCACACCATACCGAGACAGAGATGCTGCGTTACATGCGCCGCCTTGAGTCAAAAGATCTCTCATTGACTACATCCATGATCCCTTTGGGATCCTGCACAATGAAGCTCAATGCCACCGCTGAAATGCTTCCCCTAAGTTGGGAAACAATCGGATCACTCCACCCCTTCGTCCCAACTTCTCAGGCAAAAGGTTATGCAAAGATTTTCCGGCAGTTGGAGAAGTGGCTTGCCAGTATCACAGGGTTTCACTCCGTTTCACTCCAGCCAAATGCGGGTTCCCAAGGAGAGTATGCAGGTCTACTAGTCATCAGGGCGTACCATTTATCCAGAGGAGAGGAGGGACGCACTGTCTGCCTGATTCCCGTATCGGCTCACGGCACCAATCCGGCCAGCGCTGTCATGGCGGGTTTCGAGGTAGTGGGGGTCGCCTGCGATAATGATGGCAATGTCGATATTGGGGACCTGCGGGACAAGATCGATCAGTACCGGGACAGACTCTCTGCCCTAATGGTGACATATCCCTCCACGCACGGTGTCTTTGAGTCGAGTATCAAGGAAATCTGCAAAATGATCCACGAGGCTGGAGGGCAGGTCTATATGGACGGTGCAAACATGAATGCCCAACTCGGCCTCTGTAGCCCTGGAGACATTGGGGCTGACGTCTGTCATCTCAATCTGCATAAGACCTTTTGCATCCCGCACGGGGGAGGGGGTCCCGGCGTAGGGCCCATAGCAGTGGCGGAGCACCTGGCTCCATACTTGCCCGGGCATTCTGTCATCCCTACCGGTGGTTCCCGGGCAATAAGTGAAATAAGCGCAGCTCCCTGGGGGAGTGCAAGTATCTGCGTCATCAGTTGGATGTATCTCCGCTTGATGGGACCCGACGGGCTAGCAACCGCTAGTGCCCTAGCCATCCTAAATGCCAACTACATTGCCAAGAGGTTAGATCCTTTCTTTCCAGTTCTTTACAAAGGAGCAAACGGAACTGTAGCTCACGAGTGCATACTCGATATTCGTGAATGGAAAACTCGTGCAGGAGTCGAGGTCGAGGATGTTGCGAAGCGACTTATGGACTATGGCTTCCACGCCCCGACCATGAGCTGGCCCGTTCCCGGAACGCTTATGGTTGAACCAACCGAAAGCGAATCCAAGGAGGAGTTGGACCGTTTCTGCGACGCGATGATTTCAATCCATAAGGAATTGACTGCGATTGAACAGGGTTCGTTGGATCGCCATGACAACCCGCTTAAAAGGGCGCCACATACCGTAGCAGAGGTCTCTTCTGACGAATGGAACCGGCCTTATTCGCGAACTCAGGCGGCATGGCCGGCTCCATGGCTCAAGAACCACAAGTTCTGGCCGTCTGTTTCGCGTGTGGATAATGTTTACGGGGATCGGAATATCTTCTGCACCTGTCTTCCCATTGAGGCTTTGGATTAATTTGATTCACGACACACATGATTTTGTCATCGTGAGATTCTATATCGGCTCATTAACTAGACCTCTTACCCGCTAATAATTTTCCTTCCTTCGCTCCCTAGAAAGAGAGAGGAAAGGGAAAAGACTGTGCCTGGAATTTACGTAAGGCTGGTTGATGGGAAGCTCTAGACTCTGGAGAGAGATGGTCGATGAAAAGAATGCCGTTGAGGTGATCGTATTCGTGTTGCGCAGCACGTGAGAGAAGACCCTCGGCTTCGAACTCGAGAGTCTCTCCATCAAGCTCTTGGCAGAGAACCCTAACGCGCGCAGGGCGTTCTACCTCGTCGGTCAATCCTGGCATACTCAAGCATCCCTCAACTTCAACTGTGCGCTCAACTCCCACCGGATGGATCTCAGGATTGATCATCACGAGCGGCATGATGGATTCGATCTCCAGTTCACGTTCTCCAATCCAGGCTCGGCTAGGCCTATCGTCGAAAGCCGACATGACGTCTATGACAGCAAGTTGGAGAGATCGCCCTACCTGCTGGGCAGCTAGACCGCAACCGTCCTCCTCATACATGGTGACAATCATCGCCTCTGCCAGCGAACGGATTGATTCGTCAATCTTTTCCACCCTGTGTCCTTTGCTGCGCAGGGCCGGGTGACCATATCGAAGGACCTCGAGGGGTTTGGGAGTCCGGACCTTATCCGACGGTTTCATCATTATTACTTGGAAAGCGGTCTTGCTACGGCCGGGATGTTTTTTACACCGGCTTCCTGAAGGGCATCAAGCACAGTGACTACGGTTCCGAACGGGGCCTCCTTGTCGGCTTGCATTGTGATGGAGCACCCAGGATTCGTACGCTGCACTTCCTTGATGGCATGGGGGAGCGAGGCTGGAGTGACCGGCTTGTCATCAAGGGTGATCTGATCCGGTCCTTTGATCTGCAGGATGACGACTTTCTTGGGTTCCGTTGATGCGGTTGCTGCCGACTTTGATTCAGGAAGGTTTATCTGAAGCTGAGGAAGCTTTTCCCGGAAGGTGGTGGTAACAATGAAAAAAATCAGGAGAATCGCAAGAATGTCGATCAGGGAAACTACAGTAATCGAGGGCATCTTTCTGCGTTTAGTATAAAATCGCATGGAATTAGATGCTCTGTTTTAGGCGTCAGGAGTCACGTTTGAGAAAATGGGTGCGATGGTGTGATTTGAACCCTTCGAACTTCGTGCTGTGAGAAATTGATCTGTAAAGACCTGAATCTCCTACTCTTTGCAAGAGTAGTCTTACTTGACTAAGCACTCACGGCATCATTCTGGCATTTTCACAGACACGGTCAAGTTGGATATCAGGAAATGAATCTTTAGCTCGAACTTCAACTGGTTAACTTGCCAGAAAGAGGAGCATGGATAGAAGCAAGGTTCCCCAGTTATAGTCCCATTTTAATGTCTTAGATCTTCAAAAAAGCATTAAGGGTGATGGTTTACTAATTTGGGGGCAGCGAATAGAGATCGGAAAAATGACGACACAAAGTGAATTAAGTTGGTGGCGAATCATTGAAACATCGATAAAATCGAAGTACCCCCACCATGCTTACTCATCGCACTTGCCTAGGATCAAATCGCTTTTCCAATCTCAAAATCAGCAATGCAATTATGTTGCTGTTTCTCCTTTGCAGGGTTGCATTTGCCGATACAAATTCCGTCTTCGTCTCTTTTAACTCAGCGACCAATAGTGCATCCAATAAAGTCACTATAGTCTCGATTCCTCCACCTGGCGCGGGTTGGGCATTCGGGGCATGTGCCCAAGTTTCCGGATCCAACTGGAATCAGTTTCCAATCGGACCGAACGGGGTTCCGTCTGGATCTAGTAATGGTGCAGTTGTTGGTTCTACGACCATTCTTAGCACTGCTAGTAATGTGGCATTGGTCAATCCCATGGGTAGTACCAACGGGATTCATCTGACCGCTTCCGTCTACGTGGGTGTGCTGGACACAATCACGAATAGAACGGAACCACGCGCCGGTACGATGACCGGAGCTCAAGGACCATCGGGACTTATGACCTCTTGCTGGCGACTTTATAAAAATGGAAACATCCTAAATTACAAGCTCACCGGACTCTCAAATAATTCACCATATCTTCTCTATATTTACGCTTCAATCCCAGCCACTAATATCCCGGCCACAAACGGTGGTGGGTTGTTCTATCTGGGATCCTCGAACGTTCCCTTAAACTCTCCAAACTTTATCGACATCCCCGGGGGTAGAACGAATGCATTGTTTTCCTACGATGGCACAAACTATACTCCCCTGAGCCCAGCAATACCTGGCACGACCAACGTAACTGATACCAATAACAGTCCGGATTGGGGTGTCATTGAAGCCGTCTCCGACTCAAACGGAACTTTGCTACTTTCCCAAACACAGGCTCCGGCGGCAGCAGGGTGTTACATTAACGGATTGCAGTTGGTTCCCTATCCGGCACCAACAATTGCTTCTCAACCTCCCTCTGCGATTACGACAGTATCAGGGAGTAATGTGGTGATAAGCGTAACCGGGTCGGATATATATTCCTCAAACAACTTGAACTATCAATGGCTGAGGGGCGGGGTTTCCTTTGGCGACGGTCCGACTGGTAGTGGTGCAACTTACTCAGGATCCACCTCCAATATTCTGACCATCAGCAACGTGCAGACCGGTGATGCTACTAATTATTCAGTTATAGTAAGCAACCCAGGAGGAGCTGTCACAAGTAGTGTCTCGGTGCTGGATGTTGTTCAGAGTATCGTCCCCCCTTCAATAAATACTCAGCCTTCAAGTCAGTCAGTGGGCGTGGCCAGTCCAATATCACTTAACGTCACAGCTAGTGGCAGCCTTCCGCTCACATACCAGTGGCAGAAAAGCACCGACAACGGGGTTACTTGGAACAACGTTGGCGTAAACTCCAACACCTTATCTATAGCGTCAGCTCAACTCAGCGATTCCGGACTCTATCAAGTCGTGGTATCAAACAGTGGTGGAACCATTGCCAGCGCCGCTGTCACTGTTACAGTGAATCCAGTTGCTCCAACCTTTGTTTCAGCGCCAGCATCAGTCGTGGCCATGGCCGGTGGCACAACGGGATTCGTTGCAACAGCCTCGGGAACCGGGCCAATTAGTTTTCAGTGGTATAAGGATGGGACTCTGATTGCAGGTGCAACCAACGCGACTCTCATTGTGACGAACGTACAGAGTTCCTCCACGGGAGGGTATTCAATCCAAGCTTCAAACAGTGCGGGAGTTATTACCAGCTCTAACGCCGTACTTCTCGTTACACCCACTCCAACCTTGCCGAATTCGGAATTCAACCTCACAGGATTTGGTAGTTCGGCCAGCGGTGGAGGCATCATTGCTACCAATGATCCCGCATATCGCCAAGTTACTAATGCCGCGGATCTTGCTAGTGCTCTCTACAGTGCGTACAAAACGAATGGGGCGGTGAAGGTAATAGAAATAATGAATGATTTGGATCTCGGCTACAATGAGATCGGAACCAATGCCCAAAGTTATTCCAGCATTGTCTCAGCTGCCGCAGCGGCGCCGCTACTCCATCCTAAATTACTCGTAACTGGGGTAAGTGTATTCAACATTACGCCTAGAGGCGGTCTGACGATTTTTTCAGCAAATGGATCCACGATCCGGCACGCGACTTTTAACATAAAAGCCGCCACGAATGTCATCGTGCGCAACTTGAAATTTGACGAATTGTGGGAATGGGATGAGTCAACTAAGGGTCAATACGACAGGAATGACTGGGATTTTATCGATCTCGGCAATGGAAGTGCAGCAACGAATATCTGGATAGATCACTGCACATTTACCAAGACATATGATGGTATTCTGGACACCAAAGCAGGGAGTGGCGGGATCACCATTTCGTGGTGTAAATACATCGGGGATGATGGCGCAACGAATCCAAATAGTTTTGTCTGGCAACAAATCAACTCCCTAGAGTCCAATAAAGCATCATATCCATTTTATAATTTTCTCCGCACCAATGGGTTTAGTCCGACGGATATCGTAACAATAATCCAAGCCCACGACAAAACTCATCTGGCGGGGCAGAATGATCTCGATCCTAACAACGCTACCATTACGATGACATTTCATCATCTCTGGTTGCAAAATAATTGGGATCGTTGTGTGCCACGTCTTCGTGCCGGAAATGTGCATGATTACGATATCTATGCTGACATTACTGGAGGTTATGCAGCAAAACAGCTTCGGGATCTCCGCGTATCCGCGATGAGTCCCGCCAGTCAAGTCACTATCACCAATACATACGACTTTGATCCGCCCCTTAACGGCGCAATCTCCACCGAGGGAGGGGCCATTCTTGTAGAGAAATCTGTCTATATCGATAGCATAACACCACTTCGTAACAATCAGACTGATCCGTCCAATCCCCAATATACTGGTAAGATCATGGCTCTTGATTCAGTCACAATACTAACCAACAACTATTATCGTGGAGACAGCACCAATGCCGGAGGGACAAACACTTTCGGACCGGTGCAGGCACCGGTCATCCCTTTCTCTTGGAACCTAACGGGCGGTGTATTGCCATATAGCTATGTCACCGATGATCCCAGTCAACTACAGGGCATTGTAACAGCCGGTGCAGGGGCCGGGGTTCTGAACTGGAATAAAACCAACTGGTTGGCTACTAACTACGTTTCTACCGCACCATTTATCACAACCCCACCTCAGAATATCAGTGTCTCGCCCAGCAAGGCGGCGGGTTTCACGGCGGGAGTATGCGGTAGCGCACCTCTTTACTATCAATGGCAAAAGAGCACCAATGGAGTGAATTACGTCAACATTTCAGGAGCGACTAACGCCATTCTTACCATCAGTTCTACTTCGGTTTCTGATGTTGGATATTACCAATTGATCGTTTCAAACTCAGTTGGTTCTGTCATCAGCGCTCCAGCGACGCTCTCAGCGACTCCGACCAATATCGCTTCGATTACTTTTGGAAATACGAATGTCCCATACAATGGAGACCCCCGACCGGTTACTGTGAGTACTGTACCTACCAACCTTGCCGTGACGATCACCTATGCTGGCCTATCAAATGCTCCTTCATCTATAGGAAGCTATCCACTTCTCGCTGTCATTAATGACGCCAACTATCAGGGCTCTAATTCCGGGACGCTTACCATTTACGATCCAACATCGGACTGGAGGCAGGCTTTTTATGGTACGACCAATAATAGTGGAAACGCTGCTGATACGGCGGATCCCTATGGATCTGGGTTCAATAACCTCCAAAACTATACTTTTGGAAATGATCCGACCATTCCGGCAACTAATCCAATTTTGAAATCTTCAATTTCAAACGGTATCTTTACAGTAACTTTCACAGCAAAGAGTGCTGGAACCAACCCTGGTTATGTGGGCTTGACCCGTCACTATGCTCTTGAGTCAGAGTCCAGTCTTACGGGAAGCAATTGGAGCTCTATCGCAGGCTACAGCGATATCACCGCATCAAACCAGAACATCAGTTTCTCAACGAATACTTCTACGCTACCCCGCTGGTTTGTCCGACTTCGTGCGTGGTTGAAGTGAGGAAATCCAAAAACTCCTACAGTTAACCCACGCCATGAAGATCCCACTCTTTTCAGTTAAAGCATACGAGATGATTTCCGCTATTGATGTTAGGCCATTTACGATAGTGATGAGATTGCTTTTCCCTTTGGTAGTCCTATTCTTCCCATCTATTAGAGGTTTGGAGGCTCAAACCACAACGGCAACTGGGAGTGTGGAAGGATACAGTAGCGTGAGCTTAGTCCCCGGGGGCTCCGCATTAGTTCCGGTATTTGTGAATCCGTCTGCATATTCGGCAGCAACAACGGTAAGCGGACAGAGTTTTACGGCCACTGGGCTGACTCCTGGTGCGTTCAATACGGTTTCTGGAAATGCGACCTATTTTGTTGAGATCACCTCGGGAGCGTACACCGGATACTACTACGATGTGTTATCAAACTCGGCTACCAGCATCACGGTGGCGGGACTTCCTGGTGCACTGACCGGACAGTCGGTCAATATCATGGTTCGTCCTCACACGACCCTGGGCTCGATTGCGAATAACTCAGCTGGTTTTGCCAGTTTACAGGACGCCTTCACCCAATATCAGAGTAACAATCAGGTCGCTTCATATTATTATAATTCCGGAGGTGTTGTGGAGGGGGATTTTGCCACTCCTGCAAATGGTGTCACCGTTCCGCCTGGCACGGGAATTCTTGTGAATAACATAGGCTCGGCCACCGTGACCTTCATCGGTGAGGTGGACACCAACCAGTATGTGGTCTCCATGAACGCGGGCACCACTCTTGTCGGTCCCCTGGATCCGCAGGGTGGGAATAGTTTGACCAACATGAACCTCGCTCCCGCCCTGGCTAGCTATGGTACCGACTCCGGTTCATTACTTGCCAGCGACGGCAGCCTGAACATCACGTCGTTCTACTCTGACGGAACGACCCTTCTGGATGGCAATTTTCAACCTTTTACCTCCTCAAATGCACCGGTTGTCAGCTTGGGGAATGGGTTTTTTATTAATGCCTCCGCGAGTGAATACTGGACGAATCTTTCAGTCTTAAGTAACTGATAAATAACAACTAAGATAAAACCCGACGCAGTCATGAAAAATCAGTACCTTCTGAGCCTTGTTTTAGTGACAGCCTTATACTCATTGCCCCTTCATGGTGCCGTGATCAATGTGGGCGGTGTTGCTTTTAATACGGCCACGGGATACTACCTCAACTCCGATGGAAGTTTGGTGACCAACGGTGGGACAGTCCTCTTTGGCTCCTTTAATGTCTCACAATCGGCTCTGGCTGCCATCATAGCCGGATGGACCGACAGCACCCCGACATATGCCAAATACACACAGTTATTGAGTGATTTCACCGAGGTCGGAACGGGTGGGGCGAATGGCACCGCAGTGCCGGGATGGAAGTTTTCGACCAACGGAGGAATCTCGGGGACAAGCACCAATGTTGATTTGAGCATCTTTCCCGCAGGAACCGAAATGTATGCTTGGTCGTTCAATATCACCAACGTGGGTGCTGGAATCACCAACAATTCGACCAACTTCACTCTTGGAACCGAATGGGGGCTCTACACTGCAGGGACGAATACGAATACGGGGTGGATGTTGCCATCTCAGGGAACCAAAGCTCTCAATCTTTCCGCGGTGCTGAATTCTGGATCAGGAGCCTATCTCATAGGCAGTAAAGCGGCCAGCAATTCGACTGTCGGGCAGTACAGCGTTGACATGGTGCAGGCGACTGTTCCCGAACCATCGAGTCCTATGCTTATTTTGATCGCTGCAGCCTCACTGATCGTGGTTCTGAAGATCAGAAAAGAGTCATTCGCATCTTAATTTTAACTGAGTAATAGGTAAACCTCAGCTGCAGGGTATGGGTTTTCTGGGTTATTGATGAAAAAATGTAACTTCCATCGACAGGAGGGTGTTTAGACATCAAGGGCTTTTTGAATCCCAATACTGAAGTGGATAGCGTATTCATCCTATCTGAGGATTAACGACAAGATATTCAAACATTGCTCTGAAAAATGTTATCTTTCTGGATTCCTGTTCTGCAAGGTAGCTACAAGAACTAAAAAGGGCTGATATCCTTTTTCAATAATAGACTAGGAATGTGGGTGTGGAGGTAGGATTAGATACTAGGACATTCAGGTTATGAGCAGTCGTTCTTATGAAGTATGAAGACTAATATCATGAGCATCTGGAGATTGTTGCGTTTCCTGACAAATAGATGGGCACAATCTGGCATTTTGACGGGGACCGTCAGAAATGGTTCTTATGTTTAAGTGGAGCCGATTCTATTCGAGGTATTTAAATAACACTGAGCCCGTATAGCCTCTAAATTCGAACAATCCGACTCGTTACAATTTCTGGCTGATCTAAAAACAATTCCTGATCAGTAATAAATACCCAATCCTCCGGCTGAAATTCCTTAACAGATAGTTTTTCCAATTATTCTAAAAAGAGGGGAATTTTCTCGATAATAAACCTGACTGGTTAAAGCGCAATTCAAGACGCAGCAAATTGTGTCCTTTCCTGTTCTGTTCCTGAATACGAGTCATTGTGATGGCGTAGATGCAACGTGCTGAGGCATGAACGAAATGACAACACCTGCTTCCCCCACAGCCTCGCGACTTCCAATACTCAGCCGTCCCTCATTGACTCCTTTGGAAAGGAGCATCTCCCTGACCTTCTCTGCGCGAAGCTTAGCAAGTGAGTCGAGGCGATCCTCGGGAATTTCCACGGCATCGAGATACCGCTTGAAAAGCGGCTGATCCTTTACCGATACAGACGCTGGTTTGCCCTTGCTGCGCCTGGAGAGGATTTGTTTGATTCGGAGATGCGCTAAGAATCCTGTTCCCTTGAGTTCTGGCAATCCCTTGCCCTGCTTCACTCTTTCGACAAGCAAGTCTTCAGCAACCGAGGGACGATCGTCCGCGCTGGTGCGACCGCGTAGCATAAGTCCGATTCCAGGCCGTTGCGCCAAGAGTTTCACAAGTCCGTCAATGCGCACCGAAGCGCTGGAATCGAGATCTGGACTCCCGGCGGGGCTCTTGATTGGGTTGATCGTGAAAGTGCCAGGCCCAGTTCCAGATTTGCCACCGAATGACCCTCCTAGCAGTTTCAGTGGAGTGGAGACCGCACCAAGGATCGCAGTCTTCAGGGCAGACGCCATGACCGCGCCGGTTGATATTGTTGATCCCTTTTCGTCAACGCGTACCGGCACTCTGAGCTTGATATCACCGGAGGGGTCGCTCAGCAGGGCGATTGTGAGATCAATCGGCACTCCGAACACCCTAGTAAATGAGTTCGGATCGCGGAGAGAAATGCCAAATTTTTGCAACACTAGGTCGTTGTCAATATTCATGAGGGCTCCTTGAGTGTTGAGCTTTGTCGTCACTGAAATCTGGCCCGCGTCGAGTGTGGCTCCCGCAGTTGCTGCATAAGGGGTGAATGGTGGCAAATCCAAGTTTTTCAGCGAAACAGTGTAGTTTCCGACATTCCCAGTCTTCAGGTTCCCGTCAATGGTAAGCATCGAGTTCGTGGGCAGAATCGCCTGAATGCTGATCGTATCGGCGGAGGTATCGGGATAACTGACTCCGTGGAGAGAGATGGAGAGGCCATTGATCGTGGAAACAGCTGTTGGCTTCACAGTGGTGTTATGCACTTCGATGCTGCCGCCGGTAAGTTCTAGCAGAGCGATCCTAGCCTCCACCGGTGAGGATCCCGCCGAAGTCGGGTTGACTGGGTCAGGCTTGGCCGGGATCGTGGCATTTGAATTTGCAGAAATTCCGAGAAGCGCATTCAGCGCAGATGCAGGGTGCGTGTAGCTGATTTTCGGCTCTGTAAGCCGAATCAGCTCAAAATCTACCTTTGTGGATGGCAGAGCTTTTGCACCGTTCGGAATCGGGATTAATGCATCGTTTATCATGAACTCAAGCTGTTTCCAGCCGATCGAAACTTCCTTGTTGCCCGGATCGGCGATCGAAAGGGACTCGATGGTACTCTGGCCGGAGAGCCTGATGGAGGGGGGGCCATGAACTCCGGGGAGATCCGTTTCGATCTTCAGGTCGCCGCTCGAATTAGCCGAGCGCAACCATGTAGCCAGTTCGGGAAGGGAGGCCAGCAAGATCGGAGGGAACGGGAGGTTGCTCCAGGTGAATTTTCCCGAATACGAGGGAGGCAGAATTCCCACATCACCATTCATTCCAATGGACCCGTTACCAATTTGAAGGGCAAGAGATATAGGGAAATGCTTTCCTTGGTCGGCTGTAACACTGGATGCCTTCAGAGTCAGCGTCACATCAAGAGGCCCCTCCTTGGTTATCCATGTGAATTTTGCATGATCGAGATCGATTTTTTTGATGCGATACCCGAGCGCCGAAGTATCTGATGACGCTTTAGGATTTTGAGACATTGTTTTTGAAGAAGCACCTTTCAGAGAAGGCCCTCTGGTAGATGGGCTTCTAAGCACGAGATCCTTTTGCACCCGCAGCACAGTTCCTTGTATGCCTATAGCTCCAAGCGAAAGGGCACTACCACGAACTGAGAGATCGACGAGCGTGAATTGCTGTAGCGAAAACTCCAGCAAGTTCTTGCCAAGAGAGGGATCGACGATCACCAGTTTCGGCGACCTCAGGAAGAATTGGTTGATTACCATTGCCCATTGCTTCTGGGAAGGTTTCGAGGGAGATTTAACCGTCTTTGAGGGAGGGGCAAGAGGCTTTGCATGGCAGAGAGGATCAATCATTCCCCCTTCTTCTCGCAGCAGGTGGATAGAGGGAGAATCAATGGAGACGTCGGTGAAACGCACGGTTTTCTTTAGGAGAGATGACCATGAAAGGCGCACTGAAATCCGTTGGCAATGCAGCAGGGCGGTGGAGGGGTCAATGGCCGGAGGATGGAGTGCTGCATCAATGGGTGTCACTTTATCCGGTTCGCTCGCAATACTGACCCTCTCGAGGACGATTTTACCCTTGAAGAGCGAAAGATCCACCCTGTCGATTCGTGCTGGGAGGCCGAAGTAGTATCGGGATCCATACGCAATCCCTCTCTCGATCAGCGTTGGGAGCAAGAGGCGAATCCCGACGAGGATCAGAAAAAAAACCGCAGTCGGAATAAGAAGTCTACGCTTCTCTCGGATAAAACCCCACAGATGATCCACCTTAGAAGGGGAGACTGAAGGGTTCGATTCCATGAAGAAATCTTTGGCAAAACACAACCCAGAACGCAATCACAGCGACACGGCAACGATGGATATTGGCTTCTGAACAAGTTCTTAAGAACTCTTTTTAGAGCAAATCAAAAAGAAAAGACTTTTGGAATTTCGATCTAAATCGATGTCCAAAAGTCTTTGAGTTTCTCTTTAAAAGTGGTTGCGGGGGTAGGATTTGAACCTACGACCTTCAGGTTATGAGCCTGACGAGCTACCGGGCTGCTCCACCCCGCGTCAATAGATCCAAAAAACTATCATAGCACTCACAAGCCGCAAGGGATAAATCAGCAAACCCTTCATCCTATGCAAGACCGACAGCACGGCGCAGCCTATCCATGGGTGACGTGGCGATCTCAGTGGCTCTCCTGGCACCCTCCTGGAGAATACGTTCAACCTCCCCGGGATCCGACGCAATGAGCTCCCTCTCCCGTCTCATCGGGGAAAAATATTCCCAGACGGCTGAGAAAAGGCGTTTCTTGAAATCACCGTAGCCGATTCCTCCTGATCGGAATTCCGACTCCATCAACTCGTATTCGCTCGGTGAGGCGACATGCCTGTAAATGCCTAGGATGGCCGATCCCTCTGTAACCTTAGGCGACTCGACGGGAGAAGAATCCGTGCGGATTCCCATGATCTTTTTTTTCAGAAGGGATTCCTCAAGGAAGAGTTCTAGGGTATTGCCGTAACTTTTGCTCATTTTAGCCCCGTCCGTTCCTGGAACTGAGGCGGATTCGTCGCGTATGATCGGCTCAGGCAATTTAAAAACCTCCCCGTAAAGTTCGTTGATCTTCACGGCTATGTCTCGAGTCACTTCAAGGTGTTGTTTTTGGTCGCGCCCGACCGGGACAACATCACTGTCATAGGCGAGGATGTCGGCGGCCATAAGGACTGGATAAGAAAAAAGGCCAAGGGATCCTGAAAGTCCCTTTGCAAGCTTGTCCTTATAGGAGTGACATCGTTCGAGCAGACCCATTGGGGTGACGGTGGAAAGAATCCAGGAAAGCTCCGGGACACAGGCTATTTCACTCTGGCGGAAGAGGCAGGCTTTTCGCGGATCGAGCCCGCAAGCGAGGAAATCAACGGCAATTTCACGCGAGTTGTTTCTCAGTGACTCGGGATCGCGGACAGTGGTCAGTGCATGAAGATCCGCGATGAAATAGAGGGCTTCCCCTCTGTTTTGTAGTTCAATGGCTGCCTTCATCATCCCAAAATAATTGCCGAGATGAGGTAGACCTGTTGGTTGGATGCCTGAAAGGATGCGCATTAGGTAAGTTAACCTTGAAAATTCCTTTGAGAAAACCTCTGAAAGTCTCTTGTGCTCAGTAAACAAGCTTCCGATGAATCCAGATGCTCTGCAACAACCCAAGGCAACACATGCAGATTAGGAGAAAGGATCCTCCGTAACTTACAAGCGGCAAGGGGAGTCCAGTTATCGGTGTGATGGCCACGGTCATCCCTATATTCATGAAGATGTGTGTGAATAGGAGCATGACGATCCCTACAGCAAGTAACCGGCCGAGCAAGTCCTGAGACTGGGACGCGATATAAAGTCCGCTCAACAATAGGATTGCGTAGGCAGATATCAGAAGAATCGCGCCAAAGTAACCGTGTTGTTCTCCGAAGACCGAGTAAATGAAATCCGTATGGACGATCGTGACTGGGAGATATCCGAGTTCATTAAGAGTATTGTGTGCCCTGAATCCTTTGCCCCAAAACCCTGCGCTTCCAATTGCATTGAGAGACTGATTGATCGTCCAACCCGCTCCTCTGGGATCGAGAGAGGGATCTAGAAAGATCAGGATTCGGTCTTTTTGATATGGCTTCAGGCCGAAGTTCACTACCACTGGCATGAGAGCCACACCCATCAGGATCATAGTAACCAAGTAACGCACCTGCACGCCACCAACATAGAGCATGGCAAACAGAACAGGCATCCATACCAGAGTTCCTCCTAGATAAGGCTGAATCAGGATCAGCACACAGGGCAGAGCTGTGATCCCCAGACACACCAGAATCCGGAGCAAGGGGTTCAGACCAATATATTCACTTAGGAAAAGAGAAAAGACGAGTATGCCCCCAAAAATGGCCATCTGTGAGGGTTGAAAATTACCAAACCCTAGATTAAGCCAACTGCGTGCCCCAAAGACCTTCACCCCGATGAAAAAGACAAGTACTAGGAGAATGACACTTAGGACATAGATTGGTACGGCTCCAAGGCGTACCCAACGGTAGTCGGTGAAGGAGATCAGGAAGAAGGCTGGCAGGCAGATGAAGAGCCATCGGATTTGGCTGACCCAGAAAGGGGCATCTCGCATCCATGTTGCACTGTATATTGCGTATATGCCAAAGAGACAAAGTCCGAACATCACCAAAAGCAGAGGTTTGTTAAGAGCGCGGAACTTGCGCGCCAGCATCAGTGTATTCATGAAAGAGGAGCTGCAGGTTCAAGAGTTGGGACCGCAGCCAATAGTTCGCGTGTGTAAGGATCTTTCGGACGTTCTAGAACCTCTCGAGTTCCACCCGATTCGACGATCTTTCCGCGATGCAGTACGATAATCGAATCGCTGATATGTTCCACCACGGCAAGATCGTGGGCGATAAAGAGTAGGGCGAGTCCCAGCTCCTCCTGAAGATCTTGAAGAAGGTTGACAATCTGAGCTTGAACGCTGACGTCAAGTGCACTGACGGGTTCGTCGCAGATCAGGAATTCGGGTTCGACCGCGAGCGCTCGCGCAATTCCTATGCGTTGACGCTGTCCACCACTAAATTCATGGGGATAACGCCTCATCATGTCGGGGCTTAGGTTTACCCGTTTGAGAAGTAAGGCAACTCGATCTTCGCGTTGACGTCTGTCAAGGGAAGGAAAGTGGATTTCCAGGGCTTCTCCCACAATTGCTCCAACGGTCATGCGGGGATTGAGGGAACCGAACGGATCCTGAAAAATATACTGAATTTCTCGGCGCAGAGGACGGAATTCCCTTTCTCTGAGTGGAATTATGTCCGATCCCTTCCACAGAATCTCACCCGAGGTTGGCTGGATGAGTTTTACCAAAGCTCTTCCTATTGTAGTCTTTCCGCTGCCGCTCTCACCCACAAGTCCTACAGTCTTGCCGGCAGAAACTGTGAAGCTGACGCCGTCAACGGCTTTGAAAACATCGGTCTGCCGTCTAAGGATTCCCCCGAGGATGGGAAAGTGAACTTTAAGGTCGCGAACCTTTAGCAACTCAATGGGGTGATTCATTGGAGGCATCCTTGTTCCAGCAGTCTGATTACTCGGGAGACGTCAGGAGCCGCCACTAGCTGTTCAAAAGTATCCGGATCTCCGCAGATCCGCGCAACTGCGCCAAGAACGCGCAAGTATTCATTGTTTAGGGTTTCGGGTATAGCGGCAATCACGAGAAGATGGATTTTCGAAACGGAGCCCGGATTAGGCAAGCCAGTATCACTTCGCCCAAGGGCAAGGACCAGACCGGAGACGCTTTCGGTTCGGCCATGATGAAGGATCATTGTTCCCCTTTTTGCAGTGGCCGCTTCAATCCGTTTACTCCCCAGAAGGGAGGAACGCAGCTTTTCCCAGTCCTGTACTCGTGAGTCGCTTCGAAGTGGAGAAAGAACCTCTTCAAGTGCATCGGCGCAGTTTGAAGCGCGAAGTTGGAGGTGAACATCCTTCGGGAGAAGGGAAGAGGAGAGTGTGTTCATACGTTGCTGCCGGTCCACTTCAGCTTTTGTCGAAGCACTTCCGGGAAGGTGCTTTCAGGCATCATTGCCAGAGGAAGCGTCTTTGAGGAAAGGCGTACAAGAACGCTCTCGAAGGGTTTGAGGGGATGAGGGGTTCTGCCATCGACAGTTACGAAGACCTCTTGGTTTCCCGCAGAATGAATGACTACCTCGCTTGAGTTGGAGATGACAAGGGATCGGTTGCTTAGTACATGAGGGCAGATCGGAGTGATGACAAGAGCCCCGCTATCAGGCATCAGAATGGGTCCTCCAGCAGCAAGGGAGTAGGCTGTGGAGCCGGTGGGGGTGGCCACGATCAATCCATCAGCATGATACTCTGTTAGCGGTATGCCGGCTACAGACGCCTGGAGTTTAACTAACTGTGATCTTTCGCCCCGACTGATGACGACGTCATTGAGTGAACGTTCAAGGGGAATTTTTCCTGTCGATCCAGAGATCGATACCTCAAGGAGGCTCCGTTGGCTAAGCAGATAATTTCCGTTGAGAATGCAATCAACGGCGTGAACGTAGTCCTCGGAGCCCAGGCAGGTTAGGAAACCGAGGGAGCCGATGTTGATGCCGAAAATAGGTCGCACGTGGCCGCCACTACGGTGGAGGGCCCTGAGGATGCTTCCATCGCCACCCATGACAAGGAGCATGTCGCTGGATGCGGAGAGTTCCTCCTCATCCAGAGTTGATTGTTCACCGATTAATGCAGCCGTCGATTTTTCGAAGAGAAAGGAGGCATTTCGTCGTCGCAGTTCTGCAGTGACCGCCCTCACAAGATCATCGGCCCCCCCCTTACCTGTATGAGCGATCAGTCCTAGGATCATAACGTGGGCGGGTTGGTATTTTCTATGCCTAGCGGTGAATCGCCCCTGCGCAACAGGGCGAGAAATTCAATGTTTCCGGTGGTGCCAGGAAGTGGTGACTCCATAACTTTGTCAAAGCGATGGCCTGCACTATGAACCCATAAGCGTATGGATTCGACGGCTCGCTGTCGGGCTGAGACATCTCGCACTATGCCACCTTTGCCGATCTCGGATCGGGAGAGTTCGAATTGGGGTTTAATCAGGACAATCATTACTCCCTTAGGTTTTAGTAACTCAAAGGCGGCAGGGAGGATGCGCGTCAATGAAATAAAGCTGAGATCCGCAACGATGATGTCGAATCGACGACTAAAATCGGTTGGTGTCAGGTACCGAGCATTGACCCCTTCATGGACCTCGACCCGGGGATCCTGACGGAGCGACCAGGCAAGTTGCCCACGGCCCACATCGACGGCGGTCACATGCGATGCCCAATGTTGGAGAAGGCAGTCGGTGAAGCCTCCCGTAGAGGATCCGAGGTCGAGACACTCAAGTCCGGTGGGATCAATTGCAAATCCGTGCAACGCCCCCTCTAGTTTATGTCCCCCTCGTCCGACATAGCGGTCTCGGCCCGCGATGAGGATTTCACTGCTGGGGTTGATTTTAGTGCCGGCCTTATCCGCAATCTGGCCTGCGACGGTAACCTGCCCGGCCAGGATGGCCCGCCGTGCTTTCTCCCGCGAATCGAAATAACCAGCATCGTGAAGGTGCTGATCGAGCCGTATTTTTGCCGTGGGTGCAACCTTTGCGTTCATCGGATAAGGTCAGAGGCCCACCAACTCCAGCAATTCACGGGGTGAAGAGAGTAGAAAATCAGGGTTCAGGGATGAAAGGGCGTCCGCCGAATTGTATCCCCATGTTACAGCGGCGATACGAAGTCCCGTTTCCTGAGCCGCTTCGATGTCACGGGTCTCATCCCCGATATAAAGAACATCCTGAGGCGAGACTTTTTCAGCCTGAAGTAGGCGCTTCATCTCTCGCCCCTTGCCGAATAATTTTGAGGATGTCCGGATGAACTCAAAGTGACGTAGATCATGACGCTCGAGAAAGGCGCTGACATTGGCCTCTGAGTTGGAAGTAAGGATGCCGATTCGGTGGCCGCGCTCCCCGAGGGTCGAGAGAACCTCGGGTATTCCAGGGATCGGAGAGACCTCGTGGATCCGTTCGTGAAGCAGTTTCAGTCCCCGGCGGGCTATGACAGGGACTCTCCATTTGCTGATTCCGAGGTGACGGATGAAATTTCTCGTGCTCATGTTGCGGGCAATTTGGAGCTCTTCCTCGGGTAATTCCCGAAAACGGAATTCTTTCGCCAGATCATTGAGAATAAGATGCGAAATGCGGAGCGTGTCCGCCACGGTTCCGTCAAAATCAAAGAGGAGTATCCGACCACCTGCCTTGGGTTTGTCCCCTTGGGCTTCATTCCGGGGGCTCGTCATTGGAGTCTGCCGCGACCAGGTTCTCAGGAGAGAAGGGGAAGCAGTTCCTTTGGAAATTCCATCACACCCTTGAGTTTCTGCTCCTCGGGCTCCTGACCAAAGTTACCTGCCACTAGGGCCCTGATCCTCTCCATATCTGTTTGTTCAAGTGCAGGGGATCCGGAGGAGCCTGTGAATTCCTTGAGTTGCTCCTCATCGTAGATATTTGGAAGGACCGAGAGGGTGAGAGGGTCTGCAAGAAGCCATTGGATGGCAGCTTGTCCGAGTGTTCGTCCAGAACGTTCAAGAAAGCGGAGTTGATCCACTTTTTTTACTCCATTGAGCAACCAGCTCCTGGGACGGTGGTTACGGTGGTCATTTGGGGGGAAGACAGTCTCAGCAGTATATTTCCCCTCAAGCATTCCCGAAGAGTGGGGTACTCGGATTAGGAACCTTGTGGGTGCCCCCGTTAGCTCTGCTGTCTTGTGAAGTGTTGAGCCTGGGTGCTGCTCAAGAATATTGTAGATATGTTGAAGGACTTCGGGCTT
>Ga0118677_10004678_pt1 | contig 24686 bp, 15 predicted proteins | sample AliMusrvi5mmetaG_FD_86154 | JGI IMG/M metagenome (GOLD analysis project Ga0118677, IMG submission 86154)
GGGGGGAGCTCCTCCCTGGCCTTCTCCGAGGAGGTGAGCAAGCGCTTCCGGGCCTGCGGCTGGCGGGTGCTGGAGGTCCAGGGCGAGGACCTCGAGGGGCTGGACCGGGCCTACGCCGAGGCCTGCACCCCCTGCGGCCAGCCCACCCTGATCAACTGCCGGACCATCATCGGCTTCCCGGCCCCGACCAAGCAGAACACCCACGGGGCCCACGGCGCGCCCCTGGGCGAGCCGGAGATCCGGGCCACCAAGGAGATCCTGGGCTGGGATCCGGACGGCCATTTCGTGGTGCCGGCCGAGGCCCTGGCCGAAGTGCCGCTGCTGGGCCTGCGGCTGCACCGCGGGGTCGACTGGGAGGCCCTGCGGACCCTGGCCGGGAGCCGCGGCCTGCTGCCCCTGGTGGACGCCTGGGAGGGCCAGTTGGCCCCGCTGTTCGGGCATGGGCTGCTGGAACGCACCGGGCCTGTGCTGCGGCTCACCCCCCGGGGCATGCTGGTGAGCAACGGCATCCTGCAGGTGAACGTTGACCAGGCGCTTGGCACCACGGCTGCTGGCACCACGGTTTCCTCTGGGGCAGCCCTCAAGTTGAACAACGTCAACTACGCGACGGCCGAGGCGCTCACCATCAACGGCACGGGCGTGAGCAACGGCGGCGCTTTGGTCAACTCCGGCACAAGCACCTACGCGGGCGCGGTCACTGCGGCGACCAACTCCACCATCAATACCGGCGGCGGCACCATCACCTTCACCGGCGGCCTGGCTAAGAACGGCACGGTGCTCACGCTCACTGGCGGAGGCACTGTCAACGTGAACACCGTCGGCATCAGTGGCAGCAGCGCCAACTCCGACCTCGTGGTGGACGGCACGACCGCCAACCTGAATGTGGCGAACACCTACAACGGGCCGACCTCGATCACCAACGGGGCGACCCTCAACGCGAACGCGGCCGGTGCCCTGCCCACGGCGACCCGCTCGGCGGTGAGCATCGACCCGTCCGGAAGCTCCGGCACCTCGACGCTGGCGCTCGGCGCAAACCAGTCGGTCGCCTCCCTCACCGGAGCCTCGACCTCGAAGGTCACCCTCGGCGCGAACCCCTTGACCGTCGGCACAACCGGCGGATCGACAACGTTCGCGGGCGTCATCTCCGGGACGCTCGGCAATGTGACCAAGGACGGCACCTCGACGCAGGTCTTCTCCGGCAACAACACCTACACCGGCACGACGACGGTATCGAGCGGCACCCTCCTCATTAACGGCAACTCCTCCGCCGCGACCGGCGCGGTTGCGGTGAACGGAGGCACCTTGGGCGGCAGCGGCACAATCGGCGGGGCAGTCACCGTCAACGCGAGCGGTTTCCTCGCGCCTGGCAACAGCAGCGCCGGCATCCTCACGGTCTCCTCGCTCGCGCTCAATTCGACGAGCACGGTGCAATTCGAAGTCAACGGGACCGCAACCGCCGGAACCGACTACGACCGGATCGTGGTGAGCGGCAGCGGAGCGCTCGCCCTCGATGGCGCGTTCACGATCGCCTTCGGAAACATCTCCGCCTTGGCCAACACCACGGACATTAACCTGATCAGCTATTCAAGCAGCCACACCGGCGACTTCACCTCGCTGGTTTCCACCGGCTACTACGGTGGCTCCGGATGGACCCATGTGGGTGAGACATTCAGCATGAGCAGCGGTGGGCAAACCCTGACATTCAGCGAGCTGACCGGCAACCTGACCGTCGTCCCCGAGCCCGCGACATGGGCGCTCCTGGCCTTCAGCCTGACAACGGTCATGATCTTCCGCCGCCGCCGGAATCCCTAATTCATATTCCTCCGTTGACCGCCAGCCATTGAGCAAAGGAGGCAGGGCACTCTTGCCCTGCTTGTCGTCGGGAGAAGGCGGCCAGGAGTGACCGCCCTCCATTGACCGCGCTCCGTTGACCGCCAGCCATTGACGACGATTGCAGCGGCCCTACAGCCCGGCAAAGGGATTTTCTATTCGAAGGGGCCCGATGGTGCGACCGTGCTGGAGATCCTCCGAATACAGGATTGTTGCTCCCCCAGCCAAGGCCGCAGAGACCATCAGGCTGTCGTAAAAACGGTAATGGAGATCATGGTGGATTTCCAAAGCTTTGGCGTGAATGGCCGGGGATGGCAAAACCTTGCACCGCGGCCAAAGAACCAGATCGAGGTAATCGGCAAGGTCTTCGGGCCTCATCGGCACGGCGAACCGATGCAGCGCGACATTTGCAAACTCCTGAACCACCTGCCAGCTGGCAATCCAATGTTTCCCTCCGATCAGGCTTCGAGCGCGATCTCGTTTCAGCGGGGCTGAAGCGTCGAAGGCATACACAAAAACATTCGTGTCCAGAAACGCTTCAACGGGCATTCATTTCCTCCCGGGAAAATTTTCGTCCCGCCCGGGCATATCCCAGCCGCAAATCCAATTCATGGAGTCTTGTCTCGCGATCTTGCTGGCCAGCAAGCCCGGCCAGCCATTCACGAAAAAGCTGGTTCAGCGTTGCTTTGCGCGAACGGGCAACATCCCGTGCCCGTTCGATCAGTTCGCCATCGGCGCTCAGCGTAATATTTTTCATCTAACACGATAATAGTGCGCACTGTTATCGTGTCAAATGATAAATGCCCTCAGAAAGCGACCGTCGCGCCCGGCGGGATTTCGCGAAGCGCGTTATTGCGGAGCAGCCAGACGGGTGTGGAGGACGGGTTCTGGACGACGTCGAGGTCGAGCGTCCAGATCAGCCCGCGCCAGGCCTGCACGTAGTCGTAAATTTCGCGGTTCGTCGCATGCCAGACGTCCGGCCCCGCGACTTTTGCGGCGATTTCATCCAGCAATCCCCATCCGAGTCTATGTTCAAACTCGTGGCTGTGACCCCACCAGAAGAACAGCTTGTCATGCACGCGCATGTCCTGGAATGTTTTCCACTGGTCGTCGAAGCCGTCGGCGCAGTGGCAGGCGACGCCCCAGCGCAGCCAGTTTGTCGGCGGGGCGAAGTGGCCTTTGATGTTCGACGCGCGGGCGGTGCGGATCCCGGCCCGCCGCGCGATCGCCGTCAGCCGGTCTTCGTCCCCGCCGCACCCGCAGGGAAACGCGAGCCCGGTCACCGGATACCCGGCAAGCTGTTCCAACCTCCGCCGGTCCTCGGCGAGCTCGTAGAAAACCAGGTCGTCGGAGAGCGTCCAGAGGTTCGGGTGCGTCAGCGAATGCGCGGCGATTTCCTGTCCGGCGTAGAGCCGCGCGACATCTTTCTCTTCCAGAAAAAATGGATCCTCGCGGCCGGGGCCGCGCAGGAGCCCGCTGTTGATGTGGAACGTGCCGCGCAGGCCGTGGGCGCGGAAGACATCGAGCAGCCTGGGGTCATGGATGCAGCCGTCGTCCCAGCTCGACGTGACCGCGCCGGGCTTGCCGCCGGGCCAGGTGAAATACGTGCGCGGGATCACTGCTTCTCCACCGTCCACTCGACAGTCCCGCTGGCTGGCAGGGTTTCATTTGTGGGGGTCAAAAACGTGCGCACATGGATATTATCCCCTATAAGCACGGCCTCCACCAGCGAGCTTTCCGGCAGGGTGAAATGGAAAGTTGCGCCCTCGACTGGTCCCAGAGTGAATTCCGAGGCGCCGGACACAACATTTCCCGTCGGTTCCCTGTCGATCATTTTCTCGAAAACAACGCCCCCTTTTCCCGAGGTTATCGTCGCCTCTTTGAGCTGATCCGTTGTGAAAAGGTAGTGGGCGGCAATGAAGAGCAGCGGGGTCTCGGACTCGCCTTCCCACTTGATCGAACACTCCCACTTCGCCCCGGTTTTTTTATAGTGGCCCTCGATTTTGATTTCCTTGCCTTCGGGAGTTGTCAGCGTGCCTTGAAATCCGTCTTCTGTCTTTTGCAGGCTTTCTTTCAGGGGCTTCCATGTCCCATCAGCCGAACTGGTAATCGAAACCACCCCGGTGAGCTCTGGGCCGGAATCCATCGGAAACAAAAGACCCAACGGAGACTCGGCCGCCCGGGCGGTTCCAAGCAACGCGGTGGCCAGAAGAACAAGACGGGATATTTTCATGGCGTGAGTTTTGCACGAATTCGTCTCTCCCGCAAGCACGCTGAGCGTATGAGAGCTCATCAAAAAACCCCTCGACCTCGCCGGCAGCCAATGGAGGCAGGGCACTCCTGCCCTGCTTGCGACCATGGTCGCCCTCCCCCGAAGGCGGCCAGGAGTGACCGCCCTCCTTTCGCAAGCGTGTGAGCGAGGCCGCTCATCGCAAAAAAAACCTCGACCTCGCCGGCAGCCAATGGAGGCAGGGCACTCCTGCCCTGCTTGCGACCATGGTCGCCCCCCCGAAGGCGGCCAGGAGTGACCGCCCTCCTTTCGCAAGCGTGTGAGCGAGGCCGCTCATCGCAAAAAGCCCCTCGACTTCGCCGGCAGCCAATGGAGGCAGGGCACTCCTGCCCTGCTTGCGACCATGGTCGCCCTCCCGAAGGCGGCCAGGAGTGACCGCCCTCCTTTCGCAAGCGTGTGAGCGAGGCCGCTCATCGCAAAAAACCCTCGACTTCGCCGGCAGCCAATGGAGGCAGGGCACTCCTGCCCTGCTTGCGACCATGGTCGCCCCCCCGAAGGCGGCCAGGAGTGACCGCCCTCATTTAGCAAATCCAGACGATTTATGCGTGAATGCGCATTGCGTGAAACGGACAAACGCATTTAATTAGCGACATTATTCGAGGCGAAAGCTTCCGCTTCGATATCTCCCTATGAAAATTCGACTCCTGGCAGTTTCCGCCCTTCTGTGCGTCCCCGTCTTTGCGTCGGAAAGCAAGTCTTCCGACGCGGACCATTTCAAGGTGACCGACGAGGTCCTCCAGAAAGCGCCCCCGCATTTTTCGACGAATATAGGGTTCGGCGGATTTGCGCCATGGAACCCGGACGTGAGGGTGAATGTTTGGAACACGCCGTTCACCTCCGGCCCGATCCAGTTCCAGCATCACGGGCGGGCGGATGCCGGAGGGGAAGACTGGCTGCAGCAAAACACCGGGGCGAGGCTTTCGTTCTGGGACTGCGCGAGATCGGGGTTCTGGGATGGTGCGGACGTTTATATCTACCGGATTGAAAACGGGGTGTTGAAGTTCCTTCGCCAGACGAAGATCGTGAAAAGCGTGATCGGCAACGATCCGGGCACCCAGCAGCCGACGGAGGAAAAAATCTGGTTTGCCGACAAAGGCCCGGCCGTGATGAACGGCGATTTTTTCGTGTTGAGGATGCAGAGCAACAAGATGCCCCTGCAGGTCCGCCCGGAGTTGCTCAAGCCTTCCGATACCCCGCTTCTCACCTACGCTCCGCTTTCGGGCAAGGCGGACTGGAGCTTTGATCCGGAAAACCCTGTGCCCGATGGAGGCAGCAAGGTAAGCCTCAGGCTGGATGTGAAGGAAGCCTCGCCGGACACTCCCGCAGGCCCCTGGCACTGGTATGTCGCCCCCAACGACAAGGACTCAAAGCTCCGTTTCAACCCCGGAAAATCCTACAAGGCGCAAGTTTGGCTCAAGCAGAACGGCATGGCGGACCCGCGGGTTCGGATCCAGTTCGGCACCGTGATGACCCAGATCGTGGATGTGACGCCGGAGTGGAAGAAATTCGAGTTTGACCTGCCTGTGGACAGTCCCGAGAAGCCCTATAACGACCACCAGAACGCCGAGACGAGGATGTTGATCGGTGCGCTCTCGCCGGGCACGCTCTGGATGGGCAATTTTGTTGTCTGGCAGACCGACTTGCCACCTTACGCGGTGATGCCGGAAGATGTTGAGATCCTCAAGGATTTTCAGCCTCACGTGCTCCGGCTCTGGGGCGGGATAGAGTCTCCCTCGCTCGACTTCTGGCTCAGCAAAGGCTTCGCCCAGCCGGTCCGTGGCGGCTACGGGAAAGTCGAGCGCTCCGTGCTCGCATCGCTCGGCGAGACACTCGAAGTCTGCCGCCAGGTCGGAGCCGATCCCTGGCTGATCCTCAACCCCTGGTTCACGGAGCAGGAAAACGCGAACCTCATGGACTACCTCGGCGGGCCTGCTGACAAAGGCTACGGGAAGCTTCGCGCCGAACACGGACACCCGGAACCATGGACGAAGACCTTCAAGAAAATCTATCTGGAATCCGCCAACGAGGCCTGGAACCAAGGGATGGGGTTTTCATATCCGTCCCAGCCGGAAGTCTACGCCGCCGTCGCCGACCGCCAGTTCCGCGAACTCAAAAACTCACCGTTTTATTCGCCGGATCAGTTCGAGATGATCGCGAACGGGTGGGATAACTCGATGCAAAAAGACGGCTGGTCGCGCCGCGTCGCGCTGTCATCAAAGGAGGCTGATCGCGTGGACGTCGCCTACTACTTCGGGGGTTGGGAGAAGGGTGCCACCCCGATGGCTTCGGAGGCCGAAGCGACAGAGGGGGTTTACCAGGACAAGCTGTTTGCCACCGCGCTCGAGTTCGAGCCGAAGATCATCGATTCCGCGACATTCGACCCCGATTTTATCCACAGCTTTGCGGCCGCCTTAAAAGCGGAGCCGGAGCTGCTCGCTGCCGGGCTCGCCGCCATGCCGGCCGGGAACTTCACCCCGGATCAGCTCGCGACCCAGGAAGGGGATATTTCCGCGCTCTGGGCGAAGGATGACAAATTTAACGAAATCAGCAAAAACGTGATCGGCAGAAGCCGCGGGATTCTGGAATTCCCGTTCTGGCATGCCGCCTACCGGGCGATGGCCAAGGACCCCGCGCTCCAGCCGGTCGCTGTGAAAGCGCTCGAACTCGCCGAGCCCGCGATCCTCGGCGAGCTGACCGAAGGGCTCATTGACCTCAACGCTCCGAGCCGCCTGGTCCCACTTCTCAAGGCGCACCCGGAATCCGTGAAAGCCTGGGCGGCTTCACCCTCGATGGGCACGGAAAGCGCCGTCCTCGAAGCGTTCCTCCAATCCGGCGACAAATTATCCTACAATATCACGAACACGCTCAACAATAAGCTCCGCTCGGCGATTCTGGAACTCGCCCGCTCGGGCGATGCCGGGTTCATTGCCGCGCTCCAGCGGGAAGCCACTCCCGAAATCATCAAGGGACGAATGAAATATTATCTGGGCTACATTATCGGCGGGGTGCCATCCGAGCTGGCTCGGCGTCGGGTCGAACAACTGATGCAGGCGATGAAGGCGGACCCCGCATTCGCCGCCAAGGCCATGGAGTCGATTGGCGCCAACCCGAAGCTCTTCCGCGACGAAGCGGTGGCGATCACTGCCGCGATGTCGCAAAATATCGTGGCGATCCATGGCGGAACCGAATCCTGCATGCCGGACGACGAGGCGCGACTCCTGCTCGCCTCCCTGCCTCCGGATGTCCGCAAGACCCTGTGGAAGCGTCTCGGCGAGGCGACGGACAGCTCGCACGCGGATCTCAGCCCGGTGAGCGCCAAGCTCATGTCGGCGATGATCGCCGCGGAACTCGGCGACACCGGTCCCGCAAAGCTCCTCGCTTCGGATCCGGCGATCATTGACATCGTGGAATCCCGGATCACCGAGACGATTCCGGGCCCGTTCCTCGAAGTCGCAAAGAACGACGCGCGCATCGGCGACAAGCTCGCCGCCCGTCTCGCGCTCAACCAGTCGAAGACCGCGAAGAAGCTCGCGAACTACGAGGGCGGTCCTGGCTACAGCCTTCCGGGGCCAGGGATGACGCCGCCGGCCGAGGATGAGAACATCGGGAAGTCGCTCGCGCTCGGCACCGCAACACTCGATGTTTCGATGAAATTCCTCGCCGCTGGTTCGTCCCCGGTATCCTACTACGATTACAAGACCGGCGAATACTGGGCCTCGCACAACAACCCGCAGGACCGCGTCCCGTATCCGACTTGGCTCGCGCTCAAAATGCGCAACACCCTCTGCCCGGGCGATCTCCTCAAGGTCGAGCCGATCGAGGTCAAGCGCGTCGATGTCGCGGATAAAAAAGTCGTCAAGACGACGAACGATGGAAAAGGCGCAGAATCCACGGTCAAAGGCCGCAAAGGCGTGCCACTCACCGCCTGCTACGCGTTCCAGGATGGAAAACACCTCTCTCTCCTGCTCCTGAATCGCTCGTTCACTGAGCCCCGCACGGTCGCCCTGGATTTGCCCCCGGGGTTTTCCGGCCCTTCCAAGCAGTTTGCGCTCACCAACCCGGACCCGAAGGCGAACAACCGGAAGGAAGCGAACGTCAAAATCCAAGAATCCGCCGGACCGGAAATGAAGAGCGGCATGGAAGTTACCGTTCCTCCCGCCTCGGTGATCGTGCTCTCCACCGCGAAATGAAACCATCCTACCCGCTGAAAATCGGTCTTTTTGGGATCGGGCTCCAGGCCTACTGGCCGCAGTTTGAAGGCCTCAAAGCCCGCCTGGAAGGCTATGTCGCGCAAGTCGGGGAACAGATCAAAACGCCGGGCATCGAGGTCGTCAACCTCGGCCTTGTCGATTCCCCGGAGCGCGCAATCGAGGCCGGGCACGGCTTCCGCCGGGCGGATGTGGACCTGATCTTCCTCTACGTGACAACCTACGCGCTTTCCTCCACTGTCCTGCCGGTCGTCCGGCGGGCGGGCGTCCCGGTCGTTGTCCTGAACCTCCAGCCGGAGCCCTCGATCGACTACGCGCGCTTCAACGCGATGGGCGACCGCACGAAGATGACCGGCGACTGGCTCGCGTTCTGTTCCGCGTGCCCGGTGCCGGAGATCGCGAACGTCTTCCGCAGATCAGGGATCCCGTTTCACCAGGTCACCGGGGTGCTCGCTGGCGATGACTCGAGCCGCCGGGAGATCGGGGATTGGGTGCTCGCCGCAAAAGTCGTCCACGGGATGGCCCACAACCGGCTCGGCCTCCTCGGGCACTATTACAACGGGATGCTCGACATCGCTTCGGACACCACGCGCCAGACCGCCACGTTCGGCGGGCACATGGAGATCCTCGAGGTCGAGGAACTCGCCGCGCTCCGCCGCGCGGTCGGGGACGCCCAGGCGCGCGAGCGCGTCTCCCATTTCCGCAAAGAATTCGATGTCCGGCCCGACTGCCCGGAGGACGAGCTCCTGCGGGCCGCGAGGACATCGCTCGCGCTCGACGCGCTCGTCGCCGCGCACGACCTCGGCTCGATGGCCTACTACCACATGGGCGCCGGATGCCCGGAGCACGAAGACGTGATGAGCTCGGTCATCATCGGGAATTCCCTCCTCACCGCACGCGGGATCCCGGTCGCCGGCGAATACGAAATCAAAAATGCCCAGGCCATGAAGATCCTGGACATCCTCGGCGCGGGCGGATCGTTCACCGAATACTACGCGATGGATTTCCGGGACGATGTCGTCCTCATGGGGCACGACGGGCCCGGCCATTGCGGGATGGCCGAGGGCAGAACAAAGGTGCGCCCGCTCGGGGTCTATCACGGGAAGATCGGCCATGGGCTTTCGGTCGAGATGCAGGTGAAGCATGGCCCGGTCACGCTGCTCTCCGTGGTCGAAGATCCCGCTGGAGGAATCTTCCTTCTTTGCGCCGAGGGGGAGTCCGTGCCGGGAGCAATCCTCGAAATCGGCAACACGAACAGCCGCTACAAATTCCCCTGCGGCGCCCGCGCATTCGTCGAGGCATGGAACTCGCACGGACCCGCCCACCACTGCGCGGTCGGCTCAGGCCGCCAGTTCGCCCGCCTCTCCAAAGTCGCCGCTCTCCTCGGCATCCGGATCGAAAAAGTCGGCTGACCCTTTATCCCGAAAACGGATTTTAGACAGAATTAACAGAATGGACAGAATTCAGCGGAAGTGACTTGCAACAAGAGGAAGAGGAACATTTCAGGACAGTGTGGATTCCGTGTAACTCATTCCGTTAATTTTGTTAATTCTGTCAAAACTTCTTCAATCGCTGGATCCGGGTTTATAGGGCTGACGGCCAATGGAGGGCGGTCACTCCTGGCCGCAGTTTGAAGGCCTCAAAGCCCGCCTGGAAGGCTGTGTCGCACGAGTCGAGGAACTGATCAAAACGCCGGGCATCGAGGTCGTCAACCTCGGCCTCGTCGATTCCCCGGAGCGCGCGATGGAGGCCGGGCACGGCTTCCGCAAGGCCGATGTGGATCTGATTTTCCTCAATGCCTTACCGCCAGTCAGAATTTATCCAAATCTTGACGCACTTATGAGATCAACCATTTTTATGAAAGGGATCAATTCCCTCAATGACAAATTCGTGCCAGAATATTCCAGCACAATCGTTGGGGGCGGTTGGCAATTAGATGCCGATTAAGCCTGGCAGCCTGCCAGACCTGCGGATCGCGGCCGCCAAGTTGGACGCAATCTGAAGGTGACCAAGATCGTCGGGGTGGTCCATGTCCGTGCAAAACAGTCGGTGGTCGGGAAGAAGGTCGCCCGTGCGCAGCAGGACGACCTCTGGATGGCGCGCGGCGAGCTCGGAATCGATGTCGTAGTATGCGATCGCGTGCTCCTGCCAGATTTTGATCTCCCGGTGGAGGCGGATCTGCGAGGTGGACAGCCCGATGATAAAGACCGGCTTTCCAGGCTGGCGGGCGTGCAGTGTGCTGAGCGCGTATTCAAGGCGTCGGCGGTATTCCTCCGGATCGATCTCCCCGACCATGTTGCCTCCGACCCGCAGAGTCGCAAAATCCCAGTCGTCGCGCGAGGCGATGTGGTCCATGACATGCGGTTCGAGGTGGCAAGAGCCGCCCAAACCGAGGTTGAGGACGTCCACGCCGAGAATCCGGGCCGCCTGCTCGGCATAGCATCCGGGCTGGAAGACTGCATTGCCGCCCATCGTATAGGACGACCCGTAGGCCAGCCATCGGAGGCCGGGCTTTTCGCCGGGTTCCGGTGGCCGCACCCAGGCACCGAAGGTGTCCAGCCCTCCGAAGACCGTGCTTTCGCGGCCGCACCAGACCCGCCACATGGCCGGCGAAAACCGGCAACTCTCATAGCGCTCGTCCTTGAAGTAGTCGAGTGCGGCAGGGCGTTCGAGCAGGAAGCAGGCGCTGCCCCCTGCGGGGATCGTGTGTTCCCGATGAAAATAATCCCCGCGGAAAAGATAAACCAAGGATGGTTCTTCAAGCGCGGAAAGGCTCACTCGCACGCGCTTTGCGGGCGTGACGAAACGAATCTCCGCCCCTGCAGCCTTTGTCATCACGAGCCGCCCCAACTCGTTCGTCGCCGCGTGGCGGCGAACGCCCGAAGGAAACCGCTGGAGGAGGAATCCTCCGGCTACCGGCTCCAGTTCGCTGACATTGTGAAATTCCAGCCCGTCGCGGATCAGGATCGGCGGCAATTCGGTGTTATCCATATTGGAAAGTCAGGATACCACGACGGCGCGGATGTCCAATTTCTATCGTATCGGAAACTGGAAGATGAGGAAGCCAAACGGAAGACGAATGACGATCAATCTTGGGCTTCCTCACCAAATCAAATCCCCGCCTGAAGCTCGCGCCCTTTTTTCCCAAAACAAGATTTCCTACCGGCGGCGGAAGACCACGACACTCGTGAGGCTGAATGCCAGCAACGCCCAGGTGGTCGGCTCGGGGACTGCCGCGGTATTCAAGCGGACGTTATCGTATAAAACATCCTTGCCGTAATAGGATCCAGTGGTGACGTTTTGCTCCAGAAGCACCACGATGTTTTGCCCGACGGCACTGGTGATAACGGAGGTGTCAAGGGTGAGAGTGATGTCTTGAAAAGCGCTATTCGACAAGCTGCCGAAATTGGTTGTTTTTGAGGCTAAAGCAGAACCGGGGTTTGTGCCATCGGTTCCAAGGGCGATGATGGAACTAAGGGTCGTAGCATATGTTTGGGGCGTCGCGACAGCCACAGTTAAACTGTAAACGGTATTGGCTGCGTATGTGCCAAGCGAATTCGATCCGACCCAAGCCGTGCCGGTCACAGTTCCAGTGCCACCTGGATCGGCATGGACAGACAGCATATTGCTGCCATCTCCACCGGTGATACTTCCAATAAGACCCACGCTGATGTTATAACTCCCACCTGTCGTGAGATTGCTTCCGTTGTGCTGCCAAGATGATACAGGCGAACTCTCGGCCCAGTAACCGGTCGCATTTTCAAACGAGTAATTGTTGATGGTGATCACCGCCGCATGGGCTGGTGTGCTGGAATATGCTCCAAGGCAAGCAGCCGTTGCGCATACCAGCATGAATTTTGGGAGTTTCATGGATTTTTTATGGGGTGTCCAAGTTGCTATTTACAGTTCGCGGCCCTGCATAGTTCTGTATAGGGAAAAACCTGACCGCTGTGTAGGGAAATTACCGCCGCCGGGCCGAGGGCGCAAATTCTTTTTCCGTTTTTTTTCGTCGGACAAGGGATCAAAACGACCGGGAATTTGCGGTTTCTCCCGTGAAAAGCGAGATCCGGCGGACCCGCAGGGGAGGGAACGGCTGCCAGACCCCCATCTGGCAGCCGCTATTTACCCCCAATTGAAGAAAAACTTGAAAGCTGAAGGCTGAAGTATGAAACAGCGCTATCTCCGGCGGCGGCGGAAGACCATGACGGTCGTCAGGCTGAAGGCGAGGAGCGCCCAGGTCGTGGGCTCGGGGACGACTCCAAAGTCGCTGTTGTGGTTCAGCACGGCCCAGACATTGCCATTGCCGACATCGACGCCATAAGCACCGACGTAGTTGGAGAGTGTCGAACCATAGGTTGTCTGGAAGCTGCTGAACGCTCCGGCGTAGCCCTGTTGGGGGACCGTCGCGTTGTTGCCGGTGTTGCCGCTGACCGCGTTGACCCAGGAATTGCTGCCGTTGATCCAGCCGATGAAGTTGCCGAGTGCCACGGTGCTGGCGTTTAATTCAAGCACGAACAGGTCGGTTTGGTTGCCGCCGATGTTGGTCACCCCGCTGAGGGTGAAGACATCAGACATGCGGATGGCGTCGTTGCCGGCGGCCGCCGTGTTCCGGAACGACATCGTGATCGTGTCAGTCGTGCCGGCGGAGTTCGCGCCCGCGAGGATTTTTGCGGTTGTGTTGGTTCCGCCGAAGCTCGAGGTGAGGTTGCCGCTGGTTCCCACGGTGTAGTTGCCGCCCGCAGCAACCTGGCGGGTGACGGCGGAACTCGCGTTCGAGAGGGTGATGTTGTTCGCGATCGTGATGCCGGAGTTGATCTGGAGCGTGGCGGATGATGCGCCGATCGCGATGCCCGTCGTGCCGGCTGCCGTGTTGCTGGCAAGAACGAGGGTGCCAGCGGTGATCGTGGTGCCTCCGCTGTAGCCATTGCTGCCAGCGAGGGTGACGGTGCCGGCACCGGATTTGGTCACGCTGCCCGTGCCGCCGATCGCACCGGTATTGAAGGCGACGGTCCCGCCTGCCGCCGCGCTCAAGGTCACCCCGCCGTTGAGGGTCATGTTGCCCGTGTAGGTCGCGGTCCCGGATGTCGAGGAACTGCCAATGGTGCGCGACGCCCCGGTGGTGCCGACGGTGATGGCATTGGCGGTCGTGACCCCGGAATCGGCCAGCAGGGCCGGAGCATCGGTCCCGGTTGTCCCGTTGATCGTCACGGCACCTGTGCCGAGAAGGCTGCCGCTCTGGGCGACGGTGGCGTCGAAGGTGTAGCTGGTGAGGGCACCGGTGGTGGTCAGCCCGGCCGTGGAGGTCATTAATACCTGAGTGGGGCTGATGATGCTGGCCACGAAGTTGTCCGATCCGGTGAGCTTCTGGCCCACGATCAGGTTCACCGGCGCGGCAAAGAACACGCTGGCTCCAGTCGGTGCTCCGGTGGCCGTTGCGTTCGCGGTGACACCAATATTGCTAGCAAAGCCGACATTGAGCGTGCCCGCATTGATGGTCGTTCCGCCCGTGTAGGTGTTTTGTCCCGAGTAGGTCGAACCGGTGTAGCCGGCACCTCCGGTCAGGCGCAGCACGCCGTCACCCGTCTTGACCAGTGCCCCGCCTGTGCCGCTGGTGATACTCAACCCGATAGTCATTTCCGGCGTAGCCTCCGACATGGTCGAGGAGTCGGCGATATTGAATGTGCGTGCCGCGGTGCCCAGCGCCAGGTTCGAGTTGATGGCCGAACCCGCGTAAATGCCATTATCCTGCTCAAACACGGCCGCGGTGGTCGCGCTGCTTGCATAGCTGACATTTCCGCCCAGCGCAACCGTGTGAGCACCACTTGCTACGCCCATAGTCAAGAAGCCGCCGTTGAAAGCGAGGCCGCCATTTGCCGCCAAGCCCCCGTTGCCCACGTAGAGTTGGCCGTTGTTGATCGTGATGCCTCCGCTCGTTGTGAGAGTTTGCCCGTTGCCGATGTTAAGAAAACCTCCCTCGTTGATCGTGATCGCTGAGTTTGATGCAAGCTGCACGGAGTTCTTATAGATCACCGTGCCGCCGTTGTTAACCACCAGCGCCCCGGGAACTTCGATGTAGTTACCATTGAGATTGAGGGTGCCGCCGTTCACATAGGTCGTGCCCGTGTAGGTGTTGGCGCTCAGCGCGTTGAAGGTCAATGTTGCAGCGCCAGACTTGACGACATCGATGGTGCCCGTGATCGTCGAGTTGAGCAGGATCCCGCCTCCCGAAACGCTGAAGTAGAGGGGGTTGTTGCTCGAGGTGGTGATCGAGCCGCCGGTGATGGTGGTCGTGCCAGCCGACGCGTAGGCGAGACCGCCGGAGGCGATCGTCAGCGTGTTGCCGGAGGCGATCGTCAGCGTCGGGGCGGTGCCGCTCGTGTAGAGCCCCAGGGAATTGACCGTAGTGTTGGTGATCGAATTGGTCGGGGAGAATGCGGTGTTGTTTCCCACCCGGATGTCGCTCGCACTGGTGTAAGTCGTGGCCCATGTGCTCAAGTCCGTCGCCGCCTGCGTGGAGGCGACAACCTCCAGCACATTGGAGGTATTGATCTTTAGGAACTCGGCCCGGGTCGTCGAAGCCCAAGCCAGGAGGTTGTTGCCATAGGTGGTGCTCCCGCCGGTGAAGGTCACCGCTGCGGTATTGCCCGCCAGCGTGCCGGTGGCGTTCACGCCCACCAGGAGCATGTCGCGGGCGCTCGTGGCATTGCCGCTACTGCGGGTGAGCCCGCTCTGGAAGTTTAACTGGGCATCAAGGCCCGATCCCGCAGTGCCGTTGACGGCTGAAAGATCAAGAAAACCAAAGGTGTTGAGGGTGAGGCTGCCCGCGTTCTGGACCGTGGGCGTGCTGGCGGAACGAATGCCTATAAATTGCATTGCACCGCCAGACAGAGCAACGTTCGCGGTGGAACCAATGGCGTTCAGGCCGGAATTGTAGGTCAGCACAAGTTCGGTAGGGTTGCCGTTCATCGTAGAATAGGTCATGTCGCCCAGCCCGAGATTCACGTTGTGGATATCGAAGCTGGTGGCCCCCCTCATGTTGGCTGAGGGCCCACTGTAGTTGTCGATCTTAAGGACGCCGTTTTCCACGCGCACGGCCCCGGTGTAGGCGGAACTGTCGCTTTTAATATACATGTTGCTGCCGCCGCGGAGGATCAGTTGCGCCGAGCCCGCCAAGCCGACTCCGGTATCAAACTGAATGCCGCGTGTACCATTATTGACGGTTTCCGTGAAGTCGAATACCGCACTGGTGCCTCCGAGCGTCACCGTCGCGTTGCCGCCGCTGGCGGGCTTGAACTCGAAGATCTGGCTGTAGCCGCCCCCAAAGATCCCGCCATACATGCGCCCGGAGAAGGTGAAGTTGGACCCGTTGGACAAAGTGAGCGTCTGGCTCGCTGCGTTCCCTGCCCCTGCCGCCACCAAGCCCAGACTCACGTCGTTCACCGACGATGTCCATGCCTGATACGTTGTGCCGGACGGACTGGTCGCCCAATTCTTCGTGGTCGTGTTCCATGTGCCGGTGAGATCTGTTCCGGTGGTGGTTGTCGGCAGAGCGGTGCCATTGGCGATGTCGACCGCGCCTCCCCCCCAGTAAAGAATAGTTTGGGCGTGAGCGGTTGCCGCGAGGAGGACCAGCGCGGCGGTGACGGATGCGGACTGCAGGAGGTTGCGTGAGTTCATTTTCATGGTGGTGGATGGGGTTAGGGTTTGGGTTGGGAATCAGATGCTTGCTGGGCCGGGCGCTCTATCGCGCGAGGAGAGTTGACGGGGGAGCTTTTGCGGTGGTCGCCCGCAAAAATGAATGTGGAGCAGGGGGTGTTTCGGGTATTCATAACGTCACAAGAATCGCCCTCCGGCGGAGAGCGGGCAATTTGTTTTCGCGCCAGGAAGGGTCTGAAAAGCAGAAAGACGTGAAAATACTTGAGTAAATAAGGTTTTTTCCGGGAAAAGCAGGGCAAGAGTGCCCCGCCTCCTTTGCTCAATGGAGGGCGGTCACTCCTGGCCGCCTTGTTCAGAACGAAAAGCAGGGCAAGAGTGCCCCGCCTCCTTTGCAACCAATGGAGGGCGGTCACTCCTGGCCGCCTTCTTCTCGGAGCGACCCTAGGCGCACCCGCGCCGGCGGAGAGACGACAGATAATGGCAGGGGCATCGGTGCCCTTGCTGTGGCAGAGCGGATGCCGGATTCTCTGGTGATCTGCTACCCCGGCGAGGAGAAGCCAGCCGAGGAGACCCGGGCAGCGCATGCGCCATTGACATCCTGCGGCGCCCGAGTAATTATTCGAGTATGTCTGAGTATCTTGAAAACCACACCTATTGTTCTGTTCGCGACCTGCTGTTGGCGCGGTTGGGGGAGGGTGCTCCGGCAAAGATCCAACTGCTGGCGGGTCCGAGGCAGGTGGGCAAGACGACGTTGCTCAACGAGATTGCCGCAGAGTGGGGAGGCCGGGCCATTTACGCGAGTGCGGATGCGCCCGAGGCGGAGCTGCCGGGCTGGGCGGACGCCATCTGGCGGCGTGCTGTGGACAATGCCTCGGCAGGTCCGGCGGTGCTGCTGCTTGATGAGGTTCATTTTCTGCCGGATTGGAGCCGCTGGCTCAAGGCCCGGCATGACGAGGTGGTCCGCAAGAAAATCCCGCTGCACACGGTGGCGACGGGTTCCTCGGCGCTCGACCTGGGCGCGGGCTCGCGCGAGACGATGGCAGGCCGGTTCGAAAAGTTGTCCCTGCACCATTGGGGAGCCGGCGACCTAGTGGATTTGCTTGGGGTGAAGCGGGCGGAAGCCCCCCTGCGCGTGGTGACCTGCGGGGGGTATCCGGGTGCCAGGCAATTCTGGAAGGACGAGGCGCGGCTGCGATCCTACCTGCGCGATGCGATTGTCGAGCCGGCGATCGGGCGCGATATCCTGCAGTTGGAGCAAGTGCGCAAGCCTGCCCTGCTCCGGCAGATCTTCGCGCTCGCGATGGCCCATCCTGCCGAGATTCTGTCGCTGGAGAAAATTGCCGGATCCCTTGCGGAGAAGGGGGCGTTGGAAACCATCGCCCACTATCTGGATCTTCTGAAGGAAGCGTATCTGGTGGCACCGGTGCCGAAGTGGTCGGGCGATAAAATCCGCCGGCGGAAGTCTCCTCCGAAGCTGATCGCGCTCAATAACGGGCTGCTTCTTGGCGGGACTTCCTTGCCGGCACCGGGACCGCAGACCGATCCTTCGCGCTGGGGGCGCTGGCTCGAGAACGCCTGCCTGGCCCATGCTTGGAACGCCGGGCAGCAAGTGCATTATTGGAGGGCGGAACCCTGGGAGGTGGACGGGGTCATCCAAGGAGATTGGGGGCAGTGGATCGTCGAGGTGAAGGCCGGACGCTACTCGGCGGCCGATCTCAAGGGCCTCGCCGTCGCCTCAACAAAATTTCCCGGCTTCTCCCCCTTGGTGATCTGCGACCCCGGCGAGGAGCATCCAGCCGAGGCCGCCGGATTCCGTTCCATCACCTGGCCCGACTACCTGCTTGGAGGCCTGCGCAGGAAAGCCTGAATTCAAGCCCATCCCATAGCGCAGTGTTTGATAGCAGTTGCTTCCGGCCGCCGCAGGTGGTTGAGTCCGCTGAGCCATCCGATGACCGGGGGCGCTCGAAACACTAAATACTAAGTCGCGATGGAAATCGAACCCAACAAAGCCGCCGCGCTGGCGGCATCCTCATCAGCCTCGGACGAGTCCGTCCGGCGGGTCACGCTCATTTGCAAGAACCACCTCGATGTGGGGTTCACCGAATCCGCCGCGAAGGTCACGCACGATGCCGTGAACTGGATGTTGCCGACGGCGATCGGGCAGGCGCGGATCCTGCGGGAGGAAAACGGCGGCGACAACTTCGTGTGGACGACGCCGTCGTGGATAATTACCGATGCGCTCGAGCGTCACCGGGGCGAGAGCCTGAAGGCGGTCGAAGCCGCCTGCGCGGCCGGCGACCTGGCGTGGCATGCGCTGCCGTTCACCACGCACAGCGAGCTGATGGACGACGAGCTATTCGAGTTCGGGCTATCGCTTTCGCAAACTCTCGATGCGCGCTTCGGCCGGAAAACGATTGCCGCGAAGATGACCGATGTGCCCGGCCACACGCGGGGGATCATCCCGCTGCTCGCCCGCGCGGGCGTGAGGCTTTTGCATATCGGGGTGAACCACATGTCGTCGGTTCCCGACGTGCCCGAGGTGTTCCGCTGGCGCGATCCGGAGACCCTCGCCGAGGTGGTTGTGATTTATTGCCGGGGCTACGGGGCGACGCACCGGCTCGCCGGCGATGACGCGGTGCTTTCGTTCCGCATGGTCGGCGACAACATGGAAGTGCCCTCGCTCTCCGACGTGCGGGCGTGGCTGGCCGAGGCGCGCGCGACCTATCCGAACGCGGCTGTCGCCTTTGGCCGCATGGATGATTATGCCGCCGGCCTGGATGCGCATGCGCTGCCGGTCGTCGATCGGGAAATTGGAGACACGTGGATCCACGGCGGAGGCACGGATCCTTGGAAAGTGGCCCGCTTCCGCGAAGCCCTCCGGCTCCGCAAGGAATGGCTCCGCGCGGGCAAATTGCTCAAAGGATCGCCGGTCTATTTTTCGTTCTCCAAGCCGCTCCTGATGATCGCGGAACACACCTGGGGGGTCTCGATCGGGCCGCATCTCCAGGACACGAAGAACCTTCCTAATGCCGCGTTCCGCCGCGTGCGTCACCGGGGGACTTTTCGTAGCTGCGAAGCCTCCTGGCAGGAGCAGCGCGACTATTTGGAAGATGCTTCGAATGCGGCCGCTGGAGCCGGATTGCAAAGCGAGCTCGAAGCGACCTGGCAGGCGATCGAGACGCAGAGACCCAGCACTGCGGGGTTTGTGGAATTCGATCCGGCCGCCCCGATCTCGCTGCCCGATCTCTCCCTCCAGCTTGATCCGGAAACCGGGGCGATCCGGTCGGGTGCCCTGCATGGACTGCCGTTGGCCGGACCCGGCCAGCCCACCGGACTGCTGCGCTTCCAGTCGATATCGAGTTCGCAGCTCGACAACTTCCGGAACCAATACTGCGGGGCGGCTCACGCCTGGGCGTGCGTCGATTTCGGCAAGGAAGGCACGGACGACACCAACACCCGCGCCGCGTTCTGGCTGCCGAAACTGGAGCAGGCATTCCGCCGCGACGATCAAACCACTCTTTTGCTCAAGCTTTCTTTCGAGGCGGAAGCGGTCGCCAACTTTGGCGCACCGGCCGAGGCATGGATCACGTTGCGCTTTCCTTCCTCCGGGCACTCGGTTCAATGGGATGTCCAGTGGTTCCAAAAGACCGCGTCCCGACTCCCCGAAGCCCTCTGGTTCACGATCGCCCCGCCGGTTCCCGACCCTTCGCTGTGGCGGCTCCGCAAGATGGGCCGGCTGATTTCCCCGCACGAAGTCGTCTCGCGCGGGGGCCGCAAGCTTCATGCTGTCGAGTCCATCCGCAACACGGATGCCGCTGCGCTCTGGCAGATCCACTCGCCGGACACCGCGCTGGTCGCCCCGGGATCGCCGGATTTTCTCAACTTCGACGACGTCCTGCCCGACCTCGCCGGCGGATGGCATTTCAACCTCTGGAACAACGTCTGGGGAACTAACTTCCCGATGTGGTATGGGCAGGATGCCCGGTTCCGCTTCGAACTTTCCACCCTGTGAAAAGCAGGTATCCCGAAGCCGCCCAAGCGATCCGCGAGTGGGTCGCGGGCCGGCAGCTTCCCCCCGGAACGAGCCTGCCATCGATCCGGATTCTGGCGGAGACGCTCGGTTTCAAGCCCTCGATTACCGAGCGGGCCTGCCATGCTCTGATTGCCGCCGGATTTTTGTGGCGCAAGGGCTACAAGCTTTTTGTGGGAGCCGGAAATCCGGGCAGGGCCCCGATCGAGGGAGTGGTTTATGTGCTTTCATATATCAAGAAATTCACACACGCCGCCGGGCGGATCCTGACGGGCCTCGGGGTGAACCACCGGCTGGTCGAGCTTTCCTGGGCGAGGCACACCTCCCCGTTGCCATCCCTGCGAAAGGCCCTCAAGGAAAAGCCTGCGGGGGTGGTTCTCTGGACGAGAGTATTCGGGAAGGGGTTCGAAGGTGCCTTGGATGCGGAAACGACCCCGATGGTCATTTGCACGGATGTCCCGATCCAGGTGAACCAGTCGTTGGTCCAGACGGATTTGTTCCGTGGTGTCGAAAAAGCCGTGAAGCATTTGGCTGGGCTCGGCCACCGGCACATCGCCCACGTTTCCGGCAGCCGGACCGAGCCTGTTTATTGCGAGATAGCGGACTGCTATCGGGTGGTCTGTTTGAAAATGAAGCTGCCCGTATCGGCCGTCTGGCAGTCAGAAAGCAACTCGGCGGAGTCGCTGCGGAAAACCATGCTCGAACAGCACAAACGCCATCCCGAAGTGACCGCGCTTATCGCGGAGGCCGCGACCGCGTCCCTGGCCATGAAAATTTTCAAAGTGCCGGCGGACATGTCCGTGGTTGGCCTCTATGGCGATATTTCGGACAAGCGACCGCTGACGCTCGTCACGCTTCCCGATCCCGTCGAATGCATGGCCCTGCAAGCCTGCACGGAAATCGTTTCCCAAATTCAGGCCGTCGAGGCGGGGCTCCCGCGAAGACCTGCGCGGCGTGCCTTGTTTGTCCCGGATTTGATCGACCGCGGCTCGACGCGGGCGCTCGCGGGCAGAGAGCTCGGCCGGTCACCCGCCGGCAGCGCGCCGGACGCCGGCGCGCCGGTCTCCCCGTGGGATTCGTGGCGCAAAACGTATCCCTACCTAAAAAAGAACCGCTCGCACAACTGGCGCCAGCTCGATTTGTCCGGGCTTTCCAACCACAGCATGACCCGCGAACACGGCTGGCTGGGCGCGGAGCCGCTCCTGCACTTTTCGCCGGGGCTGCGCTCGATCCACGGGGTTCCGTTCCAAGTAATCGAGGAAAGCCGCAACGGCGGGCGGGCGGTGGTGACGTTCCGGTCCCCGCACACTCGCTCCACCGGGGGAAAGGAACTGCCGGTCGCAATAAATATTCCGGTGGGAGGACGGGTGAAGGCGCTCTATTTTCTGCATGGATGCGCATCGGCCAGACCGGTGCCCTTTGCCGAATACACCATGCACTTCAAAACCGGAAAGAAAGCCATGGTTCCGCTGATTCCCCTCGGGGCTTTATCGCGGAGAGCGTCCAAGCGAAACGGAAAATTGAAGCCCAATCTTCAGGACTGGTGGTGGCAGGAATTCGACCAGCGGGATTTCCCGCATGCCTACCACGCCACGATTTTCAACCCGGCCGATCCCGAGGATTACGAGCGGACGCTCTACTCGCTCGAATGGATCAACCGGTGGCCAGAGCAGGAAGTCAGCCACATCGAAGTGCGAGTCGATCCGAAAGCCGGGCCGACCCTGGCGCTGGTGGCGGTCACGGCGCTGATGTAGCCTCAGCGGCAAGCAGGGCAGGAGTGCCCCGCCTCCATTGGGCTGCTGGCGAGGGCGATGGTTTTTTTGAGATTGGGCGCTTCGCTCACACGCTTGCCAAAAGGAGGGCGGTCACTCCTGGCCGCCTTCGGTGGTCGCAAGCAGGGCAGGAGCGCCCTGCCTCCATTGGGCTGCTGGCGAGGGCGATGGTTTTTTTGAGATTGGGCGCTTCGCTCACACGCTTGCAAAAAGGAGGGCGGTCACTCCTGGCCGCCTTCGGTGGTCGCAAGCAGGGCAGGAGTGCCCCGCCTCCATTGGGCTGCTGGCGAGGGCGATGGTTTTTTTGAGATGGGCGTTTCGCTCGCACGCTTGCAAAAAGGAGGGCGGTCACTCCTGGCCGCCGAGCAGGGCGCGACAAGAGTGTCGCACCTCCATCGCGCCGGGCTCGGCCGCTTTCAAACGCGGGACGGCAGGCTTGCGCCTTCCTGCCAGCGGGGTTCGATCAGGTGGTGCATCCGGACTTCCGGCAGCCCATACTGGTGGGTCCGCAGGCAGAGATCCAACTGGTCGATTGCGGCCCGTCCGATCGACACCTCCGGATCCACCAGCCCGGCAACCTTCCCGATTTCGGCCCCGTCCTCCGTCACCAGACGCGCAAACCCGACCTCTTCCGGCACCTTCACTCCTCCTTCCATCGTCAAAGCCCGAAGGATCGCGACATTCAGGCCGATGACCGCATCCGGCTTCCACTTGCGATACCATCTGGGGGTTTTGTGCCACCAGTCCTGCGTGGATTTGAGAATCAGCGGCGGCACGGCTTCGCTTTGATCTTGGGTCAACGAGATCGCAGCGCGTCTCAGCACGTCGTCGTTGAGCACAACATTGTCGTATTCCAACATCGCAAACCCGATGCGCCGGTATCCCCGTGCCTGCGCGCCCTGCCAGAGCGCTTCGATGGCCGACACCACGTCCTGATAAACCGTGTGCAGCGGCGGAAGAAAGCCCCCTAGGCGGCTGTTCACCGCGCAAAAATCGCCCCAGTTCAAATTGACGCAGGGTGGTTGAAACATGTCCAGCAGCAGGCCCCGGATGTTCCGCGCCCGCAGAACGCGCTGCAGCGCGGCATCGTCCGCATATTGCTTCGTGTAAAACGCATCCAGCTTGTATCCCAGCTCCACGGCTCGCGCCACCGCACCCCGGTAGATCCGGGCATCCCCGCCAACCGCTTCCGGAGAGTTGTGCAGAAACCCGAGCGTCACCCCTTCCCGGCTCGCCCCCCCGCGCCACCTCGATGAGATAAACTCGGAAAGCGCCGGATCCGGGCGATACCCCAGCCGCTTCGCCGCTTCCTTCACCCGGTTGCGTGTCGCCGCGGGAATTCGCGGGTCGTCCCGCAATGCCATCGAAACCGCCGCAAGGCTCGATCCCGCTTCCTTCGCAATGTCTCGCAATGTCACTCTCGCCATAAATTTTAAAAGAAAGTTGGAACCACCGATGGACGCGGATACACACGGATTTTCAGCAAGTAATAGCAGTCGGAACTCACCAAAAAGACGAGGGGAGTGATATGTGTAACTCGCGTGTTATCAGCGTTCATCTGAGTTCATCCGTGGTTCTGTTTTCCTCTTTAAGGTCAATCACCACCGATTCATTGAATCTGTTCAATAAACTGTTTCTTGCGAAATGGCAAAAAAAATCGATAGCTTTTCCAACGCAGAAACCAACCACTCCCATGAAAACACCAAAACTCCTCCTCCTCGCCGCCTCGGCTGTTGCCAGTGCGGCTTTTTCGCTCGCAACCGCGAACGCAGCTGTGATCGCGCAATGGAATTTCGCGACGAATCCCGGCGCTGGCATTCAAGCGAACAACGCCTATATGACCGCGCAGTCAACCTTGACAACGGCGGTCAATCAAACGGTGACTCCATGGACGCCCCCGGCGGGAATCACCGTCTCCACGCTGACCCTCGGCACCGGAGCAACCTTCAATAATAACGGATCCGCGCAGGCAATACAGGCTTACAGAGTAACAGGCACCTCTTCAGGCATAGCTGCTGATTTCGCAGCCGGTTCGTATGAGCAGTTTACAGTCACCATCGATGCCAGCCATTCGTTGAATCTGACCGGCGTGACTATTGCAACGAGCAACTCCGGGGTCTACAATTGGGACGGAAATTCGTATTTTTCGAGTTCGGTGACCGGACAAACGACCGCGCTTGGAAGTGGGGCCAATGATGCCGGCTGGCAGCCGTGGAACACCAACTCTTGGGATCGTGTCCTCAATCCCTATACAGTAGATCTCACGTCGGCCAATCCGATTGCCGGGATAAGCCTGCAAGGCCTGACCAATAGGTCGGTAACATTTTATGTGCCGATTGATTTTAGCGCCACTGGGAATCATCTGGCAGGCATTCAGAACCTGACATTAAACGGCAATCTAAGCGCTGTCCCCGAACCAGCGACATGGGTTTTGCTGGCATTTAGTCTCACAACAGTCATCGTCCTTCGTCGTCGCAGAAACCCCTGCTAGATGCCGCCATTTTTTGCGCATCCCGCGAGTGACCATTGACAAGGCGCATCCAAACCGCGTATCTTGTGCGGATGAAAGCATTCTTGAAGCGGCTCTTCCGAAAATTTCGCCTGGCCTGTATCAGGCGCCGCAAGGCTCGCCCCGCGCACTGGTGTTACCGTTGGAATGTCGCTTGTCAGCGTTGCTGGAAGGTTTTAACCGATGGTGCTCCGACCAAAGAACGGTTCTTGCGGTTCGAGCGTCACGCGAAGAAATTACAGGCGTTGGCAGATGCTAAAATTAAGCATCGCCGCCTATTCGTATAGGTGCCTGCCGGCAAAAGGCCGCCGTGCGTTTTGTGTTGACAAAATCCATAAAGTGTGCGACACATGTGACAGGTCATCATGAACATCAAGACCCCCATTCAAGG
>Ga0118677_10004679_pt1 | contig 24685 bp, 16 predicted proteins | sample AliMusrvi5mmetaG_FD_86154 | JGI IMG/M metagenome (GOLD analysis project Ga0118677, IMG submission 86154)
GGCTCTAGAATCTCAGCCAGTTGTGGCGTCGTATCAGTCACGAAAAAAGATTTCTTGAAATGTTTGGAAAGTCCTTCTTTTTAAAAACTCAAAACTGTGAACTCATACAAGCCCCGTGGGTCGCGCCGTGAAGATATTTTAGCCGGCTGCTCCGCTCACCGCGACCAAAAACACAATTCGGTAAATTCTCGGGCAATTTCTCGCGCACAGGTATTGCCATCCCCGATTCCATTTGGTATACTAATTGCCACGCGCGGAGAGGTGGCCGAGTCAGGCTGAAGGCGCCCGCCTGCTAAGCGGGTAAGGGAACTTTAAATTCTCTTCTCGGGTTCGAATCCCGACCTCTCCGCCAGCCGTGTGTGCGCCCGTAGCTCAGCGGATAGAGCGCTAGGTTGCGGACCTAGAGGCCGCAGGTCCGATCCCTGCCGGGCGTACCAACTTTTGAGATCAAAACGGGCTCCAAGCTTTGGCTTGGAGCCCGTTTTGCGTTGGTGGAAACAGGGCAGGTGCACACAGGTTCTTTGATCGCTCCGTCTCCATCTTCACCTCGTGCATCGGGTGCAGAATCGCCAGTCCAGATATTCTCCACGATGTCAGCCGCCTCACGCTGCATTTTCGGCAACACGTGACCATAGATGTTCATCGTCGTGCTGATATTCGCGTACCCCAGACGATCGCTGATGACTTTCACCGGCATGCCTGCAGCTATCAATGATGTAGCATGCGCGTAGCGCAAGCCATGTAACGTGCAATCTAGCTCACGAGCTTGGTGAAGTATCGGGTTAGTGACAGGGGGATCAGATGGCTGCCGTCTTTGCCAACGCATATCCAGTCGGATGGTTTGTTGTAGAAGGTTTTTTTTCTGTGCTGTAACAGAATACCTATCCGCCCATGACTCGTCCCCCTTCTGTGAGTGATAACCTGCATCATGACAGTTGCTGGATTCAATACACGGTGTCAACGGCTCTCAGAAAGGCTTTATAGAGATAATATGTAATTGACTGTGGGGGTGATACTACGCATATGCGTGAATGGTTGTAATGATAATAGGGGGGGGCTTTAGAGCGACCAATGGTATAATACTCCTCGTAAGGATGAACTGCATGACCATTGATCACATTAAAGCACTGACAACACAAGGTGAAACAGCGCAGATAGAATTTACACGCACGACCGGACAGTGCACCAAGGCGGCGAAGACGGTCTGCGCGATGCTCAACAGTGTTGGTGGTAGTTGTTGATCGGTATATCCTCGGTCCTTTGCCGATATAGTTGCACATAATGGTCTACGGGAAGCATGGCGAATGATCAAGCAAGTAGCGAAACAGGCTATAACTTAACTGTGAAAATTGCGTTAATAGGACGTCTGTCAACAAGGTCAAAGGAGAGAACGCCATGATTATTGAGGACAAAGTGCGCGAGATGATCGAGGCCGTGCGCAGGTTGCTTGACGGAAAGGGAAAATTACCGTCGTCTGAACGATTGCTGGGGTATTATGCCCTTTTTCGGAGCCGGTTTGGCCCTTCTGTTCTTGCCGGCCTTGATGGGGATGCCTTGCTAGAGACGATGCATGGCCGCTCCACGAAGAACAACCTGATGTATTGGCTGGAGTTTAAGAATGACGATGAATTTCCCGCCATTTTTGGCAGTATCGGCGGAGGAAGCGCGACGAAATTCGGTGTTTTTCAGCGTGTATCGGATGGGAACTGGGTTACCGGACATTCGACAAATCTTCGTACGCTCTCCAAAGATGAGGCATTGCAGATTGTGCGACGGCAACGTGATCAGCTAGTCGCCGGATGTAAACTCCTTGATGTCTTCCCGCAAAACGGTGGCGATGAGGAATACGCTCGACTTCAACAGGATATGACGCAGCTTGCACCAGATGTGAGCGACTCCGCTTGGGGGCATAAATACTTTTCACTCCTTTACCCAGAGGTATTAGACGATTACCATAACGAGACTTTTCAACGATTCTATCTCATAAGTATCCTGATCAAGCCGTGGGCCGATGTTGGTCGTTATCGGGTAGCAGGTCAATATATCGCCCTTACCCGTGAGCTTGGAATACCGATGAACCACCTCACCTCGATAACGAATGAAATACATCCCAAACCTTATCGCTACTGGCGAATCGGAACGACGGCAGGTACAAACAAAGTAAGCTATTGGGATATGATGCATGAACGCAGTATCATATCAATTGGATGGCCAGAGGTTGGCGATCTTTCCGACCTTAAATACGATCAAGAGAGCAAAGACCGGCTTAGAGCTATCGTTGAAGAAGAGTATCCCGCACGTACCGAGAATATAACGAAAGCGACGCAGCAAATCTTTAACTTTAGAAATGCAGTTGAGATAGATGATATTGTGTTAGCGGCACAAGGGATGACTGTTTTTGGAGTCGGACGCATTACGGGTGAGTATCAGTATGATGAAGCAATGCCTTTTCCTAATTTCCGCTCTGTAGAATGGCTCTCTATCGGTGAGTGGAGGATGCCAGACGAGGGAGAGGGGCTGCAGACGACACTGTATGAGCTTAAAAAGGTGGATAACCGGCTTGCAATTGAACGGCGTATCCTCGATGCCCCACCGCCAGAACCACCAGGTGATGATAATCCACCGAAGCTCCCCGCACAGTTAAGCGGATGGCCAGGACGGATTAAGGCTGTGTTGGAGCGCAAAGGTCAGGTCATCCTCTACGGGCCGCCAGGGACCGGGAAAACCTTCTGGGCCGACATCACCGCACGTGAATTGGCCGCCCGCAGCAAATACGCCCGTGCGTTCGATCAACTCAGCCACGATGAGCAGAAATACGTGGTCTCACACCTCGTGCGGTTCTGCACTTTTCATCCTGCCTACGGGTATGAGGACTTCCTGGAGGGGTACCGGCCTACCGAGGTCAACGGCACGATGGTATTCCAGTTACGCGCTGGAATCTTCAAGGCGCTTTGCACGGATGCCCTGGCGCACCCCGACGTCAATTACTACCTTATCATTGACGAGATTAACCGAGGGGACATCCCACGCATCTTCGGGGAGTTGATCACTACTGTAGAGAAGAATAAGCGCGGGAAACCCGTGTTGCTGCCGATGTCAGGTGATACCTTTACGGTTCCACCCAACGTCTATGTGATTGGCACGATGAACACCGCTGACCGGTCCATCGCATTGGTTGATGCCGCCCTTCGCCGGCGGTTCGGCGCCCTGGAGTTCATGCCGGATAGCACGGTATTGGGGAGTGTTACAATTAACGGCTTACCACTGGGCCCGTGGCTGGATCGGTTGAATAACCGTATCCTCTCGTTTGTAGGCCGGGATGCGCGAAACCTTCAGATCGGGCACTCATACCTACTCGATGACAAAGGAAAGCCTTTGACCGATAATGCGATCTTTATCCGCGTGCTTCGCGAGGAAATCATCCCGTTGCTGGAGGAGTATTGCTACGAGAATTACAGTACCCTCGCCGAGATTCTCGGGCAGGGATTAGTCGATGTGAAGCATCAACGGATTCGCGACGAGTTCTTCACCGCTGGACGTGTTGATGATCTCTTCCGTGCACTCCTGGAACCCAATCAGGACATCATCGCCACCAACGAAGCGGTCGAAGCTGACCAGGAAGAATCAGGTTCAGAGCCGCCAGAGGATGAATCGGTCGATGTCACAGCTGGCCCAGGAGAATAATGCGTGAGTGACACTGTGGTTCATATCGACATCACGGAATGGGCGACCGCTGGTCCCGGTACCCACCCGGAACTTGCCGATTTGCGTCTTCCACTGGATGTAGACATACAGGCGGCAGGCGGGATACTGGCCGCCCAACACATGCTCGCAGTCAGTGAGTTACGCACCGGCCTCCGGATTGACACGACTTCTTATGTAGGGCGCGTGCGGTTCGGTCCGTTGGACCTGATTATCCGACCGAAAATTAACGGACTACCCCTCTGGCGATTGCTCAGATATGCGTATGGTCTACGGGATCTCTCCACTTATGCACCGCTCGATTTCGGGGTAGAGGAAGCGAGTTTCCAGGAGTTGCTCGTCGCGCAGTTACTGGCCGAGACTGCAGAGATCCTGTCACGTGGGTTGCATCGTCGTTATGTGCGTTGTATGGACGACCTGGCCAGTCCGCGCGGACGCATCGAGATGGAGGAATACACCCGTCATTCAAACCGTCCGCTCACGACGTTACCTTGTACGCACTTCCCCCGGTCAGATGACAGTTTGTTGAACCAGGCGCTCCTTGCGGGCTTGCGTGTCGCGCTGGGGATCACTGGTGATCGGGCACTCGCCCATGGCCTCCATCGGCACATTAAGCTCTTATCTGAGTCCGTATCCGACATCCACCTACACCGGAGTCTCTTTCCACGCGTTTGGGCCGCTTGCAACCGCCTCACCCGCTCGTATGAGCCTGCGCTACGGATCATCCAGTTACTGGTGACTGGTAACGGCATCAGTTTCGAACAACAGGCGCAAACTGTTTCTGTGGATGGCTTCCTGTTCGACATGAATCGCTTCTTCCAGACACTGGTCACCCGCGTGCTTGACGAATACCTGTCGGAACCACCTTACCAGGTCGAAAGCGAATATCGGCTCACGGGAATCATCTCCTATGATTTCCGTGAGAATCCTCAACATCGTAATGCCCCCGTCCTGCGTCCCGACATCCTTGTGCGACATCGGGGCACGCTGGTAGCCGTCCTCGATGCGAAGTATCGCGACCTTTGGGAAAACGACCTTCCGGCGCATATGCTCTACCAACTGGCGATCTATGCGCTGAGCCAGGATCAACATTGGGAAGCCATCATCCTCTACCCGACGCTGAATGCCGGAGCACGAGACCAACGCATTATCATCGACCGTCTTGCCGCCGGACATACGGCATCCGTCGTTCTTCGACCTGTCAACCTACTACGTCTCGATGCATTATTATGCGAAAAGAGCCAGCGTGGACAGGACGAGATAATGCGGATGGCCTACGATATGGTTTACAGCAATCAAACCGAGAGATGAAGTTAGCGTTTTGTCGCCCAACTTGAGTCATAAAAGAAGATGGCACAGTTGAATCATCTGGAGATTCAATAAATGGCAGACATACAATAGATCATTTATTGTATAGGTCTACTAACTAGTCTGTGCCTACTACAGTACGGGAAATGGGTGGTCACATACCTGACAACTCAGACCATTGGTACAATACGTGATTGTGCTCAAAGGTGACATAGGCGTGAAACTGCGCCGCGCGGTAATGGCAAACTTGGTATCGATTCCTGAGCATGAACCTTGGATATTAGTAGCCCTGGGACACTATCTCGGTGAAGGCTTTGACGATACCCGTCTCGACACGCTTTTTCTGGTTATGCCCATCTCCTGGAAAGATACACTCGTACAATATGCTGGGCGTCTTCATCGTCTGCACGATCAGAAGACCGAAGTAGTTATCTACGATTATGCCGACTTTCAGGTGCCCATGCTTGCGTGCATGTTATCCAAACGACTGGCAGGATATCGTGTCATCGGGTACGAGATGCACGGGGATGGTGATGAAAACAACCGTCAAGTGACGTTTGCCGTTTCATAGCGTAAGACAAGGTATCTACGCCCCACTGCAGATAGCATTATAGCTCCAACTTCGAGAGATTTGCTTCCAGATCAGTGAATAGCGCGTCCAGTGTCGAATAGGCGGTCTTCCCTTCCCAGGCCATCCCTCCTTCATACAGGGCACGTACCATCGATCGGCTGTAGTCGTCTTGCCCGATCTCAATCCACCCGCGTGTGGTGACCCATGCGGTGATTGTGGGATACATCGCCTCGAAGGTGGCTGGCACCGGCGGTTTTGATGTGTTACCTTCGGCACTGAGTGGTGGTAATTGCTCGACAGGAAGTAACACGCGGATCGAGCGTGCCGTGCCAGGCTCACGACTGATAAATCCCCGTTCGGCCAGGGTAATGATCATCTGATGCACGGAAGGCGGCGAGACACGGAAATAGCGCTGCAAATCCATCTCCGCAGGCGGCCGCCCATACATTTGCGTATAGGTATGGATGAACGCCAGAAATTGTCCTTGTTTCGGAGTATATGGCGGCATGGCACCCTCTCTTGAGTCAAACATCCAGGGATATTATACCGGCAATTACGGCCCCTGTGAGAGTGGGCTTTTCATCAGAATAAGGATCTCCTGCTTACTTCGCCGTTTGCAACCGCACCGTCGCGAAGGTCGCGAGTTGTGGCTGTGGCGCGGTCGCCAGCGCGGCCAGCACGGGTTTCATATCGTGCGCGGGATAGCGGGCGAGGAGGTTGACCGCGCGATCTACCTCGCGCAGGAAATGCGCGCGGGCAAAGCCGGCGGAGAGGATGGCCGGGTGCTCCGCCAGCAGCCGCTCGATCGCCGGGGTGGTGACGCGATCCAGGTAGTGCAAGGCGGCGATGTAGTCGTTAAGCGGTTTGACTTTTGCCCGTTTCTGCACCTCGGTGGGGCCGCGATCGTTCCAGATACCGGCAATCACCACGTTGGCGTCGTCGATATACTGGCCGATCAGCAGCCACTCCCGCGCGAATTGGGCGCCGTAGTTGTCGGCGTCGTGCCGGCTCAGATAGGCCAACCAGCCGATACGCGCATAGAGGCTTTCGGTATCCAGGCACGGCTGTTCCGGCGCGGCCAGCGTGAACTCCTGTCCGTTGGTATAACCCATTTTGTTCTCGTGTTCACGCTTGTTCCAGGCCGCGACCTTTTCGCGCGCGAGCGGGAGCAGGTCGGCGCGGGGATAGCAGGCCATGGCGCAGGCGAGGGCGTGGTCACGGGTCTCCACATCGAAGATGCCGGCGGGCGGCGGATTGGCCGCGAGGCGGGCGAAGGCGGGGTCGCTCGCGATGGCCAGCAGTTGCAGGCCATTTTCGCGCAGGAGTTCGCTGCGGCTGGCGAGGCCGCGGTTGGCAATGTCGGCGAGGGTGGGCGCCGGATGATGGAGCACGTAATCGAACACGGCGTCGTGCAACTCGGACGGCAGGTTGGTCACGGTGGCCAGTTGCCCGGCCAGCCGCAGACTGGTGTCCGTGCTGTCGTCCAGCAGCAACTGCTGCAGCAGCGGCACGCGCTTCTTCAGCGTGGCGGCATCGAGCTTCACGCCGGCATCCCCCCCGTCGCCGGTATCCAGTTCGCCGCCCCGGGGCGCGTCCTCGCTGGTATCGCTGGCGGTGTCCGCGTCGAGGGCTTTTCGCAACGCGACGAAGTCCGGCCGCTGGTCAGCAGTCCGTGTCTCGGTCGCGCCAGCCGTCGGAGTAAGCCAGGCGATGACCGCGCGCATCAACGCCGGCCAGTCCTGCCAGTCGAAGAACATCGTCGTTCCCGCTTCCGATTTGCCGCGATGGTCGAGGAGCAGGCAGGCCACGCGACCTTTCCCCAACTGCCGACCTACCAGGATGGGGCGGTTGCCGGCTTTCAAAAAGACCAGCACGTCGGGATCGTTCTTCAGCGCGACCTGATTATAACAATAGAAGGCCGGTTTGACGGCGAAGTTGACTTTGATGCCCAGCCGATCGAAATCCTTCCCCGGCTCCAATGCCAGCGGGGTCTCGACATATTTGACATCGCGGTCTTGTAGGCAGAGCACCGGCAACAGCTCCCGCTCCAGCACGGTATACATATAGCCGCCTTTGCCGAAGGCGTATTCGCCGCCGGTGAAGAAGACGGCGCCGCCGGCCTTCACATACGCGGGCAGCGCGTAGCTGTTCTCGACGCCGATGGCGCAGTGCGGAATTGAGGTGTAGAGCAACAGGTCGTAGTCGGGAAATTGCTGCCAGGTGATGCCGTTGCGCAGCCAATGGCCGCCTCCGGCACGAAAAATGCCTTCCAGTCCGGCTTCATGCACCTGGTAACGGGACAAGCCGGCAAAAATATCTCCCAGACGGAGACGATAATCCATCGCCCCGCGGGCATAGTAGATATCCAGGCAACCGTTCCGCCGCGGCGCCAGATCGCCGAAGTTCCACACGGTCGCTTGCTGTTTCACATCGTCCGGCAGCGTGCCGCCTTTCCACCAGGTACTATAGAAAGCCTCCGGAGGATGGGCTTCGCGGATTTTCAATAGCGCGGCAGCGCGGGCGTCCGCGCTCAACGTGTCGGGATCCGGCGCTTGATTCGCGGACGACGATGGTTGCGGAATCAGCCGGTAAAAATCCTTATTGGCTTCAGCGCCTGTTTTCGTGATATCCAGCGGTTTGGGCTCGATGCGCTCGATCTTCACCTCAGGTCGTTTCACCCCGAAGGTGACCGGCGGTCCATACCGCGCGCTGAGCGTTGGCACGGCATCCGCTGCCTGCAAATCGACCACCAGCACCAACCAGATTTTCACTACCGGGATGGCAATCCGTCCCTTTTCCACCGTGACCGGCATGACCGCGAGGGTGAAGGGATCGATCAGATGCGCGCCGGTCGCGGTGTAGCCCTCTGGTAACTGCAGTTCCATGACAAACGGATCAGTGCCCGGACTCATCGTCCAATCGACGAGTTTCTGGGTTCCTTTTGGGGTGGCGGTGCGCGGCACATCGAGCAGATTCACCACCAGTTGGGAGGCGCCGTGCTCGCGTGCCGTTTCATAGACGAACGGCTGCCACCAAAGCGGTGTGGCCACCGCCGGCTTGAGCACACTCTCCGGCTTTTCCAGACGGCGCAGCGTTTCGTCATAGGTGTAGCGCGAATAGCGGGTGTTATAGCGATTCACCAGCGCGCAATCGGCCGCCCGGCCTTGCGGGCGACACCCACCGGCGGCATAGAGGACCGCCTCGACCAGTTGATCGCGATCGGATTCCGCATCGCAGGAGATGCCCAGCAGAAACGCGCCGCGTTCGCGGCACAGATCGCCTTCCACCGCGATGTTGCGCGCGATCCACTCGAACGGCTTGCCCGCGCTGTTGCGGATCGACTCATTCATCAACAACCCGCCACCGCGACAGAGCTCGTCCAACTCGAAATCTTCCGTGCCCCAGCGCGGGTCCGGGGTGTCCTGCACCAGCAAGTAATTATAGCCATAGCGGAATTTCGGATACCGGGCGGTGACGATATCCTTAAAATAGCGCATCAGCGCCTGCGTGCGGCGCGCGGCGTCATAATCATAGCTGCCGTCGTTGCCCCACTTGCCGCCGCCCATCTGGCCCCCGCCGCGCGGGTGACAGTCCCAGCGCATCCCGTCCCAGCCAAACAACTCCACCGCGTGCGCCACCCCTTCCGCGGTCAGCCGCGTCATGCGCGGGGTATTGTCCGGAGTGATCGGCCAGAACGCGTCCCAGCTCAAGGAGGGGGCAAAGAGTGTCTTCCCATTGCGCGGCCCCATCTCAAATGGCACATATTCGTCGTTCATGCCGCGATCGAGCCAGGCGGTTTCGACGCCTTCCCAGGTGCCCACCGGAAAGTCATACTGGGCTTTGTTATCGTTGGGGTAATCGTAGGCCGTCTTCCAGCCCAGGTAGCTGTCCATGCAGAACGCCACATAGCTGGAACAGGCGATGCCTTGCTCATGGGCCAGCCGGATCAGCTCGCGCAGACCGGCTTTGTTGGGATGATAGCCGGTCTGCCCGGAAAACCACCATTCGGTGTCCTGGCTCATCCCCAGCATGTCATCTTCGGCCCAGGCGAACATCTCGCCGCAGTTGTGGTAGCTCTTCCGCGTCGCGGTGAGAATCTCACGCACGCGCGCCGGCGACATCGCCCCCCCGTATACGGTACCCGTAAATTTCGTATTCTCCCAGGTGATGCCGTTCCCGTGAATGGCCACCCGGAAAAAGTTGTCGGTGATATTAAAATATTCCGCCGCTTCGCTGCGATCAGCGCCGTCCGGCGAGGAGTAGGCGGCCACCAGCGCATACCCCAGCTCGCGCGCCGGCAGCGGCACGTCAAAGGCAATCACCTGCGGGTCGCGGGTCAGCGTTACCGGTATGTCCTTCACCTTATCGCGGAGGTTGACATCATGCTCCAGGTAGAGCGTCAGCGTGCCGTGGCCACCCTTTCCGCCGACATCACATACCGTCGCGTGGCCATGCAGCGTGTCACCCGGGGCATAGCGTATTTTATCGACCGACACCTCCGCGACCGCACCGGAGTGCGAGAGCGGCACCAATTCGGCGGCGTCAAGGGCGAAATACTGGCCAGTGGTGGGTGAGAGCCCACCGACGAAATCCCCCTCGGCATTGTCGTCCGGTTCGATGGATTGCTGCGTGCCATTCCCGGCAAGCTTCGCATTCACGATGGCGCTTTTGAACACCTTCGGATCAACGGTGGCCGCCAGTTTGATCGACAACTGGCCACCCGTCAGCGTCACAAGCAGCGATTTCCACTCCGGTTGATGCATGCGGCCGAAATAGAGCGCGTCGAGTGGCGTCATCGCCTGGTCGTTGACGGTCACATTGAGCCCGCTATGCCAGGCGATCTCCTCACTGACATGGGACGGCCGCAAGCACAGGCGCAACAGGTACAGCCCGGCGGGCACCGGTTGCGCGGCATCATAGCTCAACGCCACACGTTGTTTGACCGGATACCCGATGGTACATTTATACGTCCCCGGCAGTCCGGCAATGGCAATGGTCTCTCCTCGCCATTGCGCCACCGGCAACGGAATTACCTGTTGTTGTGCCCACGCGACGGCGTTGCAGCAAAGCAACACACCACAGAGGAGTGTCAATATGTGGTAGGAGTATTTCATAGCTTTCGCACCTGTCTACCTGGTTACCGTGAAACATTCAATGATCCGGCCCTGATATTGCCCAGTGTTGGTGGACAATCCAGAGAAGCTACGCGCTTCCGCTCATAGGTGTTTGGTACCTGGTAGCCTGACGCCGAGTGGAGTCATTGGCGATTATACCACACTTCAATGAAGGTGAAGATCGCCCACCGGGCCGCAGAAGCCGCACAAAATATCTGGTCGTTAAATCTGTTGGAAGTCCGAGACCCAGCAGAGCCGGGGTTGAGTGGTAAGAAACCTTGCATCAGCCTTACCGCCTCCTGGCGGTCAACCGCCAGGCTATTGAGATACGCCCCATAAATGGGGCTTTGTACGGATGCAAACACAAACTCCATTTATGGGGTGTATCTCAATAGCCCTGGCATTTATGCCGGGGTGGGGAATTGGTTTCTGATGAGGTGGGAAGATAGGTGGAAGATCAAACACCCGGTTAAGCGAGATCAAACCACGCCGTCACTTATGGTACGACTCTCCCATACTCTTCATTCGGCTGAGATTTTGTGCGCCGGTGAAGGCGGGGACGCTGGAAAACGAGCACGAACGTCGCATCGGGGGCGAAAAGAGCCACAATACCCCAAACCAGAGCGGGTGGGGCGATGACGAGGTTGAAGCTAGGCCGGGGGTAAACACAAGCGCGCGTCACTCATCTCATTATCATTTTATAGAGCTTATGCTAACCAGGCTTCAATTACTGATGAACGTAGTTCCCGCAGCTTTGCCCCGCGGGCATTCTTTATAACTTGTTGAAGAAAGACCGCCAAGATATCTGCTCGTTCGGTCTGTGATACCTCATCGTATTTATCAGGAAGATCCGGATAAAGGGGAATAGCGATACACCGATCATGGGCAATGGCTTTGATCGGATCATGAGCATCCTCAGTAATGCCCATCCATTCCGTCATTCCCTCGGGACAAAGCATCTCATATTGCGGAAGTATATGCCAGCTCAGTTGTTGGAGTGCTCTGGCCGGATAATGGGATAATTGCCTGCGCAACTGCGCCTCCGGCATCGCTGCTTGACGCGACAGGTATTCTCCCAATGTCAATTCCTCCCAGTCGTCGGAATTATAGCGAGGGGATTCGATAAATTTACGGAAGGCCTCATAAAATGTGGCTACAAGCGTGCGGATTGCCAATGGAAAAGCGATTTGGCGCTCCTGATGAATAATATCAGCGACATACAGAGATCCATCGGTCGCAGACGAAAGTGTATACGTAACTTTGACCGCCTTGTCTTCTTCATCGATAATCCAGCTACTGCTTTGATTCTCATGGATGAGAGACTCCAGCCAGTCGATCATTCCCGGAAAAGGATCATATACATTCGAGGCAGTGATGGCAAAGTCTGTGACGCCATCGGTAAGAATGATGTCAATCCGTCCGGCGCCTCGGTCTGTATACTTGACGCCGAATACTGGCTGTTGCCTATCCATGTCTGAAGTATATCTGGAGGAGGGTATTTTCACAATAGATGCCTCTATAGAAGCAAATGAGCAATACAGCTACGAACCATTATAACCAATAGGGGACAGCCTTCAGTATTGCAAATTAGAAATATGACTGTAATGCTAAACGATGACGCCGGGTCTGTCCTATATTGCTGTCAGCGCGCATCCTCCAAGGCGCAGCAAGCCTCTCCTGCGGGGGTACGCAGCCACCAGTCATCACGGGGACGCTGGGGGATGTTGTTGGGAGCAGGGCAGGCGGCCATCGACTGCAGCAGTTGCCGGCGCATACGCGACACGCGAACGTTCTGGGCAGGATCATCGATCAGATTGTGCAACTCCCAGGGGTCGTGGGTCAGGTTGAACAACTGGTCATCGCCGGAGAGATGCATGACATATTTCCAGTCAGGCTCGCAACACATGTGCCAGTGGACACCCCAGCCGCTGTATTCCGCGTAAGCCCAGGGGCGATGCGCGTCCGTTTCCCCGCGCACATAGGACAGAAAGGAGCGACCGGGGGTGCCGGGCAGATAGGCGGTGGGCGGCTCGGACAACCCGGCGATCTCCAGGAGGGTGCAGGGGAGGTCGACGGCTTCGACCATGGATTCCCGCACGACTCCGCTCGGTACCTGGCCGGGCCAGCGCACGATGTAGGGCGTGCGGCAGGAGGTGTCATAGGCTGTTCCCTTCCCCCACTGGCCGTGGTGCCCCATCATGTCGCCGTGATCGTTGGCGAACAGCACCACCGTCTCCGCGGCCAGACCTTGGGACTCCAGTGCCGCGAGCAGGCGGCCTATTTCCGTGTCGAGGTGCTCGATGTTGGCGCAGTACGACGCGCCGAGTTGCCGGTAATAGCGTATCGTCTCCGGGTCATCGACGCCGGCGGGAATCGGCATATCCTCGGCGCGATACCGGGTGTGGTACTCTGCCGGCGGATCGATGGGGAAATGCGGCCCGCAGAAGGAAGCATGCAGGAAGAAGGGACGCTCCCCGGCATACGACGCCAGCCACTGTCGCGCCTGCCGGCCGATAAAACTGTCCATGCTGTCCTCGGAGGGAAGGACCGAGGGGGCGCCGTCATCGCGGGAACCTTCCCGCACGCACCGGCGCCAGAGGTCGGCACGGTAGGCGTCGAGCAGTTCCCGGGTGGCCAAGTGTCTCGTCCATGAGCAATCGAACCAGAATGCCAGCGACTTGCCACACACTTCGAGAACATCGTCGAAACCGCGCGCCCGTGTATCAGCGATGTTCTCCGGCGCGCATAGATCCCGGTGATACAGCCCCTCTTTGGAATGCAGTTTACCGACAAGCGCAGTGTGATATCCGGCGCGCTGTAACGCTTGCGGCATACTCGGCAACCTGGTCGGCCAATCGTGCCAATTCGCCATCAAATCGGCCGCCGCCTGACTGGCATACAGGCCATGCGCCCAGGTGAAGCGCGTCGGAATACAGATGGGGCAATTTGAATACGCATGAGTCAGCGTGGTGCCCGCGGCCATCAATCCGTGTATCGCAGGGGTGCGCAACCCCGGTACGGTGCGCTGATCCAAAAAATCCCAACGCCATTGATCAGTGGTAATCAACAGGATATGCGGGCGTGCCATGGCAAATGGTTCCTTTAGCATTACTGTCTCGCGCCGTGCTGCCGAAATTAGACGCTTCATCATGGCAGATGCGCACGAATTCTTTACCACTTGTACCACTTGAGATCAAATCGATAGCGTAGGGCCCGGAGCCCCGTGCCACCTTGCGACGGTCGGTTTCTCCGGCCCTCTTAGCGATACCGGACGTGCCATTTTTACGGCATCCGGCTTTCCGTGGATTCACCGGACACGCTGACGTCTATTTTTCCGGTCGCGACTGACACCCGTGCAATAACTATAGGACTTTCGCTTCACGATGCGCGCAGGCTCCGACGGAGCGTCGCCCTCCCGAATGGCGCGCATCGTGAGCGAAAGTCCTAAACTATTTTGCCGCCGTCAGCGGGGTGATTTCCAGGTCATCGACCCAGAGGACGCCGGTGCCGGCCGCATCGATGCGCAAGGTCCAATTGTAGACCTTGCGCGGGAAGTCGGATTCGAAGGCGACTTTTGTCCAACCGGTTTTCCCGTTGATGGTCAACGTATTTTTTGTCGTGGCCGGATCGATCTTCTTACCGTCGGGGATGACGAAACTGTCGGCCAGCAGACTGACTTGCCCGGTGTAGTTCTCCGCCTTGACATACATGCTGAAGCGATACCGCGGGGCCAGGAACGGGCCGGTCCAGAAGCTGGGTCCGAGCACGATGTTCGGCTTGTCTTCCCGGGTTTTCAGTTGGGCGGCATCGATGCGCATACAGACCTTATCCCCGTGTCCGGTGGTGTGATCGATGGTATACTTGCCGGTCCACAAGCGCACCGGCTCTCCGTTCATCCCCGGGGACAACTGGTCGCACTTGTTTAACGGCTCCACGTGACGCAGGAGTTCCGGCGGATTCTCCCCCACCTGCACGGGCGGGACGCCGTTCTTTAACGCCGTGGCGACGCGCGCTTTGTCCCACAGATAGACACGGGTATGGCCCGCATACACGCCACCCTTCGCGGGAACCTGACCGTGACCGGACATGTGCGCATCCAGACCCCAGTGACAGCGTCCGGTGGTATAGCGAAGGGCGTTATCGGCGGGGAATTGGCAGGCTACCCCCCAACCGTCAATGGTCGAGACGAAGCAACCATCCGGTTTTACCGGCGATTTCGCGGAATCCGCCAGGCCATCTCGCCAGAGCGCGCCCGAATTGGGGAATATCTCGATCTTCCCGCCCTCTACTTCGGCGATGCTCCAGTTGGGCAGCGCGAGACATTTCGGGAGTTTGTCGGTCATCGGGCTGACGAGTTGGTAGAAATACAGGTCTTCCACCGGCGGCAGCGACGGCAGCGGTTTGTCCTTCAACGCGGTGACACGCACTTGTTTATCCCATGTGTAGCCGTGGGCAGGATCGTAGCTGACTTCCCATTGGCTGTTGACCGCATAGGTATCTTTCCGTCCCATCGCCACCGTGAAGGCGCAGGTTTTCCCTTCACCGGTGATTTTCAGATCGCCGCCGGGCGTATAGTCATACAGTTCTACGCCGGCGTGCGGCATCACCAGCGGCATCAGGCCGGGTGTGAGCTTGACTTCGCCTAATTCCATCCCGCGATCGGCGATCCAGTGGAAAAAGGCTACCGGTTCGTCCCCGTCAAAGATGTAGTCCCGGCCCACCCATTTCCTGACGTGGAAGTCCGGCACATGCGACGGGAGGGGCGCGTCATTGGCGGCTGCCTGCTGCACGCGGATATCCGAGAAGCGGACCCGGCTCTCCCGCACCCCCAGGCCGACCTGACCGGTGAGCAGCGGCTCGACAGGATCGGCATAGCTGAACAGGATTTTCCCGTCGATGGCGACGGATAGCCAGCGTCCGGCAGCGGTGACGGTCACCTGATACGATTTTTGCGCGTCAAGCTGAAATGGCACGACGCGCACAACACCGCCATGCGTCTTCCACAGTTCTACGTGGTGGTACATGCTGGAGAGGCGCACCATATAATAATCATCCGGTCCCTGATAACGCACGATGATGCCGGCGTCGGAGCCGATCGCCTCGCGGCCCCACTGGTAGTTGAAGAACGTTTCGCCGATCCGCGGCCCTTTCAGAGGTGCCGGTTTCTCGATTTGCACCGTGCAGGCGAACGAGTAGTTCGTCCAGCTTTTCTTACCGGCAAGGGCATGGCGCCACAGATTGATCGGATGGACGGTGTAATAGGTCCACGAGTCTTCAATAAAGCCGTCGGGTTGCGCCGCGGGCAAAGTCTGATATTCCGGACTCTCCCCAACCAGCGCATTGTCCTGCACCGTCCACCCCGCAGCGGGGGTAAACGCCTTGTGCAACGCTGCACCGTTTGCGGGAGTCAACAGCGCTTGTTGCCCGAAGGAGGCGGAAGACAAGCCGAGTATACCCAGGATCAGTACCAGTAACATGGTTAACCTCTTTTACAGAATAGAATTTCCAGCGCACCGGCTCCTCGGTAGCGAGGAACGTCACATTCGTTATCTCGCCATCGAACAGCACATGCGCTTGCGCGACCTATGGCCGCAGAAGATTCGGGATAACGCACAGAATCCCAGCACGGAATACAGGCCGTTGGCAATACGCCTTGTCGCAAAGCCGTAAGACGTCACCAGCGTTAGTATAGCAGATAATTCCAGTGACAATCCCAATACCTTGCTGAAAGCGCCGCGTGGATTGACATCCCTGCGTTATTACCGGAATATTGGACGGCGCCGGCAAGGCGCCGAGTGGTATTGCAACATAAGGGGGCATCATGCATCGAGTGATCGGCTGGGTACTGGCGGCGTTGCTGGTTTGCGCCATCGGAGTGGCGCAGGGAGCGGACTTCACGCTGCGCGAGGAGTTGAACCGGCAATGGACGCATGAGTGCGTCACCTTTCCACTGACGGCGGCACAGGCGAAACAGGCGCAGGCGGGGAAGCCGCTGCAGGATGCCAACGGAACGCAGGTCACCTACCAGGTGTTTACCGGCGCGAAGGGGGAGACGCGCATCGCGTGGCAAACCGATCTCGCCCCGCTGGAAACGCGCACGTTTACCTTCGCCAATACCGGCAAGGGCGCCACCCCCACTGACCTGAAGATCGAAGATACCGCGGACGGGGTGACGCTAACCAACGGCAAAACAGGCATCCGGCTGGCAAAAGCCATCGGCGACCACGGGCCTATCGCCGGCGTTCGACTGAATTCCGGCGCATGGGCGGGCGGATCGCGGCTAACCGGCAACACGCCGGTGACGGCGAGTGAACTGAAAGTCACCGCCCGCGGCCCGGTGCTCACCGAGGCGGTCTGCAAGCTCACCTTTGGTGACAAAGGCACCTGGGAAGCCCACTTCCGCATGTATGCCAACGAACCGGTCGTCCTCGTCGACGAAGCCTCCACCGTCGATGCCCCCGTCACGCTGCAGCTCATGCTCAGCGACAATTTTAACGCCGATTCCCTCTTTTTTCGCAACGCCGACGGTCCCTACGGGAAGAACATGGTGTGGAAAATCGAGCAGGGACTGGTGTTCGACTGGGAGCCCTGGGTGCGCTGGCACGCCTCGGTGCGTCGCGGTTCGACCTTTAGCGTCTTTAACGATCAAAGCAACGACCTGCTGACGGTGGCCGCGGGCTGGGCGGGGGCGTGGGTGGACCCGACGGTTCCCTTCGCCAAGCAAGCCTACCCGCCGCTGAAGGTGATGAAGGATGCGGCCGGCCTCCACGTCGATATGCCGTTGAAATCCGGGCAGCGCAAGTGGATGCTGGGCGCTTTCGATAAGACGGCCAGCCTGGCGATCATGCAGGACCCCAAGCGCGAGGTCGCCTCGCCGATCCCGTACCGCTACCTGATCAAGTATGGGCATTTTCCACTGGATGTAATCAAGGACTATGTGTTGCGCTGGCCCAGCGATCTGCCGCACCCCTGCCTGCTCATCACGCCCAAGGACGTGGCACGCTTCCGCGCCGCGGTGACCGATCTGAAGCCCTACCAGCAACGAACGGCGTACTACGTGCAGAATCCCACCGCGCTGAACGGTTCCAATCTGGATGACGCCGTGCCCGCCTACCTGGCCACGCAAGACCCGAAGCTGGGGGGGCTGATGGCGGAGGCGGCCGTGAATATGCTGCAGGAGATGGTCACTTACCTGATCGACCAGGACGGCGGCCTGCCCTTCGGCGCCGCGCCGCACAACCATTCATTCCTGGGGACAGCGGTGGACCTGGCCGACCTGGCCTACAGCAGTCCCGACACCACCCCGGCACAGCGCGAGCGCATGCACGCGCTGGCGGCTTTCCTCGGGTATACCACCGCGCGACCCGAGTATTGGTCCCCCGCGCGCGGTTATGCCGCCAACCCGAATATGACCACCTCGGTTTACGGTTATCAGACCGCGTTGGCCGCGTTCATCCCCGACCATCCCGGCGCGAAAGCCTGGGCGCAGGAGGGGATGACCGCGCTGAAGGAACAACTCGATACCTGGTCGGACAGCAACGGCGGTTGGCTGGAAGCTCCGCACTACGCCATGGTCTCCTATGACCAGATCCTCGGCGGGCTGGTGATTGCCTACAATGCCGGGTTTAACGACTGGCTCTATTCCGACCCGAAGGTGAAGACGGTCATCCGCTGGTTCGCACAAATCGACTCGCCATCCGATTCACGGCTCGGTGGCTTCCGTCACCGACCGGCGGTGGGCAACACCTACATCAACGAACCCGACGGCGATTTCGGACTGGTGGCCTACCTCTTCCGCGAGAAGGACCCTCAATTCTCCGCCGAGATGCAGTGGCAGTGGCAGCAGAACAACATGTATTCCGCGCCGGGCATCGGCGGCTTTTTCCCCGCCTTCGCCGGCTACCGCAAGATGCTCACCGACCCGAAATTGCCGGCCAGTGCGCCCCACTACGCCAGCGCGCTCTTCCCGCAGACGGATGTGGTGCTGCGCGACAGCTACCCGTCCAGCCGCGAGACGTACCTGCACCTGATCCAGGGGGATCACCACGCGCACTACGATAACGACTCCGGTAGCATTCTCCTCTACGGCAAAGGCCGCATCCTCGCCGACGATTTCGGCTACTGGGGCTGCACCCCGGAGGACGACCACAGCATGGTGGAATCTTCGGTGGCCGGGCACGGCCTCATGCACGTGAACGCCTTTGTCCCGGGCCCGCGCTTCGACTATGTCTCCGGGGTGAAGCAAGGCTGGACACGGCAGATCACCCTGATCAAAGGCGCCACCCCCGACGCCCCCTGCTACTATGTGATGAATGACAGCCTGAAAGTCGCCGGTCCGGCCATCTGGCGGCTGTGGCTCACCGCACAGGACGTGAAAGTGCAAGGAGGCCGGCAGGCGTTGTCAGTGGGCAAAGAGGACGTGGATATGGATATATTCTTCCTCACCCCCAACGGCGTGACGCTCACCACCGAGTCGAAGACGCGCAAATGCGGCTCCGGCATGTCCTCCAAATGGGACTGGGGAGGGGTAGAAACCACGCAGCTCGGGCTCATCGCCAACCCGCAGCACACCGACGGTTTCACCGTGGTGCTCTACCCGCGGCTAAAGACCGCGCCGGCACCCGTCTGTACGCCGCTGGCTGACGGCAAGGGAGTGAAGGTCCAGCAGGAGGCAGGAACGGATTACGTCTTCCTCAGCACCACCCCGTTCACCTATGACGAGGGAGACATCCATTTCTCCGGCACGGTGGGGATGGTGCAACGGCGCGGGCAGGATGTGCAAGTGGTGCTGGGAGCCGGCGGCAACCTGAGCGCCGGAGGCAAAACTATTACGAAATGAGGTGATTGGCAACACTCCAACGGACGGACACGACGGATGTTCTCCCACGGTCACTGATCACTGGTCACCACCCCCGGCTCCCAGCGGAACAGTGCCGCCCTGGCGGGCGGTTGGCTCCAGTCGATGACCAGCGTGCGGTCAGCGCAGGGGAGGGTAACGACGGCGCCGGTGAGGAAATCAGGCGGGTCGGCGTTCCGCTGTGTGGGGAGAAAGCGCGGGGCCATTGCTTTGAAGGCGTCGATGCGGTTGGAGACCGGTTCGAGCTGGTGTCCTCCTCCTTCGTAATAGACCGCCGTTACCGGGTTGCCCAATTCGCGCAGGCGGGCTTCCAGCAGGAGGGTATGCTCGACGGACACCTCGACATCGGCGGTGCCGTGATCGAGGTAGACCGGGCAGCGCAGGCAGTCGGCGTGGTCGAGGACGCTGCGGACGGACAGCTCGTGCGGGAAGAAGTCCCGGCCTGCCCAGGTCAGGAAATGCGGGGCGATGAAGGTGGCGGCGCAGGAGGCATAAACGGCGGCGAAGGTGCGCGGGGCGGCGATGGCGCCCAGCAGCGCCAGGTGCCCTCCCTGGCTGCCGCCGTAGTGGAAGAGCCGGCGGGTATCGAGCCCGGGACGCAGCGCCAACACCTCACGCAGGCCATTCAGCACGTCGAAAAGCTGATAAAAGCTCAGGTCATACGGGCAATCCCACCCACTACCGCCGCGCGGGTCGTAATCGAAACCGCTCTGCCGGAATTCTACCGCGATGCAGACCAGGTTGTAGGGCTCGCACGCCTCGCCGATCTTCCCCAGGTCGTTGAAGCGCGTCCCGCCCCACCCGTGGGAAAAGAGCATCGCCCCTGTCTCCGGCCCGATGACGTCCGGTTCACACACCAGCGCGGTAATCGACTTCGCGCAATCCGCGGTGTTGGCGGACTGGTAGGTAATTTCGTAACGGCGCATTGGCGTGCCCTCCGCGGAAAGACGTCATGGGCTCCGACAGAGCGTCACCCTCTCGGATTCCCACCGCAGTGTATCATCGGGAGGGCGCACGTTGTTGGAGCCTTGATATTTACAAAATTATGGTCGGTTCATCCTTCGATCACTGGCAGCACATAGTCGCCGCGCTCGATTTGCCGCTGGCGCAAGTCGGTGCGTTCGAAGCGGAGGAAGATGCCCCAGGCAAGGCCGTGGTTGGTGCCCAGGGCGACGATGATTTCGTGGCTATCGGCAGCGGCGGCGAAGGGGATACTTCCCTTGTCCGGGCGGGCGGGGGTGGCGCCGTCCGGGTCGTGATAGACCGGTTGGCCGTCGAGCCATACGCGCACCGGGCCGTCGTAGCCGACCAGCGCCAGCAGCTTCATCGGCTCCGTGCAGGTAAAGCGGCAGGCGTGGTAGATCGCCAACTCGCGCGGGGCAGTGCCGGAGATGAGCAGGTGCTGGTCGCAGAAATCCTTCTCGGTGCTCCACGTCTGCAGCGGTACGTTCGCGGGATACGCCAACGCCGTCAGCGGGTGCGGCGCGGGTTCGGGCCGGCTGACGCGCAGCGCGCGCACATAGGGGGTAAGGGCACGCGGGGCGCCCGCCGGCAGCGGGCCGAAAACCGGCAGCGCGCGGTCCGCCGCGTCGGTGATGTTACAATAGGGCGCCATGCCGTAGCCGTACCACAGCTCCTTGGAGTAGAGTTCCTCCGGCGTGAAACTGGTGTGCAGGATGGCGCGGTTGCCGTCCAGGTCCACGCGATAGACGTGTTGCGCCGAGTTGGTGTCGACGAGGGTCAAGCCCTCGGGCCGGCCCGCCGCCTGCAGCGCGCCGACCACGTTGGCGAATTCCACGATCACGTCCGCGGTGCCGGTAATACGGTTGGTGGCGGTGGTGATCTTCTTCACGCTGATCGGTTTAGCGCTGGGATCGCCGGTGACCAGCGCGTGCATCGCCGTTCCCAGCCGCGCGCCTAGCCGGTTCACGTCCGGCGCGCCGATATGGATGGCGTCGTCCAGTGCCAGGTCGATGGCCGCCACCGTGGTCGTGTGCGGGATCACGTCGGGCAGGCGGCGTTGCTGGTCCTGAATCGCATTCCAGGCCGGGCTGGGGCCACCGCAATTGTAAAGGCGGCTGATCTGCACGATCGCCACCGGCAGCGTTGGACTGTGCAGGTCGTTGCGCAGGTTGCGGATCAGCGCCTTCATGCGCGCGGTGTAGAGGGCGGCGTCCGCCGGGCTCGCATCGCTGCATCCCTGGTACCAGATCATGCCCGCCACGCGCCCGCCGTTTTTTTGCACGCGACGCAGCGTGGCGCCGTAGAGGCTGCCACCGCCTTTGCGTTTCAATTTCGGGTCCCACTGCGCCATACTGGTGCCGCCGTGCGCGCAGGCGATGATGCCTTGCGGAATGCCGGTCTGCCGGTACATTTCCTGCGCGAAAGGCAGCGCCGGACCGGCGCCGCGCAACGGGGTACCCGATGGGGGCGAGGGCGGCATCCCAAAAATTTCTGCATGCACGCGGTCCACCGTGTTCCAGAGCGTATGCAGCGGGTCTTGCGCCACGCCCCAGCAATCATGCATGTAAAAGGCATGCACCTGCGGGATCGGCGTCGCGGCGTAGCGTAGGTCACCGCAGCCTTCCATATTCGACTGCCCGGCGGCAATCCACACGTCGCCCACCAGCACATCGGCCACCGTCAGCTTTTCGTCGCCGACCGCCAGGGTCACGGTATATGGCCCGCCGACCGGTATGCCGGCCAGCATGGCAGTGAACGTCTCGCCGGTCGCCTGCCCGACAACCGCGCCGTCCAACTCCGCCAGCACGCCCGCCGCGCCGCACACCCGCGCGGTCACCGCGCCCGCACCCGCGCACCGGCCGGTAATCGCCGCCGCGCTGACATCCCCAGCCGTCCGCTGCAAGATAATCGCATCGAATAACCCGCTGCTGATCTGCATAGTCCTTGTCCTTTCCCGCAAACTGCGGGCTATTGTAGCACGTTAAGGCACGGACACCAATGGCGCAAAAATCGATTTATCGGCGCAGTTCGGGATGGTTCGGTCTGGTTGCACAGCACCGTGAATCACCAGTTCCTCATTGCTTTTCCAGCAGGAGTTGCGCAGAAGGCGGTTGAATGAGTTATTGAGAGAGGCTCGACATATGACACGTGGGTGGCTGTTGGTGCTGGTCTGCTGCCTGGGGCAATTTTCCCTGGCGCAAGTCACATTAATCAACAAGGGACAAAGCTTCTATCGCATCGTGGTACCCGCGGCAGCGATCCCCGCGGAGCGCTATGCCGCCGAAGAATTGCAGCACTACCTGGAACAGATCGGCGGAGTGAAAGTGCCGATCGTCAGCGATACCGAGCCGGCGACGCAATATGAAATACTGCTCGGTGAGAATTCCCACGCCGCAGCCTGCAAGCTGGCGTTGCCGGCACTCGGGCCGGATGGGTTTTGTCTGCGCACGGCGGGACGCAACCTGTTCATTGCCGGGGTGAAGCCGCGCGGCACGTTGTTCAGCGCATCCTCGGAAAGCGAAAAAATCGTCGGGATCGCCATCAGTGCAAGCAGGCAGCCCGCGGTGAAAACATTCAGCCGTTCGGCCATCGGGAACCCGGGAATCCACGAAACAATCCACGCGAACGCATGCTCGATCCATGAAAACGGCGGGAGCTGCCATGGAACCAGCGGAACCCAGCGCAGGCTTCCCGCCGAAGCCTGCCGGAGCGATTCCCCGAGCACCGCGATACCGAAAAAACCGAGAACCACCGACGGGATCGCGGAGATAAATTCGATGTAGGGTTTAATGAAACGCTGTTCGTGGACGCTCGCAAATTCATTCACGTAAACTGCGGAACAGACGCCGAACGGCACCGCCAACAGGAGCGCCACGAACGACACCAGAACCGACCCGACCAGCAGCGGAATCACCCCGTAGAAATCCTGCCAGAAACTGTTCGTAATCCAGTCCTTCCCGAAAAGAAAGGAGGTGACCGAGCGGTACCAGGGGATCGGCTCGTCCGGACTCCATGCTTTCAACTTCTGTTCAATGGCCGGAAACCCGGATGCGTATTGGTTCGCGAGCCGCCTGAACTTTTCCATCGACGGCTGAAACTCCGGCTACGGCAGCGCCGGCGCGCCGGCAAGCAGCGTTTCCATGGTTTGGCGGAACTTTAAACTGGTTTCCTGGTACGCCGAAAAAGTCCCGAGCAGCGGGGCGAGCTCCGTGTGAAAAGCCAGCGGAGCCCCGTCCGATTCCCTCGCCTTCACCGCCTTCTCCTTGATCGCTGTGGCCATCTCGGTCAAATCGGAAAGCATCGAGCGCAGTCCGTCCACGGAACTGTCGAACCCGTCGATGAATTTATCGAACCCGGCCAGTTTTTCCTTTGCCTGCTCCGGCGTTTGCCCCTTTTGAAGCATGAGCGTGAGCTGCTTCTGGCGCAGGTTCTGCAAGTAACGGCTAAGGGCGGTGTGATCGTCGGTCTGAGCCCGGATGATATCGACATATTCCAGCCCTGCCTGCCGGTAGAGACGGAGGTTATCCAGGTTCTCCGGGAAAAAACCGATCCCTTCGCGAAACAAAAAAATCGTGATCAGGACGAGTACGACAATCGAAACAATCGCGTTTCCGCCAAAAAAATATTTCATCAAATGATCGAGCTTCAGCCCGAGGGACTGAAACGGTTTTTTTGCTGTGGTTAACGCGATCATTTGAAAAAGTTCCCATGGAAACAACCCGCCGGAAAACCTCCGGCGGGTTATTTGACCCCTGGTTACTTTATAGGAGCAAACCCGACTTGTTCCACGATTTTCTGTCCGGCGGCGCTGAGGGTGAAATCGACAAACTCCTTCGCCACGCCCGAAGGCGTGCCGTTCGTGTAATAGAACGTCGGGCGGGAATAGGCGTAAGCCTTGGAATTCACAGTGCCAATGGACGGAATCACGTCATCAACCGCCACTGCCCTGATCCCGGACGCCTTGAGGTAGGCCATGCCGACGTAACCGATGCCGTTCGCATTCTTGCCGACTTCTGCAGCGATCTGCTCGTTGCCCGCCATTTTCTGCGCGCCGCCCGCATAGTTGCGTTTCTTCATCCCCAACTCCGAGAAATCGGCATAGGTGCCGGAAGCGGTGTTGCGGGTGTAGATCGAAATCGGACCGGGCTTTCCGCCGACCGCACTCCAGTC
>Ga0118677_10004680_pt1 | contig 24678 bp, 20 predicted proteins | sample AliMusrvi5mmetaG_FD_86154 | JGI IMG/M metagenome (GOLD analysis project Ga0118677, IMG submission 86154)
TACATTATTCGAGGGCATGGGTTCTTCTCCTTTGAGCTGTTTCAGCAGCTCGGTTGTTTGTTCTGAAGAGAGAACCCTGCCTCTTTTTTCACCGAGTTTCAACTAAATTTAGCATACCGCCAGGTCCTTGGGATGAAATAATAAAGCGGCATTACGGCTCTCGTTCGTGACGATCGAGAGTCCCGAAGCTACCACAAGGAAAAGGAAAAGGACGGCCACGAAACACCGCCGCAAAGTCAACGCCGACCGATAAAAATCCCTGGAATGGATGAGACGGGGAACAGCCCCCAGGACGGGCAGCACGAGAAGCGCTAAAAAGATCCCACGGCTTATCATAGCCGCATGAGCTTCCGTCATCGTAATAAAGTCAGTCAAGGGCATGAGGATGGGCCTGTAGAAAAAGGAATCGATGGGATGCTCCGAAAAAGCGTATTTTGCCGCCAAGGAGATCATAAAGATCACGGCGAATCCCAAAATCGCCTTTGCAATGAACGGGGCAGTTCCCTTTCTCCGGTCAAGCTCCAGGCTCATTTCACGATGGGCCAGACTCTTAAATGCCTTCAGATACTGCCACATAAAATAGCCGCCTCTGACTGTCACGTAAAAGATGGGAATAAGCAAAAAGATGAGCCTTTTGTCGGACATCCGACTGAAAAAAGAAACCACGGAGCCCAGGATCAACCACAGCAAAATAAACCGATCGGTCCCGCTCAGCTTTGCCGAACGCAGTGCAAACATTGAAAATAACCCCGCCATGGCTGACAGCGAAATAAACGGAAAGTACATCATGAAAAAAAGGGGGTAAGCGAATCGGAAATTATCCGAAAAAAACCCCTCGATACCGCCTTGCATAGCGCACTGAAGCTTGATTACCTCCAGGGCCCCACGGGCATTTCCGTAATATAACGCGAGAACCGGCACAGACAGACCCAGCACCACGCCCGTGCCATAGCTTAGGCAAGATCGCATCGCCGAAGGGTAACCTCTCTCTTTCTTTAAAACGAGCGCCAGAATACTCACGGCAGACACGACAAGAAAATAAACACCGCTGTATTTTACCGCCACATTAAGCGCGGAAAACAACCCGAACAGAAAGGCAGATCCACTCGATTCGCTCTCCGAATAATCCTGGTAGAAGAAAAGCGAAACGGCGGGGCCTAGGAGAAAAAGATTTTCGACTGTCGCGGACCGGTTCAAAAGAAGCAGACAATGAGCAGAGCCAAAGAGCACGATCCCCAGAAAAGCCGCCAGCGGATTCATTTCTTTTTTGAGAACTTTATAAAAAACAAAGATCGCCAATACGGACAACAGGACGTAGGGCAGTCTGAGCGAGAATAAGCTTACGCCTAAAAGAAGAAAGAATACATAGGAGACCACGGCGGGTAATGGCGATGAGACCATCGGCTCATAATGATTCCCTCCTGACGAAGGATCTCCAAAAAGCACTTTGTTGCGAGCATTATAGGCAGTGGCCTTCTCTTCGACATCGATCCAATAGGCGGGCGAATCGGCATTCAGGTAGGCTAACCGGCTCCAGAGAAGATAAGCAAAATACAGACACAACAAGATGCGAAAAACATTCTCCTTTTTTCTCAGAAAAAGAAACATTGGCTCCCCAAGGCGCATGAAAGTGCGCCATCTTTAAGATCGTTCCACGCTTCCAAAGAATGTCTCGACATTTGCCGCCCGTCCAGTGCGCGGTCCAAGTCAATATTGACTAGGAGAGACAATCCACCTTGCCCCAAAGATGCCGGTTGATCTGTTTCAGGTACCAACCCATGATCCACTTGGCATAATAATCGTTACGGACAAAAGAGACCCAAACATCGATGATAATGATGAGAAGAATCTGCAACGGGATAAACCGGAAAACCCGGTACCACTGCCGCTCGAGAAGGAAATTCAGGACCCTCTCCGGGAGAATGGGAAGCAAGCGGAACATAATATGGTAGGTCTTGAGGATCTTCTTTCTTTGAGGCTCCATCGCCGATCCGGTGGACAAATAATTGTCCTGCCGGCCTTCGTTGATGTTTTTGGCATCCGCTCCGGTGATATACCCTTTTTGAATGGCCCGGTCCGTGATCTCGACCTTGGGTAGGTACTGCAGCCAGAAAATGGAGGCACGGATGAGCCGGTGGTACCGGACCAGGACCTTTAATGCCTGGACAAGGTCCTCTTCCTTCTCGTCGGGAAGTCCCACGATCAGATCAGCTGAAAAATTGATCCCCGCGGCCTCCAGCGCATCCAGCGCCTGGACGATCTGTTCGTCGGTTTCACGACGCAGAAGCACTTTTTCCCTGACCTCCGGATTGAAAGATTCGATGCCGATCTGCACATGATTGCAGCCTGCTTTTTTCAGCCGGAGGGCCAGCTCACGGTCCTGGAACATCAGGGGATGCCCCATGATGCGGAAAGAAACCCCGACCTCCCGAGGATACCGTTCCAGGAATTCGTCGAGCCATTGCCGGTTTCCCGACAGGACATTGTTCTTGATGTCGATGTAGCGCACGCCGTAGCGGGCCTTCATGATCTTGAGTTCCTCAAGGACTTTACCGACCGGTTTCTCCCTTAAAAAAGGCCCGATCTGCTGGTCCCTCTCCCATTTCTTCAGAAAATTCTGGGAACAGTAACTGCAAAAAGCAATACAGCCCTTCGCTGTGACGGTAAGGTAATAGTCCTGGAGGGGAATGAACTTTTCATAGATGGACTTATCGACTTCCGGAAAATCGGCAGGAGCCAGAAGCGGCCGCGGCCCGTTTCGGACGACTTTCACGCCTTCTTTGAGCCACACGTTCCGGATCTCCCGGACCGGCGCACCGCGTTCGAGGGCCCCCAGAAGCTCGGGAAGGGCTTCATCACCTTCGCCGACGATCACATAATCGACCTCCCCCCTTAGGATCACTTCTTCGGGGCAGGTCGTGGGGTGGATCCCTCCGAACACGGTCAGGCACGGATGGAACTTCTTCACCGCGGCAGCGACCTCGAGGCTCCACTGATAATTATCCGCGAAAACGGACATCGCCAGGATGTCCGGCTTGGCCTGAAGGATCGCGCGAATCATTCTCTCTTTTTCGCTGAAGATCCTGGCGAGCCAGGACACGGAAAAATATTGTTTGTCGTCAAAGAGAGCTCGATCAAAGGCGACCTGGACCGTGTGCCCCGCTTTTTTAAGAGCGGCGGAAAGATAGGAGACCGAGATATTTTCGGCACCCATGACGGGAAAGATCACTTTCATGGCGGCCCCTTTCTCAGAACGAAACGGAAAAGATTTCCTTCGCGAAAGAAAAGCCGGAACAGGTCCCGGAGAGCCCCCTGAATATGTTTATGCCCCTTCAGAAAAGGGCGCTCAAAAAAAGTCGTATAGGTCTCGCAGGCCAACACTTCATAGCCGGGGAAATACTGCCCGAAAAACTCTTCCGGAAGGAATCCCTTCGATGCGTCCACTTCAAAGTCATACTGCTCCAGAGGCGAATGATATTCCACGGTCTGCAGGATCTCTTCGCGGCAGACCTCCGGCGCACGGGGGTAACGCTCATGAAGCAGGCGGTTGAATTCCGCGACCGTTTCCCGGCGGATCGTGACGCCCCCGCCCAGACGCTTATAAAGAACGGCTCCCACCCGGAATAACAAGTTCCGGAACGCTTTTTGATTGGGTTCATGCGCCCCGATGACCAGACCACCCGGCACAAGCCACTTGTTTATCGAAGCTGCCAGGTCCCCCGGATCTAAGAGGTGATGGAATACGGAACTGGCGGTGATCAGATCAAAAGGGCCTTTTAAAGATCCGGGATTGTCCGTAAAAACGAACGCGGGATGCGGGCCGATCCTTTTCCGGGCCTCTTCTAGCATGTTCTTCGAGACATCAAAACAGACGCACTGTTCGATCGGAACACCGGCCGCGAGTAATCTTTCCCCGATAAAACCATCCCCGCAACCGATATCAAGAACCTTCACCTTCCGCTCTTGGGAGCTAATGAACTTGGCAATGACCGAGTCCCACCAGGCCGAATCCCCTCCCCGGATCTCGTCGTGATCGCAGGCATAGGTCTTTGCTTCAGCGTCGTATTTGAGTTGATTGAATCTCCGCACGATGGACCCAGTCTGGCTAGGTTCGTCCAAATCTTCTAACGCCTCCGTGAAAACCTGGCCCCGCGCGTCGCGCGGGTAACGAACTCCGAGAAGAAAACTGGTCATACAGCAAATGTCCATAATCTTGCCAGGGCGCTCGATCCTGAAACCCTTTTTGATTCCCTTGCCGGCCATAATGAAAGGCACATATTTTTCCGACTGCGCGATCAGGTAGCTGTGGTCGATCGCCGAGATGCCGTGATCCGAGCAAATAATAATGCCCGTGGAATCCTCCAGTCCGGCCTCCCGGAGCCATCCCATGAAATCCCCGATCCTCTTGTCGATCCTCTTCAAGGCGTCTTTATAGGCCTTCGAGGTGCTGCCGTAGGCGTGCGCCAGGAAATCCGCCTCGCTGAAATCTGCGATAAAAAGTCGCGTCCCCGGTTTTTCGATCATGTCCTCTTTGATCCACTTGACCATAATGTCATCGCTTTGATAAATCGAATGACGCGGCAGTGACACGATGCGCGTCAGCCACTCTTTCTTGGAAAAATGCTTCACGTGCATCGAGCCGTACGCAATGGCGGGAACCACATCAGGCAGTCCTTCCGTCCGGATGGCCTGGCCGACATTACTGCTTTTGATGCCGTGGCTCTTCGGGATCCTCCCCGTCAGGATGCTGGCAAAGGCGGGATTCGTCAGAGCGCGGTAGACGGTTTCAAGTCCCCGGACATGACTCGCGCCTCTTTTTTGGAGGGCCGCAAGCGCCGGAAGGTCCAGGCCGTCAAAAACATCCTTACGCGCGCCATCGATATTCAAAATGACCACGCGTTGGAACAGCGGTTTTTCAGGGACATCGGGTTTCAGAAAGCGGCTGAACAGATTCTGAGGCAGGAACGCTCGCGTGATCACGGCCGCCAAAAGGAAAAGGATGCCCGTCAGGACCAGTTCCGGAACTTTTCTCCCGGCCGGCACCACGGCAACCAGCGTAAGACAGAATGAAAGATAAAACGAAAAGAACAGACTGACCGTAAAGGAGACCGTGGTCGGGGCGATCGTGAGCACCGAATTAAACGCCTTGATGAAGGGAACGCGAGGATCCCGCGAGACGATCGAGTCGGGAATCCCCATAAAAAAGAACTGCACGATAAAAAAGCAGGCGGCGTTCACGAGAAGAGTCGTCGAAAGCAGGGAGAGCGGCATCTTAAAAACAAAGATCGCACCAAGAATGACCGGCGTCGCGAAAAGGATGAAATATGGGAAAAAATCGGCGATACGGGCCGTCACGACGGCGAAGAGCAGCGCGACGGCGCAGGGCAGGACCGGGAACCGGAACGAGAACGCCGTGAGAAAAGAAAAAAGTCCCGCCACCAGGAAATACGTATCGGTGGTATTAAAAAAATACAGCGTGCGGGTGCACAGGCTTTCGATCTCTTCGTTGTAAACTTTTGACAAGGACTTTAGAAAAAAATTCATGGTGCCACCTTCTCCGGAGAGGCATCACCCCTTTTAAAGCGCATGAACAGAAGCCGGAAGGCAAACGTGAGCTTCTTGGAGAAATTCCGATAGAATTCTCTCGTTCTCATCTGGGATAGAATATGGCCCGGAGCAAAATAGAATCGCCTGTAGGCTTGCGCCACGAGATCTCCCGCGTTCGGGAAAAGGAAAGGAAGCGGATCCTCCCGTTTCCCAAGAACAAAATCCCGCCAGTAGTCCTTGGGGATGAGTCCCTGAGCCTCACACTCCTCGCAGAGCCTCGTCCTGGGCATGGGGATCGCGGGGAAAAAAGCGGCATAATCGGGATGCGCCCGGCAGGCGAATTCTATCGTCTGGTTGATCGTGGAAGCATCCTCCCCAAGGTAGCCGATGATAAAATAGCCCACGGTCTTGATCCCGTGCCTGCGGCAGAGCTTCAAGGCGCGCTCCGACATCTCGCATGTCACGGCTTTATTGATCCGCGCGAGGACCTTATCGTTCCCGGACTCAATGCCAAAGCGGAAGGCATGGCATCCGGCCTCTCGGGCGGCGATCACGATCTCTTCATCGATGCTGCTGACCCGCGTCGGGGACTGCCATTCAAGATCCCACTTTCGCTCCTTCAGCTTCAAGCAAAAATCAAGAAAACGGTCCTTTTGTATCGTAATGGCTTCATCGACAAAATTGATCGAGGTCACCGAATAATTCCGGATCATGTGCTCGATCTCCTCCACCGCCCTTTTTGTCGATTTAAAGCGTAAACGCCGGAGCTGCGGATTCCGGTAACAAAATCCGCAATCGAAGGGGCATCCCCGCGACAGAAAAAGAGAGATCACGGTGCCTTCCGCATTGGGCATCTGATATTTGGACAGATCGAGAAGATGGTAGGCGGGAAAGGGCAGCGCGTCCAGATCTTCATTAAATCCGTAGTTTCTGTTCATGAGGACCTTCTCCCCCTCACGCCAGACCAGTCCCGGGATCGCCGCCCTATCCGGGGTATTGTTTTCAAGCGATTGCAGGAACTGCACCAGCGGCCGTTCCGCCTCCCCTATAAAGCCGTAGTCGAACTCCGGATACGAGAGAGTCTCTTCGGGAAAGATCATCATGTGAGTCCCGCCGCAAAGGATCTTCGCCTGCGGCACCAAGCGCCTGGCGATCCGTGCCGTATCGAGTGCGCCGTGGAAATTGGTCGTGATGATGCTGATCCCCACAACGTCGGGACGATAGGACATCAGGAATTCCTCAAGGTCCTTTTCACTGTTTTGATGCGCCTCGCAGTCATGAATCGCGACCTCGAAACCGGCCTCTTCCGCGGCGGCCGCCAGACAGCAAAGGTTCAGCGGCGGGACAAGACCGATGGAGGACTCAAAAGCCGCCGGAGACTGGCTGTTCGTATACTTGCGTATCAGCGGCCGTATCAGCGCGAGACGGATTCGGCCCACGTTATAACGCTCCTTTTCTCTGCCGTTCCTCTTTCTCGACGGCCCGACGCGATCCGAAAAAGTTCGTGATCGGAAAATTAAGCCTCGGCTCATAATAACAAAGCGGCATCACCCCGCGGCACCCCGTGCATTTTTCAAGTCCTCGCTGGATTTGGCGGTACTCCGGAGAACGCAACGCGACCTCAAGATCCTCCTCCGACGGAATGCCCCCCTTGAAATTCATCCCCGTAGAACAGGAGTAACCACACCCCCGGCTGTCAAACTCCATCGCGTGATACGGATAAGAACACACTTTTTGTTCCGAAAGAAGATCTGCTTCCCCTCTGAAATACAATTTGGCTTTCTTCAAAAAAACGACGGAATTGACGATTCGGGGATCCCTTGCGGCTTCCTCCAGAAAACGGTCCATTTCGACGGGATCGGCCCCTTGGCCAAAGATCGAAAAGTCATTCAGATCTTTTTTTTCAAACAACGCGTGCGCAGAATAAGGCAAAAGCTTGTGAAACACTTTCTCTTTGAAAACACCGAGCCGCTTTGAAAGGGTCCGGAGAGATTCAAGATTGAACGGCGTCAGAAGCGAATTGATGACAACCGTGACCCGGGGGGCGTGTGTGCGCAAGAGTTCCAGGGCGCGCCAGGCTTTCCGGTAGGCATGGTCCACACCCCGGACGGCATTGTGGAAATCTTCTGTCCCGTCGATCGAGATGCTGATCTCTTTCACCCCGGAAGCCGCCAGGGCCCGCGCCAGGGATTCCTCCATCGTAAATCCGTTGGTGACCAGATGCACATAAGGGATCCTGGCAGCGGCATAAGCCAGCCGTCCGGGAAGGTCTTCCACAAGGGTGGGTTCCCCGCCGCTGATGGAATAGTAATAGCATCCCATTTTCGCGAGAGCATCCACGGCCCGTTCCTGGGCCGCGCGGGGATAAACGTGCTTGTCCCTGTTTTTCCAGATATCACACATGATGCAGCGGCTGTTGCAGACATCCGTCAGGTAGACGCCGGCACTGACAGGCCATCCTCTTCCCCGGAGATAATATCTCGCATGCCAGCGAAGCATCGCCGACAGGAATTTAAATTTTGTGTGCCCCTGCAGAATTAATTTCAGCATCCACGACTTTCATGACCTGTTCGGGAGTGATGGTCTTCAAACACTGGTTATCGTGACAGACATGATATTTTGAGTTGTAGATCGAAAGGCACGGACTGCACGCCAGCTCGCGATAAAACACATGGCTCCGCTCGCCAACCGGGCCGTAAAGCAAGGGCGTTTCGGGCCCAAAGAAAACGATCGTCGGGATTGTCATCACGGTCGCGATGTGAAGAGGCCCGCTATCGTTGGTGATCAAAAGATCCGTTTTTGAAAAAATGCCGAGAAGCTGGTGAAAGGACGCTCTCCCGCAAAAGTTCACGACCTTTTCCTGGGACGGCAGGCTGGCAATGAACGCCGCGACATGGGGCACATCCGCCGCCCCGCCGATCAAAAAGATCAAGATATTCTTCCGGCCCTGCAATTCGGTGACGACAGTCCTGAAATGCTCCAGGGGCCATTCGCGGTTCTTGCACAGATCCCCGCTATTGATATTCAGAGTGACCACGAACGGCAGATTTCCGGAACGAGGCATCAAAACTTCCATCACCAGATCCGTTTGGGCCTTTTCAAAAAAGATCCGCTTCTCAGGCTCAAAGGAGATCTCCTGCGGTCCCTGGAAGTCAGGAAGCAAAGCATCCATGAGATCGCCCATAATGACGGAGATATGTTTTTGGTGATGAAAGGTCCCCCGCTTCTGGTGCAGCCGGTTCCTCCAATGCCCGGGGAAATCATAGCCCACTGCCAAAATTCCGGGGTGAAACAAGGTCAGGAAAGCGGTGATCAGAGCGGAAAAATTGGCGAAGAATTCCAGATCGATCACCGCATCGAATCTTTGCCGGATCAGCCCAGGAAGAACACCGCTAAGGCTTTTGAGCAACTGCCAGGGATCATTGATCCGGATGACCACGACCTCATCGACACCCGGAAGCATTTCCGCGAGAGCCTCATTCTGAACCAGCGTGAACAGAACGACCTTGGCCCCGGGATGCATCACCTTGAGTCGTCTCAGAGCGGGAGAGGCCAAGAGCAGCGTCCCCATCCCAAGGAATTTCAGGACCAGGATCTTTTTGATGGCAGTCGTTGGACCGTTCGGCCCGGCTTTTCTGCGTGGCCCAAAGATCCCCCTTAGCCCTAACAAAAAGGGACCCAGAAGGGGCCCAACCGTCCTATCGATCCGTTGCATGGTGCTGGTTTTCATCGTTTCCCGCCGCAATGTCCCTTTTTAAAAAACGCCCCTTTTAGAAGAGGGATTGCATCTCAAAAACGGGAACATTCTATTCGATATCCCAGGCTACCGCCTACAGAATATATTGTCTCTCTCGAATAGTCTTCCCCCTCCCCGGGAGGAATAAGGCATCTCCGGAGCGCGTCAGAGAGCACGCGCGATCTAGCACCCAATCCATTCAGGTATTAAGGGGATACACAGTACCTAGTACGTGACTTTGATCAGCGCAAGGCCGCGAGCCGGAGCGGTACTTCCCGAAAAACGGCGGGCTTGTGCCTTCAGGATCACCGCGATATCCGAAGGCTTGCGCTTGCCCCTGCCGACCTCGAGCAACGTCCCCACGATGTTGCGGACCATGTGATAGAGGAATCCGTCCGCTTCGATATGAAGGGTAAGGAGAGATCCCCTTCTGCGGATCCGGAGATTTTTGACCGTCCGGACAAAACTCACGCCCCTCCTTCCCTTCGCGACCTGGGCTTCCGAGGTGAATGAGCGGAAATCATGGCGCCCGGTCAAATGCTTCCCGGCTTTCCTCATCGCGGCAAGGTTCAGAGATTGCGGCACATGATAAGTACCCCCGGCGAGGAGGGGTGCGCGACAGGAATGGTTCCAGATCCGGTATTCGTAGATCTTGGCTTTGGCACTGTAACGGGCGTGGAAATCAGCGGGAACTTCTTCGACGGATTTGACAACGACCGGCGGTGGTAGGAGCGCGTTCAGACCCTTCTGGATCTGCCAGAGCTCCCGGTTACTCGAAGTCCTGAAATTCACGACCTGGCCCTCCGCGTGAACGCCCGTATCCGTGCGTCCGCTCGCGGCAGAGATCTTCATTCGCCGATCGAAAAACGAGGACAGGGCCTTCTCGAGAGCTTGCTGGACGGTCGGTTTTCCGGGCTGTTTCTGGAACCCGGAGAACGTGGAGCCTTCGTATTCAAGAACGAGTTTGATGTTTCTTAAATTTCGTCCACGGTCCATAGTCAGCAGTCCACAGCTCAAGAAAGTACCTTCCGCAAGACCTTCAGAACCCAAGCAATGCTTTTTGATTTAAAGGACATGGTTTTTTCTGTGGCCCATCGACTGGGGTCTGCGGACTAGATTGCGAAAGCAAGCTCCGCGATCTGGACGGCGTTGGTCGCGGCGCCTTTGCGGATCTGGTCGCCTGAGACGAACATCGCGAGACCGTTTTTGACGGTCGGGTCTACGCGCAGCCGTCCAACAAAAATATCATCCTGGCCCGTCGTCTCAAGCGGCATCGGGAAATAATTCCTTTCGCGGTCATCCACGATCTTGACGCCAGGGGCCTTGGAAAGGAGCTGGCGTGCTTCTTCGACGGAGATCGGCTTCTCTGTCTCGATATTAAGCGCCTCGGAATGGGCCCGGAGCACCGGCACGCGCACACAAGTCGCGGTGATCTGGATCGCATCGTCATGGAAGATCTTCTTCGTTTCTTTGACCATTTTTGTTTCTTCTTCGTTGTAGCCGTCAGGGCCTACCTTGGAATTGTGAGAGAAGACGTTGAACGCGATCTGATGCGGCAGGACCTCTTTCTTGACCGGCCGTCCGGCAAGAAAATCCTGCGCCTGGATCTTCAGCTCTTCCATCGCTTTTGCCCCGGCTCCGCTCGCGGCTTGATAGGTTGCGGCAATGACGCGCTTGATCCTGACGGCTTTATGAATGGGCCAAAGTGGAACCAGCGCGATGATCGTGGAGCAGTTCGGGTTCGCGACGATTCCCTTGTGCTTCGCGATATCCTGGGGATTGATCTCAGGGATCACAAGCGGCACTTCCGGGTCCATCCTGAACGCGCTAGTATTATCAACGACAAGTGCGCCCGCCTTGACGGCGTGCGGCGCGAGGGCCTTGGAGATCGATCCGCCGGCACTCGCGAGCACTAGGTCCAGACCTTTAAAAGAATCCGGAGTGGCTTCTTCGATATTATAAGTCTTGCCCATAAATTTCATTTTCTTGCCGGCCGAACGGCCGGAAGCAAGCATCCGGATCTCCGCGAACGGGAACTTGCGCTCCTCGAGTATCGCGAGAAGTTCCTGACCGACAGCACCGGTGACACCTAAGATTGCGATTTTTAAATTCTTCTTCATATCTTTCAGCTCCTTTTAAATTAATTGAATCTCTCGACCACCAGGTCGCCCATTTTCGAGCAGCCCACCTTTGTGGTCCCTTCAGAAAAAATATCCGACGTGCGATAACCGGCTTCAAGCGTCCGTTCCACCGCCACCTCGATCGCGCGTGCGGCTTTTATTTCATGAAAACTGTATTCGAGCATCATAGCAACGGAAAGGATGGTGGCCAAGGGATTGGCGATATCTTTCCCTGCGATATCCGGCGCTGAACCGTGTATCGGTTCATACATCGCGACCTTGTCGCCGACCGAAGCCGACGGCAGCATTCCGATCGATCCGGTAAGCATCGCAGCTTCATCGCTTAAAATATCCCCGAACATATTCTCAGTCACGATCACGTCGAATTGCTTGGGATCGCGGATCAGCTGCATCGCGCAATCGTCCACGTACCGGTGATTCAGCTCCACGTCCGGATAGTCCTTGTGCACCCCGATCACGACCTTACGCCAGAGCTGGCTCACCTCAAGCACATTCGCCTTATCCACCGAAGTCACTTTTTTCCGGCGGCCTCGGGCGAACTCGAAAGCCTTGCGCGCGATCCGTTCGATCTCGGAGGAATGATAGATCATCGTGTTGAAGCCGCGCTCTTCCTCGCCGATCTTCTCGATCCCGCGCTGGGCTCCGAAATACAGGCCGCTCACGAGCTCCCGCAGGATCACAAAATCGAGCCCGCGCACGATCTCCGCTTTGAGCGAAGAGCGCTCCACTAATTGCGGGAATATCTTCACGGGCCGCACGTTCGCGTAGGCATTGAGTCCTTTGCGAAGGCCGAGCAGTCCTTTTTCGGGACGTTTGTCCGAAGGCAGGCCATCCCATTTTGGGCCGCCGACCGCCCCGAGAAAAACAGCATCGGAGCTTTTCGCCTTTTCCAGAGCTTCGGTCGTAAGCGGAATGCCGTATTTGTCGATCGACGCGCCGCCGGCGAGAAGCTCTTCGACCTCAAATTTGAGATTCGAGATCTTTTCGACCGCGCGCAGCACCTTCATTGCCTGCGCCGTAACTTCAGGCCCGATCCCATCCCCCGGAAAAACTGCGATCTTTTTCATTTATATTGAGCGTCCAGGGGCTAGCGGTTGGAGTTTAGATATTTTCTTGATAGAACATTTATGCTCAACGCAGGCCACCTCGGGCTTGGGCCCTTCCGATATGCCGCGCAAACACTTACTCTCTTTCATCTCTTTTCCAGCCTGCTTCTTGTAGGGCTTGTTCACAGGCACCCAAAAATAGCATCCCGCTTCAAAAGCATCGCACTCCTGATCTTGAGAACAGGCTCGCCACTGCGGTTTCAGCGCCTTAATAGTCCGCTCTCTGCCTTCCTGTCGATAATCAACATACTCTCCGGCAAAAAGGCCGCTTGCAAGCAAAACTGTCGAAGTCATCAGTACCGCTACTATTTTTTTCATTGTTTTTTTATTCCCTAACCCCTATTCACTAAACCCTGGCTTTCGGGTCCAGCCCCTGCACGACAAGGTCCCCGACTTGAGACGTGGAATAACCCATCTTCCCGGCCGCAAGGCTTTTGAGTTTCTTCGCGATCACCCATTTCACCGATTCTTCGATCTCAAGGCCCGCGCGATCTTCCCCGAGATATTCAAGCATCATCTGTCCGGCGCCAATCGCCGCAAGAGGATTGATGACGCCGAGCCCCGTGTATTTTGGCGCGGAGCCGCCGATCGGTTCGAACATCGAAACGCCTTCAGGATTCAGATTGCCGCCCGCAGCGATCCCCATACCACCCTGGATCATGGCGCCGAGGTCGGTGATGATATCGCCGAACATGTTGTCCGTCACGATCACATCAAACCACTCGGGATTTTTCACCATCCACATGCAGGTCGCGTCCACGTGGGCGTAATCCCGCGTGATATCCGGATAATCCTTCGCGCCGACCTCATGGAACACGCGCTCCCAAAGGTCCCAGGCATACGTCAGCACATTCGTCTTGCCACAAAGCGTGAGCTTCTTGCGCTTGTTGCGCTTGCGGGTGTATTCAAAAGCGTACCGAAGGCAGCGCTCGACTCCGCCCCGCGTGTTGCGGCTGAGCTGGATCGCCACCTCATCCTTGGTCCCTTTGTTCTGGAATTCCCCTTCACCGACGTAAAGGCCTTCATTATTCTCGCGGACCACCACGAAATCAATGTCCTCGGGCTTTTTATCCTTGAGAGGGCATTCCACGCCGGGATAAAGTTTGACGGGACGAAGATTGATATATTGTTTTAAGGAAAAACGAAGCTTCAGCAGAAGGCCCTTTTCCAGTATCCCGGGTTTCACGCCGGGATGCCCGACCGCACCGAGATAGATCGCCTGGAATTTCCGGAGCTCCTCAAGCACACTGTCGGGAAGCACCTCTCCCGTGCGAAGGTAGCGCTCGCCGCCAAGATCGAATTCCTGACGGTCCAGCTTAAACCCGAATTTTTCACCGGCCGCCGTCAGGACCTTGTTGCCTTCCCGGATCACTTCCGTGCCGGTTCCGTCGCCGGGGAGTACCGCGATCTTATAGGTTTTCATAAATGTTCCTTTTATCTTTTCACCCGGGAGCCGGGCGTGGGGTTGTTGGAAATCAGGAAGGAGAGTGGCGGATCAGGGTTTCTCGGTCTTGAACGGACGCCGCTTCACGGACGCGTAAAGCTGCGCGTATTTTCTGGCCGAGGCGTCCCACGAAAAATCACTTTTCATCGCGTTCTTGATCAGTTCCTTCCAAAGTTTCTCCTGCTTGAAGATCTTCACGGCCCGGAGAAGCGCGCCGTGGAGGGCGTCGCTCGTATAATCCTCGAAAATAAACCCGTTCCCTTTTTGGGTCGCCGTCTCGAAATTTTGAACGGTATCCGCCAGTCCGCCCGTCGCGCGAACCACGGGGATCGTTCCATAACGGAGGGCGATGATCTGCCCCAGGCCGCACGGCTCATAATAGGAAGGGATCATGAGCATGTCCGAGCCCGCATAGATCCTCTTGGCCATTTTCGGATCAAAAACGATGTGGACCCCGAACCATTTCTTGTTTTTCTTCGCAAGATCGCGAAGCGCCTGATGGTAAGGGTCCTCCCCCGTTCCAAGAAGCACCAACTGGATGTCCTGATGCTGCAACAGACGTTCGAGCACGGGGATCAGAATATCCAACCCCTTCTGATCGACCAAGCGGGCGACAAAACCCAGCAACGGGACCTCGGGGTCCACCTTAAAACCGTTCTCCTTCTGAAGCGCCGCCTTGTCCTGTTTCTTTCCGGAAAGATCCTTCGCGTCATATTTCGCTTCAATATCGGGATCGGCGGCAGGATCCCATTCCGCCGGATCGATCCCGTTGACGATCCCCGTCACGGTATCCTTGCGCGCCGCCAGAACGCCTTCCATCCCGCACCCGAATTCTTTCGACTGGATCTCGCGGCTGTAGCGCTCGCTGACCGTGGTCACGGCATCGGCGAACACCAGGCCGCCTTTCAGGAAACTGAACTTTCCGTAGAATTCCAGAAAATCGGACTTGTAGAGCTCCCATCCAAAACCGGTGGCGGGAAAAGAGTCCGGAGGGAAATTCCCCTGATACGCGAGATTGTGGATCGTGAAAAGACTGCGGGCTTTCTGCAAAGGCGCATAACCCGTTTCACCCACCTTGAGGTACACGGGGACAAGACCGGTCTGCCAATCGTGACAGTGGACAATATCCGGCGCCAGCTTCAATTTCTCGACGGCCTTGAGCACCGCCCGCTGGAAATACGTAAAGCGCCGGTCATTGTCCTGATAGTCCCCGATCAGGGTCCCGTAAAGTTCCTCACGCATGAAGTAGTCGGGATGCTCGATGAAGTAAACCTTCACGCCATTGGAGAGCTTTTTGAGGAAAACGCGGGTGGCCTCGAGCTGATTCCCGACGATCAGCTCAAAATAGTCGACCGCCGTTTCCAGTTCCAAAGCCTGGATGTCGATCGATCGGTAGCGCGGCAGGAAGACCGAGACATCGTGGCCCAGGGCGCAGACTGCGCCCGCGAGTGAACCGACAACATCCCCGAGGCCCCCTGTCTTGGCGAAGGGGGCCATTTCGGAACTGATGAAGAGGATCTTCAAGGGAAACTAAAAGCGCGAGATCTTACTTCGCGACTTCCAGGACGCAATTCCAGCTGCCGAACCCGTTAGGAACGCATTCGACCGGTTCCTGCGCGTTCTGCCAGACCCCGTCCACGAGATAACGGTACTGATAGCGTCCCGGTTTGAGTTTCAGGGACGTCTTCCAGTTCCCGGAGGCGTCTTTTTTGAGGGGATTCTTGTCCGCTTTCCAGTTGTTAAAACAACCGCCGAGCTCGACCTTTTTGGCCTGAGGGGCGTAGAATTTAAAATCCGAGGTTTTTTCGCAGGGAACGGTCGCCGTGCTGCACTTGGTTGCCGTTGCGGTTGCCGAACTGCACTTGGTCGCTTTTGCCATGACAAACTCCTTCTTGGGTTGTTAGATGGAACCGACGCGTAAAATAATTGCGGCCCTTGAAGTATATATCAGAAAAAACCGCTTGCCAAGAAACATCTCCTCACTATAATAGCCGGCCTATGAGAACATGTGCCATCTGTAAAAAGAAGCCTTTAACGGGTAATTCCATCGTACGCCGCGGTCTCGCGAAAAAGACCGGCGGCATCGGTAAGAAGATCTCCGGCATTACGCGCCGCCGTTTCTTTCCCAACATTCAGAAGGTGAAGGCCGTCTTTCTGAACGGGACTGTCCGACGCATTAATGTCTGCGTGAGTTGTTTGAAAGCCGGGAAAGTCAAGAAAGCCCCTTCCCGCCGTTCTTACACCCCCGCTGCGGCGGTTTAAGTCCGATCTTTCTCCCTGAATTCTTTCACGGACAGGACGAGTGTCTTCATTCCGTTCCATTGCTTCGTCTTCACGGAATAAGCCGCTTCAAAGCGGGCTCCCGCGCCGCTGGCCGCACAGGCAAGCATCTGTTTTTCATTCAGCTGGGCCTGATAATTCAACAGGCCATCGCTCAACACCACTTCGTAGGTCTCCCCGTAAAGACGCCGGGGCTTCGCTCTGAGCTCAAGGTCCTCACTCCGGAAAACAGGGCGCGGATTCCCCATGCCGTGCGGCTCCAAGAGCTCCAGTTCCTCCAGAAAACGCGCCGTTAATTCGCTCAGTTTCAATTCCATATCCACCGCGACCTGCCGCTTGAGCGCTTCCGGGGGAAGATGTTCGAAGGCGAAGGCATTGATCTTTTCCCGCAGAAGGGGAATATTCTCCTCCCGCACCGTCAACCCGGCCGCCTGCGCGTGACCGCCGAATTCCTCGAGGACTGCTTCGCAGGAAGAAAGCGCGTTAAAAAGATGGAAACTTTTGATCGAGCGGCCTGAACCGCGGCCCACGCCCTCTTCGACCGAGATCACAATCGCCGGCCGCTCATACTTTTCGACAAGCCTCGAGGCCACGATCCCGATCACGCCCCGGTGCCAGCCTGCCCCCTCGACGACGAGCACCCGCTCGCGGTTAAAATTGACTGTCCTCTCTACTTTACGCAGCGCCTCCTGCGTCGTTTCACGCTCCGAGCGCTGCCGGTCCTTATTCTCCGCGTCGAGGATCTTCGCCAGGCTTTCGGCCTCGCGCGGGGCTTGGGTCAGTAATAACTGAAGCGCGGTATCCGCGGAACTCATGCGCCCCGCCGCGTTCAGCCTCGGCCCCAGAATGAATCCGACATGCCCGGTATCGACCCGGGTAGCCTTCATCTTGGCGACTTCGGCGAGCGCACGTATCCCGACATTTTTCCGATCAGAGAGCAGGGCCAGTCCGTTTTTTACGAGGATACGGTTCTCTCCCGTAAGCGGCGCAATATCGCTGATGGTGGAGAGCGCGACAAGATCCAGATGCTCCATGGCCGCCTCGCCCGTTAAAGCCTGGCTCAATTTAAAAGCCAGTCCCGCTGCGGAAAGCTCCTTGAAAGGATAAGCGCAATCTGCCTGAAGCGGGTTAAGAATAAGGCGGGTATCGGGCAGGCCCTCGGCGGGAAGACGGTGATGATCGATCACGATCACGTCCATCCCGTAGGAGCGAGCTATCTCGATCTCTTTTTTAGCCGTGATCCCGCAATCGACCGTCATGACAAGCGTCACGCCCTGATCACGCGCCTGGTGGATCGCTGCCTCACTCACGCCGTAGCCGTCCCGTTCGCGTTCCGGAAGAAACGTCGTGTACTTGCCGCCCAGTTTATCGAGAGTGCGGACCACGACCGCGACGCCCGTGATCCCGTCGACATCATAGTCCCCATGGATCAGGACCTTTTCGCCGGCTTGCACCGCTTTTTCGATGCGAGCCTTGACCTCCCGCATATTCTTCATGAGAAAAGGATCGTGAAGATCCGAAAGACCGGAATAAAGAAAGGACTGGATCGCGGCGGCGTCCGTCAGCCCGCGTTTTTGAAGAAGCTTGTAAAAAGCCGAAGAGAAATCAACCTTTTGTTTTTCCAAGGGATCCTTTAAGAAAAAAGGGACAGGCATTGGATGAACGCCTGTCCCCTTTCACACGTATATCCTGCAACCGGCCTCTTACAACGAATAACTATTTCTTCCACTCCGCGGCCAAGGCCGAAGCCACAAAAACCGAGGAATAGGTTCCCACCGCGAACCCGATGATCAGGATGAACGCAAAATCCGCGATCGCGCTACCGCCGAAAAAGAACAGGGCGAGCGCCGCCATCAGCACGGTGGAAACGGTCAAGACCGTCCGGCCGAGCGTTTGGTTGATACTGATATCCACGATCTGGGCAAAAGGCGTCTTGCGCATCAGCTTCACATTGTCGCGGACCCGGTCGAACGTGATGATCGTGTCGTTGACCGAATAACCGATAATGGTCAGCACCGCCGCGATCGTCGTCAGATTGATCTCGCGTCCGGAAAGCGCGTAGAAACCGCAAGTGAAAAGCGTGTCGTGAACGAGCGCCACCACCGCGGCGAGCGAAAGCTTCCATTCATACCGCCAGCCGAGATAGACAAGAATGCCGATCCACGACCAGAAAATAGCGAGGAAGGCCTTGTCTCGGAGTGAACCGCTGACCGAAGGACCGACCTGATCCACTTTCTTAATCTCGTAGGCTCCTTTTCCGACCGTCGCTTCCGCGGCCACCTGAACCTTCGAGGGATTTCCTTCGGCCATCTTGACGATGTACTGATGAAGGCTCGCTTCACCGAGCCGTTGAAGGGTAAAGGCCTTGAGGCCTTCCTTGGAGAGCTCGCTCCTGAATTTCCCCTGGTCCACGTCATTCTTGAAACCGACCTGCACCAAGGACCCACCGGTAAATTCCACGCCATAGTTGTGCGCGCCGCGCATGGTGAAGGCCGCGATCCCGATCCCGATACAAACCACGGAAAACCCGTAGGCCCAATAGCGGCCTTTCAGAAAGGCGATGTTCGGATTATTGAACAAATGGTGCATGTTGAACTTGAAATCCGGCTTGTTCTTGACGATGCGGTCAAAGATCACGCGGGTCACGAAAAGCGCCGAGAAAAAGCTCGCCATGATACCGATCGTGAGCGTCACCGCGAAACCCTGCACCGGTCCGGTCCCGAAAATAAAAAGCAGGATCGAGGTGATCAAGGTCGTCGCATGGGAATCGATGATCGCCGAAAAGGCGCGGTGATAACCCGCCGACACCACAGCGCGCGCGGTCTTTCCCGTGGCCGCTTCTTCGCGCATCCTCTCGAAGATCAGGATGTTCGTGTCCACCGCCATACCTACCGACAGGATGAAACCCGCGATACCGGGCAGGGTCAAAGTCGAACCGAAAGCCGCCATCCCGCCGATCACGACGATCATATAGACGATCAGTCCGAGGTTCGCGATCCAGCCGCAAAAAAGATAATACGCCGGCATGAACACCATGACAAAAAGGATCCCGAAAAGACTCGCGCGGATACCGCTTGTGATGGAATCCTTACCGAGGCTCGGGCCGATGGTGCGCTCTTCCACGATTGTAACGGGCGCGGGAAGGGCACCGGCGCGAAGGACAAGCGCAAGGTCGCTTGCTTCGGCGGCCTTGAAGTTCCCGGAGATCTGGGCCTTGCCGTTCGGGATACGGTCACGGATCACGGGCGCGGAATAGACCTGCCCGTCCATGACGATTGCGAGACGCTTGCCGATATTCTGATAGGTCACCCGGTCGAAGATCTTGCCGCCTTCACGATCCAGCGTCAGCTGAACGATCGCCGAGCCATACTGGTCAAATCCCACGGAAGCCGTGGTGAGATGCTCCCCGGTAAGCACCGGCGCGAGCGCGAGCAGCACCATTTCTTCATTCGGGCTTCCCTTGACCTTCTTGTATTCGAATCCCGGAGGCATCGTCCCCGCTTCCGCCTTCTGGATCAGATCCACGTCTTCCGAAACGATCTTGAACTCGAGGTGGGCCGCCTTGCCGGCGATCTCCTTGGCGCGTTCACGATCCGTCACGCCGGGCAACTTCACCACGACCTGATTTCTTCCCTGCGTGGTGATCTCCGGCTCCTTGACGCCGAACTCGTCGATACGATTGCGGATGATCTCCGCCACGCGCGCCGTCACATCCTTCTTGGCCTCGTCCGGAACCTTGTCCATGTCGACTTGCAGGAGCAGCTGGACTCCGCCCTGGAGATCGAGACCGAGGTTGATCTTCTTATCCAGAGGGTACGCCTTCCAGAGAGAAAAAACGACGATGCCGATGATCAGCAGTACTTTCCACTTATAATTTTTGTCCATACTTTCCCTTTCACGCATGCGTCATTCTGAGGCCGAAAGCCGAAGAATCTCAAACGAGACCCTTCGCCCTCTTCGGGCTCAGGATGACATGTTTTTTTCTATTATTGGCGCAATCCGGCGATCGCGCTTTTAAGGATTTCCATTTTGGTATCCGAGTCTCCGGTCGTAATGACCACATAATCATCCTGAATGCTCGAAACGGTCCCGAGAATACCGCCATTGGTGACAACTTTGTCCCCTTTTTTGATGCCGGTGATCATGGCTTGGAGCTCTTTCTGCTTTTTCTGCTGGGGCCGGATCATCAGGAAATAAAAGATCACGAAGATCAGGATCATCGGCATGAACTGCACCAGCGGGTTCACTTTCGGGGCTCCTTCAACGGCAACATCTGCTGCATAAGCGATGGATTCGAACATGATTTCCTTTCGTGCGATCAGCGGTCAGTTTCCAGAGGTCAGCTTTCACGGACGGCTGATCGCTGCAGGCTGAAGGCTATCGTGTGTGTGGATCAAAACGGTTAAAAAATTGCTTTTTGAATTGCAGGAACTTGTTTTCGCGTATCTTCTCCCGCATGGACTTTACTAAGTTTACGAAAAAATAGACATTATGCAAGGTAATCAATTCAGCCGCCAGGATCTCATGGCTATTCACCAGATGCCGCAAATAGGCCCGCGAGAAGTTCCGGCACGTATAGCAGCCGCAATCTTTCTGCACCGGATGCGTGTCCAGCCGGTATCTCGTGTTCCGGAGCACCACCAGTCCGTCACTGGTGAAGGCCGTCCCGTTCCGCCCGTAGCGCGTCGGGTTCACGCAATCAAACATGTCCGCGCCGCGTTCCACCGCCTCAAAGAAATCAAGCGGCGTCCCGACCCCCATCAGATAGCGCGGCCTGTCGGCCGGCATCCTCGGCAGGATATCCGTGAGGGCTTCCAGCATTTCGGGCTTCGGCTCCCCGACGCTGAGGCCTCCGAGCGCGTATCCATCAAAGCCGATCTCAAGCGTCCGCTCGAGCGATTCCCGCCGAAGGTCCTTGAAGGTCCCTCCCTGGATAATACCAAAGAGCGCCTGCGCCTTGAGCGTGTGGCATTTCTTCGCGCGCGCCGACCACCGCAGGGTGATATTAACGGCCTTTTCTATGGAGGGTTTATCTTTACTTGCGGCGGGACATTCGTCAAAGATCATCGCGATGTCGCTTCCGAGCGTCTGTTGGATCTCCATCACCTTCTCCGGCGTGAGGAAAATTTCCCGTCCGTCAAAATAGGAATTGAATTTCACGCCTTCTTCGGTGATGCTTCGCAGCTTGCTTAAGGAAAACACCTGATAGCCGCCGCTGTCGGTGAGGATCGGCCGGTCCCACGCCATGAACTTATGAAGTCCCTTGAACTTCCCGATCACTTCGAGGCCCGGACGTATATAGAGATGGTAGGCATTCGAAAGGAGTATCTCGGTCCCGGATTCTTTGAGGTCGCGCGGCAATACTGCCTTGACGGAGCCTTGCGTCCCGACCGGCATAAAGACCGGCGTCTCGACCGTGCCGTGTGCCAGCGTCATCCGCCCGATGCGCGCGTTGCATTTTTCATCTGTTCCTAAAAGCTTAAATCCGATCTTTTTCATTATCTCCCTCGAACCACAGGTAACAGTCACCTTTTTGGGGACAGTCATCCACCTGTCCTTTTTAATAAATGAACATCGCATCACCGTAACTTGCAAAACGGTAGTCCGAATGAAGTGCGGTATTATACGCGGCCATGAGCTTTTCATAACCTAAAAATGCGGCAACCATGGCTAGCAGCGTGCTCTTGGGCATGTGGAAATTCGTGATCAGGGCATCCACGATCTTGAATGGATACGGCGGATAAATAAAGATCGACGTCTTCCCCTGGCCCGAGCAGACCTCATAGGTATACTTCGCAGGTAGACTTGCGAGGTCTACTTGGGTGGCGGCGGATTCAAGCGCGCGGACACAGGTCGTGCCGCAAACCACGACACGACGGCCTTCCCGCTTCGCCCGGTTAATACGCTCCGCAACGTCTGCTGTAATTTCATATTCTTCCTCGAACATTTTGTGCTCCTCGACATGCTCCGCCGTGATCGGCTGGAACGTGCCATAACTCACATGAAGCGTGATGGGAACGATCTCGACCCCTTTCGCCCTGAGCTTCGCCAGAAGCGCTTCATTAAAATGAAGCCCCGCGGTCGGGGATGCCACGGCGCCTTCCTTTTCGGCGAACACCGTTTGATACATGCTCCGGTCCAGTGCTTGGTCCGGCCGGTCAATATAAGGAGGAAGCGGGATGTGACCGAGCCGCTTGATCTTCTCTTTGATGCCGTCACCCTCGAACCGGAGAAAGCGCGGCCCCGAATCCTGAACCGGCTTTGGCATCACTTCCGCCAGCAGTTCCACGCCTTCCGCGCTAAAATCAAGCACTTGCCCCTCTTTCACGCGCCCACCCGGTTTAAGCAAAGCTTCCCAAATATTAAGTTCCACTTCCTTGAGAAGGAGCGCCTCGACTTTCCCCCCCGTGGTCCTTTTTCCGAAGATCCGCGCCGGGAGAACTTTTGTATTATTCAGAACCAGAAGATCGTCCGGCCTCAAAAGCTCCGGGAGATCGCTGAATATTTTATGCGAACAGTTGCCGCTTACGCGGTCCACGCACAGAAGCTTCGCGGACGGGCGATCCTGGGGAGGAAACAAGGCGATCTTGTCTTTCGGAAGGGGGTAATCAAGGTCGGAGAGGCGCATAGACTAGAGACTCATGACTAAAGACCGTCGACTTAAAACGAAAAGCTCTTGTCTCCAGTCGTTAGTCGTTGGTCGATAGTCCATCGTTATTGTCGCAACAGTTTAATGGCTTGTGATACCGACATCGCAAAGTGAAGCTGAGGGGGAAGATCAAAATGGGGGGCCTTGGCTAGCGACCGCAGAAGCGCCCCCAGTTTTTTCCCGAGAATGATCATAGGCTTTTGAAGCAGGCCGCGATTCGTCATCTCCAGGACCACGAAAAGTTCCGTGAGGGTTCCCGTGGCTCCATCGAGGAAAATATAGGCATCTCCCATTTCGATCAGCCTAAAAAGACGGCTTTTCCAGGAAGGCATGGTGCTCCGCGCCCCGGCCCAGGCATTCGCTTTCATTGAAGCTCCGCGGATCATGACGGCAATATTGTGACCGCCTCCTTTATTACAACCTTTCGCCACGGCCTCCATCACGCCGCGATATCCCCCATGACACACCGTGTAGCCCCTTCCCGCGAGAGCCTGTCCGAGTTCCACGGCCTGACGGTACTCAGGATCCTTCGCGAGGACCTTGCCGCTTCCAAGAACGCTGACCTTCCTGATGGAATGCTTACGGTTTTTTTGCAACATTTTCGATTTTCTCACCTTTGAGAATCTCGGGGACAGGACTAGCGTCAATGCGAAGGCCGCCGTCGTGCTCGATCTTCAGGGTGTAGATCGTACCCGGAAGGAACATCGAGCCCGGAGCCTCGATCTGCGCGTTCTTGACCCCGGCGCGATCGCGCTTCTGAGGATCCAGCGCGTAATCCCAGAACTCCCGCCAAAGTTTCGCTTCAAACTCATCGGTTTTCCCGGAGAGCCGGTAGCCTCCCGGAACCTCCTGGACTTTGGTGATATCAAACTCCTGGGTCTCAGCCCCCTCCAGCACAAAGGCTTTCATAAAGAAAGCGACGCTCTTCCCCCGCAACCGGTCCCCGGCCTCCACCAATTGGTCATTAAAGCGGATGACAAGCGCCTGGAACTGAATGATATTCCCCCTGAACGTAAAGTATTTCGGCTCTAGCGGCCGGCCATCGGCGTCATATTCCAGGAACTTGATCGTGGTGTGGATTTTCTTCGTGGCCTCATCGAATTCGCTTTTGGTGACAAGCACTTCCGCCACACGCGAATCGGCATGGAGCCTCTCAATGATTTTTCGAAGCACGCGCTCTTTCTGTATCCACCGGCTCACACCGATCCCCGCCATCGCCACCGCAGCCGCCAGGATAACGATCGAGACAATGTTGAATATTTTGGAAGTTTTCATGGTACAATCTCCGCCGATTTTAGAATACTCAAGCGCCAGCCCTGAGTGTATTTGAACCAAGTAGAAATCAGGGCTGGCGCAAGTTCCTGTTTAAATACACATTAAAGTCACTTGCGCCCGTAGCTCAATTGGATAGAGTGTCGCCCTCCGAAGGCGAAGGTTGGCAGTTCGACCCTGCCCGGGCGCATTGATTCTTGATAAAACAGCCGGTGTCGCGTCGGCTACAATCGAGCCGTCTTCGACATTTCCATTTCAATTGCCCTCGAGAAGACCCGAAAGAAGTCCCCCGTCCTTTTCCTCGCCTTTTCCCGGCGGAGCGTCAACCGCCTCCTTGGAAAACGCCTCAAGCTTTGAGAGTTGAGCCCCCGGATAATAATTTTCTAGAATTTCCCGGTATCCGTAGCCAAGTTCCCCAAGATATTTCATCCCGAATTGGCACATCCCCACGCCGTGTCCCCAACCCCTCCCTTTGAAAACAAAAGCGCCGGCATCGTTCACCC
>Ga0118677_10004681_pt1 | contig 24674 bp, 25 predicted proteins | sample AliMusrvi5mmetaG_FD_86154 | JGI IMG/M metagenome (GOLD analysis project Ga0118677, IMG submission 86154)
GGCATCGAGGAAGTTCACGCCGAAATCATCAGAACACTCAAAGGCGGGGTAGTCGGAGTTGTCGAGATCATCAAATCACAAACCGCAACCCCACGGTCGGCATCGGCAGCAAAGACTGCGGGTGCCGTCGCACCGGTTAAACCCGCCGCGCCGGTTAAAACAGTCAAGGTACCAAAGGCCAAAAAGCGGACAATGAGCGCCGAGGGCCGCGCCCGCATCTCCGCTGCCACGAAGGCTCGCTGGGCAGCACGTCGCGCAGGCAAAGCCGCCAAGGCTGTCGTTGCGCCCAAGGCAGGCAAGCCAGCAAAGGTGAAGAAGAAAAGCGGCCTTACCCCCGAAGGGCGCGCGAAGCTCGCGGCCAACATGAAGGCCCGCTGGGCCGCACGCAAGGCCGGGAAACCCGTCGCCAAGGTTGGAAGGCTCGCGAGGAAAGCCTGATAATCAGCAATCCCCAAAACAGCCCCGGCAGTTCCGGAAACGGGCTGCTGGGGCTTTTTTATGCCCGGATGGCCGGGATTGACATGCCGCCGTCGGCATCATGACTTGCGTCATAAATAGCGAATCGTCTCCGCATCGCTCTTAAATGCGGAACGCATTTTATGTGTGTTTCCGCGCGTGGCTGTCGTTAAGAGAGGTATATGCACGACTGCTCGGATGGGATTCTGCTTGCCGCGTATTTTGATCGCGGATGTGAAGAATCCTTCCGCTCGCTCGTAATGCGCTACCATCCTCTGGTTTACTCCACGGCCTCCCGCATTCTTGGTTGCGGCCCGGATGCGGAAGATTCGACCCAGGCGGTGTTCGTCGCTCTGGCCATGAAGGGCCGCAGGCTCGATGTCTCCGATGGCTTGGGAAGATGGCTTCACCGGGTATCGGTGCGGGCGTCACTGGACATTCAAAAGTCCGCAACTCGCAGGAAGCTGAGGGAAGAGGAATCTGCCCGACAGGCACTCGATTCCAAAATGCAGGCCCCCCTTGCACATCTGGACGAGATTGTTGAGAAACTGCCCGGCAAGTTAAAGGAGGCGGTGATCCTGCACTACATGGAGGGACGGAGCATCGAAGAGATTGCCATCCTGAAAAAATGCACCGCCAGCGCCATCTCCATGCGCCTGACCCGCGCCCGCGATCTCTTAAAGAAGCGGTTGGGTGTGTCAGTCGGCCTGGCTGCATTGGCAGCGGCTGGATCAGCCCAGGCTTCCGTGGAGGCAACGATGGCCGCAATCCGGATTGTCCAGTTGGCGCAGACGGCCTCGGGGCTGCGGCTTTTGGAGATTGCCCGGAATGCCCTTCGACCGGCCTGGCACGAGATCTCGGGGCCGATCTTGGCGGGGGCTTCTGCCGCAGTGGTGCTCACGGTGGTCGCTTTCGGGATCCTGCCCTCCAAGGCATCGGAACAAAAGTCGGGAAACCCCATCCTCTCGGGAGAACCGGTCGATCATCGAGCATCCCCTCGCCTTTGCTCCGCTACGCCATCCGACGCCGATCCCCCCTTGATTCGCGCCATTAAGCGCAACCCTTCCTGGACGGATAGCCGACAATTCACAGATGTGTTGAATGAATATGGGGCAGGCATCAACACGATCCGCGATTCGGCCGGATTCACTGCGCTCCATTGGGCATTAAAAAAGAACGCTGACGACTACGCTGCTCTGCTGCTCCAACGGGGTGCCGATCCGAATCTCCCGGATTCGGCCGGCCGGACCCCTGTCTGGTATGCGGTGGAGGGCCGCTCCACATGGTCGCTTTTCCTGCTGATTTTGCGGGGTGCAGACATCAACAGGAAGGATGACTCGGGGGTATCGCCGCTGGCGAAGGCCGTATCGGAAAACGACCTGCACCATGCAGAAATCCTGCTGTGGGCCGGAGCGAATCCGGCCTCCGCCGGCACGGCCTCCGGGGAAATGGCGGCGATGTTGCATGACTATTCCAGCACCGGAATGCCTCTGGCTTCGGAGGTTGCGTCTGGGCTTCCAGGGTTCGTGAAGAATCCCGTCCATGATGCTGCCCGGCGGGGAGATTTTCCCATGCTGGAAAAACTCCTGACGCAGGGTCCGGGAGCCAACGTCCGCGACGAAAAAGGCCGCACGCCACTTCATGAGGCTATTACAGCGGGGCAGGCCGAGGTGGTGTTCTATCTGCTGATGATGGGGGCCGACGCCAACGCTCTCGACAACGAAAGCCGCAGCCCGCTCAGCTACACGATGGGATGGCTTGGGGGTGGGTTGGACGGAATGCGGCGGTTCCTTCTTGCCAAGGGAGCGAACACAGCGGCCCTCCGTGGGGATGGACACACGGAAACCACTTGGAGCGTGGTGAGAGACAATGAGCACGGGCTGCAATGGCTGCTGTGGATGGGGGTGGACCCGCGCCAGCGAACCAAACACGGCACCCCCTTCGAAATTGCCGTCAATGAGGGAAACCAGCGGATCATCGATCTTCTTCGGCGAAATGGCGTCGATGGGCCAACCCGGCTCAGCGACGATCCGGTCTGGCTATTGCACAACGGTGCCAAGCGAGGTGACATCGCCATGCTCGACGAGGCACTGGCAGCCGGCGCACCGGTGGACCAGCCAAACGAGAATGGCGATAGCGCGCTCATGCTCGCCATCTACAAGCGGAATGTCCCGACCGCCCGTCATATTCTGGACTACGGGCCTGACATCAATTTCGCCAACAAAAAAAATGGCACGACCCCTCTCCTTGCCACGGTGATTTGGGATTATCAGGAAATGACCGAGTTTCGAGAGCATCTCCTGGAAGCCGGGGCCGATCCCAATGTCTCCACGAAAAGCGGAATGACCCCGCTCATGCGCTCCCTCTGGCACAAGCCCACAACACCACTCAAACAGCTCATCGAATACGGGGCGGATCTGAATGCCCGGGATGCCAAAGGCCGGACGGTTCTCCGAAGGGCCATCGAGGAGGGAAAACTCGAAACTGCTGACTTCCTCAGACAACAGGGGGCCACGGAATGAATCCATCGGCAATACAACACCGGCAGCGGAAATCGCTTTGGAACCGTTCCCCGTGGAAGCGCAACATTTTATGAAACCGACAACAACAGCCATAGTAGCCGCCTTGGGATTGTCCCTCGCCGGCGTGAACGCTCAGGAAATCAACAACGCGGACTTTTCGCATGGCAAAGCCGGATGGCAGGGCGACGGGAAAGCGGTCTTTTTCGATGCGGCCGGCCAGGTTTCCGAAACCCCAACGCCCGGGTCCGTGCCAGGTCTCAAATTCGAGTTGAACAAAAACTCGTGGAAGCAAATCAAACAGTCCCTTCGCGCCAAACCGAAGGAAACAGACGTTTCCATCTCTGTGCAGGTGATGGCGGATACCTCATTCAAACGCATGGAAAAGTCGAGGGAGTTCTCGAAAGTGGATTTTGGCGAAGGCGGCGGATACGTCTGGTCGGCTCTCGTTTACCCGGAATGCGATTTTCTGATCCGCGTGAAAGACGGTTCGTGGTTCTACCGTCCACTGTCTTTGAAGCCAGCGGGCACCTGGAAAACCTTCACGGCAGATTTTCCAAAACTGGAAAAATCCAACCGCGAAATCGCTCTTCTCTTTCCTCCGGGGGAGGGAACCGTGTATATCAAGGGAAAGTGAAAGGCCTCCGATGAGAATATTCCACCAAGACAAGGATGAGACATTCAGTTTGCTGTGTAGAAAACATCCCGTGGCATGGGCATCCTGCCCATGTCTTGATGGATTGCGACGCATGGGCAGGATGCCCATGCCACGGGAGCTACTCTAAACACCGCCTGGGGACGATGGTTTCTACTGAGCAACATTCAATCTTTAACGCTCAGTGGATTTCCCCATAGAATCGGAGTTTTTCTGCCTGGCTGACATATTGAGCAAGATGAAGTATTTTTTTAAGTGCCCCGGTTGCGGAAATGAAACCGATTTCGTAAAGCCCACAGAGCAGGGGAATGGCAGTGGTTGTATAATGTTGTTCTTTGGGGGGATCTTTCCCTTTCTGCTATTCAGCAGTTTAAATGGAGCCCGTATCCAATGTGATCAATGCAAGTTGCTTTTCGCCCAACCTTCACTTCCATCAAATAAATCCGCAATATATTTAGGGCTGCTTGTTGGCCTAACCATCACAGTCATATTCGTTTCCGTTTTCTTCTTTTGTATTCCCGGGCTGGCACGGATTCTGCCGGAGATTCCTGCAGGCCATATTCTCGAAGAAGCCATACACAACGAGCCGCGAGTGGCGACATACCTCATCATTGTGCTGTCTGCGTTTACTGTTCTACCTCTCTGGGTAGCGGCCGCGTTGATCACGAACAAATACCACAGGAATCTGAAATCGAAGTTTCTCTACTCTGTGCCATGGGCGCGCGACCCACGACTCCCGGAAGCGGACACCGATTTTCGAGATGATAGACAGAATGACGAATAGAAAAACGAATCACAAACCTGAAATCCAACTATGAACGCAAAGCTACCTGCTGGAACTCTTGATGCCCTATGGAGCGATCAGCAAAACTGGAAAGTTTACAACATCTATTTCTGCAAAGCGGACCCTCGCTTCATTGTCCCGAAGAGACAAAAGTGGGCCGGATGGACAATGAACTTTGCACATCTATCGGGATGGATTGCATTATTGGCAGCAATCATTTATGTCACGATTCCGATACTGGTCCTAATTGAGAACGGCCTGTTTTATGGATGGATCGGTTGCACTGTTATTGCATGGCTTCTCATTTCAATCAGTGCAGTCTGCTGGGTTTTGTCCTCTCCGAGAAGATACGAAAAGTAAAATGACTAACAAAAAAGAGATGCCCTCGAGCGCAGCCGCAAAGCCAATCCGTATCAAACCAGAATGCCTGCTATGAAACCCACACTTGCAATCATAGCCATAATCCTCTCCGCTGAGTTTCTTGTCGCCGAGAACAGTTCAGTTCAGACACCCATGACAATGGATCAGCTCATGAGCGAGCTTCGCATTCAAGGTGGCAATTTCCAATTCACATTCGACAAGCCCACGTATGCAAGAATCACTGTTACAACCACAGTTTTTCCGGAAGGTCCACAGAAGACAGAATATTTATATACGGCTTCAGCACAGCAGAGGATTGACCTGTTTTTCACTGCATCAGCCCTTTTTGTAGGCGAGTATCCGAGAGGAGACTCAATGAACAATTCCAGAAAGATGCTAATCAAGCTGTCTAACTGCGCTGCGACCAATGGAACGAGGGTTATCAACTACGAAGATAAGTTTGCCCAGAATCGCTATCATGGCGATGGGGTCAACATGTGGTCCCCAGACATCGAAACTCACCCCGTAATGGACAAGGAATACATTTTACACTGGTATTTCAAAAAGGGAGATCCCTATGAAGCAAAGGCAACAATCGCCTTTTCGGAATCCCAATTTCGGAAACAATAATGCTAACGGCGTATGCACCAACCCGCACATGAGAGGCAGGATTCGATGCCTTCCGGGACAAAGGATGCGCAAAGTTCGGCAAATCAAATGTCCCGCATGAACAATGATACTCGAAAACAATCGAAATACCTACAATGAAAGCAACTATTAAATGTTCGAACTGTGGAGCCGAAATCACCAACTTGAATTTCTCATGGCCGAAAAAGCAATGGTTGTTCATCCTCCCCATCGTCCTGATTGGCTTTCTGCCAATGTGGCAACTTTACAAGCCGAAAGGTGATTTCCGCAAGGATCTACAAATTAATATATTAGAAAAGAGACAGGTCGATAAAACCTACGAGATCCTTGGAACTGTCGAGAACAGAGGGAAAACGAACTGGAAAAGCACCAATATCGACTGTCTGTTTTTTGATGGTAAAGGAACCTTTATTGACAAGACCTCCGGTCGCGTCGATGCGGTCGTCATGCCTGGCGGGAAAGAATACTTCAAGATTACAGTCAAGGACACGGATGGAAAGCTTAGTTCACCAGACATCAAGCTGGAAGCGAAGGTTGCAGATGCCTATTCAAATCCATTCTAAAATAGAATCAGGCGCTCAGGCACAGGCCCCGCTGCGACTCGTTGCGTATCCTTCAAAACTGTATGCACTCGGAATGTGTCTATTTTCCAGTATTCTTGCGACCGGAATATATGTTATCACTGATAGCTCCCGCAGATTGCTGAGTCTGCCATTTATTTGCATAGCGGCTTTGATACTTGCTATGTCATTGTGGGGGCTGATTAATCGCAACCCAATATTGACCGCTGATGAAAACGGTCTTCTTGACACGCGACTCACGAAGACCCCCATTCTTTGGAGAGATATTTTGGCGTTTCGCCATGTGCCCCGTGTTGTGAGGCAGGGCAAGGGGGAGATGACTTTTTCACCGTTTGATAGCTGGCGACCAATTCATTTATGGGTAGCTTCCCAGAAACCGACCATTCTGACCAAACTACAAGCTATGAGCCCGCATCCTGTTCAGATGCGGGCGCAAAAAAGAATAGCTTGATACAAATATTTTAAAAATATTTGTATCAATTTGATGATCAGAATGATACAAAACATCCATGCGAAATATCGTGGCCCCTGAGCCTCTTCCACAAAACAGCCTGTTCGACACCGAAAAGTTTGGCTGGTGGCACACCCAGCTCGCCCCCGAGGCTTTTCGCAGGCTGAGCAATGGGATGGAGGGGCTGTTCCGCACCAGCATTTTGAAACTGATGCCGGCAGTCGAAGTCGGGGAGTCGTTCGATCCGCAGATCGGTCGGCCCACCAAGGAACTTCACGCCATGTGCGGGTTGCTGTTGCTGGGCGAGTTCCGCAATTGGACCGTGGAGCAAACAGCCGACGCCTGGTGTTTCGATGCCTCCGTGCAGTTCGCGCTCAACCTTCCGCGAGACAACCAGCACATTTGTGATCGCACGGTGGACAGCTACCGGCAATTGCTGCGGGAAAACGAAACGGCGCAGGGGATCTTCGAGAAGGTGACGGCCGAGATCATCCGGGAGCTGGGCATCGCCATCAACAAGCAGCGGCTCGACAGCACGCACATCTTCAGTGACATGGCGCGGTTTGGCCGCCTGAAGCTTCTGGCCGTGACGGCGAAACGCTTTCTCACGCAGCTCAAACGCCATGATCCAGAGAGCTACGAAGCCCTGCCCGAGGACCTGAGGGAACGCTACGCGACAAGTGAAAGCAGGCTCTTTGGAATGGGGACAAAAAACAAGCGGCCCTATGGGGAGGCGATTCAGGAAGCGGCGACGGATATCGCGGATCTCATCGCCCGCTTTGGCGAGAACGAGAAGATGAACGAGCGCCCGAGTTTCCTGGCACTCACGCGCGTGTTTTCCGAGCACTGCGAAGTCACGGTGACGGAGATGGCCGTGGTGCTCCCCAAGGCAAGCGACGAGAACGGGCAGAGCGCGCGGGTCATGCAAAACCCCTCGGATTTGGATGCGGGCTATGACGGGCACAAAGGCCCCGGATACCAGGTGCAAATCTCCCAAGCTTATGACACCGGGGAAGAGGGTGCAGGAATCATTGTCGGGTGCGTGCCCCAGAGCGCGGCAGAGAGTGACAGCGCGTCCTTGGAGCCGGTTTACGAACAGCAGAAACGCATGGGAACGCTGCCGGAGAAATTGCTCGCCGACACGGCCTATGGCAGTCAGGCCCATGTGGAAATGAGCGCGGAGATCGGCATCCAATTAGTGTCACCCGCCGGGGGAACATTGAATGCCGAAACCCAGTGCGTCGCGGCAGGGATCCAAACTGAGGGAAATCCACTCGCGGCGCAGGAAGCCAAGAAGGCCGCTTTGAATCAACGGCGTGCCGAGCAAGAAACCCCGGAATGGAAGCAGGAATACGCGAAGCGAAGCGGTGTGGAAGGAGTGCATGAGGCATTGGATCGCATCACGGGAATCAAGGATCTCAATGTCCGAGGAATCCAAGCCGTGGCGATGGCGGTATTTTTCAAAGTGACGGGTTGGAATATCAGCGCGGCTGCCAAGATCGCGCTCAAGAGGCGGAAAAAGGCAGAAAAGGAAGCCTCGCAGAAGAAAGATGCGGGCATGTCACCGACGATGCGCCGCCTGCCCGAGGATTTAGGCCGCCGTCAGACCTCCGCATTGCTCCCACCGCGTTTTTCGCGACGTCAGCGCGCGACTTTTTCCAAAGTCAGCCGCAGCGCGACATGCCGGTATTTTGTTTTTGCGCCTGCATCTTTGAACGGCATTGGGAACCATCTGAATGCAGCAGAAGGAACAGAGCCATGACTCGAAAGTCTTGTTCCTGCTCAGGCATACGAGCAAAATCAGCTTTGTCGCGTGTAGGGTTTACTCCGCCAAAAACCCATTGATCCAATGGACTGTTTCTTCGACGATATGAGGTTCTTCACTTTTCCAAAACCAAGGGTTTCTGGACAAATCAACGATGTTTGATGAATCGCTGATCATCAGAGAGTAAGGATCGGCTAGCTTAACTTTCAACCGATACACTATAAAGCCTGACTCTTCGGCGCTTGCAACGGCTTTCGCATTTGTTTCCGCGCCTGTCACAATATATATGGTCACAGGGCGGGCTTCCTTGGCAGCTGCCAAGAGCGTTAGAATGGTTTTGTCGTCTGGGCTGCTAGTGACCCAAATCAATCTTTTGTTGGCTTCCTTGGTTATCGACTGTAGCGCATTGAGGTAGTAATTATCTTTTTGGCGGTATCCATCGCCAGGATCTGGACGGAACAATGTGCGATCCACTTCCGTCGTTTGAGGCGGAGTCGGTGGAGCCGATGTGGGAGTGGTCATTTCGGCCACTGCTCTGGCGTGTCCGTCCGCGTAGCCGGCTCTTGATGCAAACGTGTAGCCCCCCCAAATGACCGCTGATCCAAGCAGGAGCGCGGAGAGTGTAATCGCCACCAAAGACACCGATAGCAAACGGCGTAGCCGCATCTCGTCGGCTTTGAACTGGCGAAAAACATTACCGATTTCAGTGCTGAGTGCCAATTTCAAATATCCCGCGATGTAGTGGTAGAGCGGGTTGTTCTTTGCGTTGACGGGTGTGATATCGAGGCGTTGAACGAGGGATGCGCCACCTTCAGGTCTTGAATTCTGTTCAGGTATCTTCAGATTCTGCAGTGCTCTTCTGACCGCGGAAGCCACCGCCGCTGAGATGGCCTCGGCAGCAGGTGTTCCCGGGGCCTTCATTGCGGCCCATATAAGGCAAGTCAAGAGAATGGCCAGATCCTTTGAGGCTCCCAGATTTGACGCCAGTATGTTTTGAGCTGCCGCCATGAACTTGTGTTGGTGCTTCTTGGGCAGCACGGCAGCCACATCTTCGATCAAGCTGTCTAGTTCGGTAGGTTTCATGACTCCAACCCAAGTAGGGGCACCAAAACCTTTTCCGCCTCAGCGTGAAACTGCTTCCAGAAGTCCTCGACAACAGGGAGGTTGAAGGGCGACGAGAGGCTCGGACCGTAGTCATCCACGGGATCTTCGCCCTCGAGCAGAGGAAGCGCCCCGGGACCATCGTAACCCGCCGCCCGCAAGAGATGGAGCATCCGGACATTGCGACGGTCGAGTTCCCCCGCGATCTCCTCTTCAAGCTTCGGCAAATGCAAAATGGAGGGATGAACGTCGCGGACGAACCTGTCGAGGTGCTCTGGCAGACGGTCGAAATCGATTTGTCCAGAAACCTCGTTGGCGACCAGCACATACTGCGCATCGGGGCCAAGAAGTTGATGCCAGTCCGCCACTACGGACATCGACCCTGCCTTGGCGGCAATGAGTGGCAAAAAAGCAATGACTTGAACTCCCTCTCTTTTCAAAAGCCGAACCGATTGCGGAGACAGCGTCGCAGTGGACCTGAACTCGGTTTGGCGGTCAGCTTTCACGTCAACCAACGTGATTCCGGCACCCGCCCCCCTGATCACCTCGAAGAGCTTCGTGATGTCGGTCCTGTCGACCAGGCGTAAAACTTGTGCCACATCGAAGAGCCGGGCCAGATCGGCCTTCGAAGGTTCGTCAGCATCTATCAGCCGCAACCTGCCCGCCATTTTTCCGAGCAGATATTCAGCGAGCAGCCGAGCCAGGAAAGTTTTCCCGCTGCCACCCGTCCCGAGCATGAGCAGGACATATGACAGGAGACGGCCGTTGACCATGCTCCCTTGTTTGATTTCTTTGTTGCACGCACCTATCTCCGCAGTGGAGTCGGCGCCCGTCGCTATGTGTTGTTCCTTCTTCACTATAAGGATATCATTTTTTTGCTTCGGGGCATCAAGCAAATATTTCGCGGATAACAAGGATTTATTCACCTTCTGTTTCTAGCTATTCTTATCATGCTTTTCTTTATCTCTGCTGCCTTCTGCTCAAGCAGATTGTCATAGCTGGCTGCGCTCCCCCTATCCGGGTGCAGCCGACAGACATTTAGGTAGCCCGCCAAGCGTAGGAAATCGTCGTCGGCCAGCTTTTCGACTGCGTCGGGCCCAAGAATCCGCGCATGCTCCTCCGGTAGGTAGTTTCCGTTCAGCCGATCAATTGGCAGTGCGGTGTCTTTTGCAAATCTTAACCAGATATCATCTGGCACCGGTCCCTCGGATGGGATGCAGAAACCGGCAAGGGACTCGGCTGCCTGTTTTCTGGGAGATTTGGTGGCATCCAGAAAAACCTGCGCCTCGCGGGGTGCGGCTAGAACTGGCATATTTCTAGCTGGTTTAGGCGGCTCAACGAAACTCAGAGCCTGACGCACAAGGCTGGATGGAGCACCATGCTTGGCGGCCGCCACGATCACCTCTTCCTCAGTTATCCGTGCTTTCCCTTGGCGTATCTTCTTCATTAGAAAGTCAACCTGCCGCCGAGAAATGGGCTGGCCGAATTCTCGGCTGAAATATTCTGCGATGCCCTGTAAACTGCTGACCTGGCTTAGGAGTAAGATCTCTGAGGCATGGGCTGCCAACAGCCTTCCGGCTTTCCAAGCGATGGATCGTTTCCCATTCATTATTCCTTCGTTTTGGTTGCAATTGTCTGAAATTGTCAAATATTGTTTATTAATGGCTATTCCTGTTCAATGGCACTTACTTCTGCGATTGCCATACAAATGGGCTTTAGTTCGAAATGTCATGTTAGTATCTTATTATTAGATAGTTAGAGGGAACCGGCGACGGCCGGGAGATGCAGCAGCATCCCGCCCACCGCTTCTAGGTGCCCCCGGAGGGCAAGAGTTAGCCTATTCTGCGATAAACGATCATAAACAGCCCGGAGGGCTCCGTTTTTGTCGTTTTTGCGAAGAGGCTCTTCTTGTTATTCCTCTTACAGAGGGAATATCTCCGTGCCGGCCGATTTTGTATCGGGTCCATGTCGAACAGTGTCATCATACGATAAACAGAGGGAGGCTATTCCATTTCCTGTTCGGCGCTCTTTTTTTCTTTGGGCTTAACGACGCCAAGCATCACCGCCACCTTAAGAATAACTGAGCGCAGTTCCTCAAGCTTCATGGTGGTCATCCTCACCAGCACATTTCCCAATTCCTTCCGGGCATCGCTCAACGATGCCACGATGCGGAAGATCCCATCCAGCGTATCCTTTTCCTTTTTCTTCCGAAGACGTTTGGGAAGGCGATCCAGCATCTCAATCAACCAGACCGGCAGTCCGGACTCGGCGGCGCGTTCCCGCACTGAGACGGCCTTTTCGCGTTCGTCGAGTTCTATGGACTTCTTTTCCAGATCGTTTCTCACTTGGCCAGACAGATTCTGCTCAAGTTTTGCCACTTCCATCGCGATGTAGTTCTCGACGCTCGGGGTTTGGGATCCGGTCTCCAGGTATCTTTCCGCTGCCTTCAGGCTCAGTTTGGTGCAGCGCGCCTTTTCCTCCGGTGTCAGCAACGCCTCAACCACCTGGTGGTAACGACGGGTGACCCAGTAATCGATACAAGTAGTCCCCAGATCCTCACCGTTCTCCACGGCGGCGACCACCCGACCGCGGAAGGTGTTGGACTGCCATTCGGGGCGGTCATTTATTGCGGCGATTTCCGGATTCCGGCCCGATGCCTCCCACAAAGCCAACTTACCAAGAAAAGCTGGCCCCAGCACCCGGATGGGACGGATGAAATCTGTGCGCTGGCGCTCATAGTATTTTTCCTGGTGCGCTCCTTCGGCTTGGAGTTCCTCTCGAACCAGCTTTCGGAGCTGCTTAAATCCCATCTTGGCTCCCGCATCCTTGCGCTGGCGCGCGGTGGCGGAAATCAAGGCCTCAAACTCCCGCTTGGCGATGTTCTTTTCGACCGGCTTCTCCCGCGTCAGGGAAATGATGAAGTGGACGTGGAGATCACCGTCCTTTTCGCGGTGGACCGCTAGCCCTACCACATCGACTCCCAATTCGGCACCGAGGTCACCGGCGAGCTTGGTCAACAGTTCCTGCAACGCGTGCCTGCCCTCATCTCCCATAGCTTCGAGCTTTTCGCCCACCACCTGCGCCACCCACGGCGTCAGCCGGGCATACAGATTCCAAAGTTCAAGTTTGACTCCTTTGGAGGGATCCATGTGACGTCGGTTCGACGGGTAAACAAAATGAGCGCGGTATTCCATTTCGTCCTTGCAGAATTGTTCCCACTCCAACTCGGCTATTTCCTTCCATTCTCGTTGGCCAGCCTCGCCCACGTGGGCCAGGTTGATCACCAGTTTACCCGCTTCGGCGCCAAACCGACCCTTTTCTAGATCCAGAACGGTCAACGACTCGCATGGGGTGTGCAGCGGTGCGAACCCAGCCGAAACCAAGCTCGTCTTCCCAGCGGCGTCTAAACTTTCCGAATATTTTTCAACCTGGGTGATCAGGGACCTGATGCGCCGGTGAAGCGCCTTTGGAATCTTTTTAAGGAGGTTCTTTTGGTTTTCCTGGTTCTGCCATTTCTCGGAACGCAGCACGTCGATCGCGTGCTGCATGGAATTGCCGAACAAGTGCCAGATAGCCTTGAGCGAACCAAAGGTTTTAAGAGTGTCGGAGAGTTGATCTTTCCGTCTGCGGAATATTTTCTTAGCCATCCGTAGCTTATCACTTCCTGTCCCTGTCCGGACAAGAGGAAATATTGATCGATGTCTGACTTTTCAGCCGCGGCAGATGCCGGCCGAGGTGTTTTTGAAATGCTGAATGTCGCAACCTCCACAGGAAGTTTCCTTGTTTTCGGCAAAGATATTTTTGCCGTAATCATCAGGGGAGCTACCGTCGCCACGAAGAAAGCCGTGTGCTGATGCCACCGGCGCGTTGCGGTTCGCGGTTTTTCTTTTTCGGTTTTCCCCACAGCGGACGAAAGTTTTCTGCAAAGTCACGCGCGGCATCTTTGGAGGTGCCGATCGAGCACCAGCATCTGCGGACAGTTGCGGATGATGAGTGTAATGAAACCCCCCCAACCTTTTTGTTTTCCTCGAGCGTTACTTCACCTGCCCGGATGCATTCGACCACCTGTGCCTTCGGCACGTTGCGCAGTCGACGGGGTTGCAGGGGTGAAGGACTATGCGGAAGGCAGATGTACCGCCTCTTTTCCTTTTCTGTTCGCGTCATCATGACTATTTATTGTGGTAAAAAAAGCGGTCGTTTGACTGGCCGGTCCGGCAAAACAAGCGTCAGAGTTTTTAACGCCAGTTATTTTCTTGGACAAATCACTGCGCCCATCGCGTGGCGGGAGTTGAAAGCAGAGATCGGGCGGAATCGCGGTTGTTTTCATTGTACGCTTTTGCCGGGGCCAGTCGGCCCCGGCAATCGGCTCCTTTGCGCGTTGTCGGCCAGAGACTAAGTGTCGTAGCCGTCGAATAGTGAGGGAACTGCGGAGTGGTCTTTTGCGCTCTTTGTGGGCTTGGCCATTTTTTTCCCGGCACCTTTGCGGCCACCCGGCACGGCAACCGGCGCTGCAACCGGCACGGCAACGAAATAAAGAAATCCCGTATTGCCGTCCGCATTTTCGTAGAATTCCTGTTCCAACCGCGCCGCGACGTTTGACACGGTGTGCCAGTTTTTCTGGAGGAGGCGGGCGCACGCACATGCCGCCCGGTAGTGTAAGGACGGGCTGAGGCGCTGCACCATTGCCCATTCGCGGTTTGACAGGTAATCCTCGGGCGGGTTGAGGTAATCGACGATCTCGTCGATGTCTATCGTGACGTCATCCCGGAGTTCCTCCGCCACCGCTCCGGCGAAGCCGGTGATAGCGGATGAGAACGGTTCCTGCGCGTCGCACACGATCCCCTGGCTGACAACGCATTTGTTTGTGCGCCAGTCTGTGGGCGTTGTTGAAAAAATGCGCCCGCCGGGAGCCATGGGTGTTCCTGTGAGGAGGGCGGCGACTATTTGGCCGGCCTGGTGTATCGCGGCGTTTTTGACGTCGCGGTCATAGACCCATCTTTTTAGTTCCTCCTCGCTGATGCCTCTTTTTCCGCCGCCAGCCTTTTGTTTGCCGCGGCTGCTGCTCTGTTTGTTCTTCCCTGAGATCGTTTCGGATCCGGACCTGCTGTGTTTCGAGTATTGAGTCTTCATCACTTGCTCATTTCTGGTATCCGTTTGAAAATATCAACGGTGACTTTCATGACTCTTAGAAAGGCTTTATGATGACCTCGTGGCTCGCTGACATTGGATGAAAACAACTTGGAACATGAGAACGACCATCACAGTTCTTCGTGTGTTACGACCTGCGGCGGACGGAAGTTTTCAGCGCCGCAAGCGATTCGCTTTTTTGTTTTCCTCGAGCGCTACTTCACCTGCCCGCATGTGCTCCGACCTCGGAGCACGAGAAGCGCTCTGGCTTTCTTTTCAATTCCGCCCTCCTGATAATTCCCAGTGGCAGGATGCTGAGAGCATGGACGGGGTTTTCTTCGCCCCCGGCAATCGTCCCTGCGGCGCTCTGACATCGGATGAAAACAACGCGACACAGCTACATCACAGGTCGGGCTCTTTCCGCTCTGTCACGCTCTGGGGACCCGGGCAAAAGCGGAATATGCCCGAAGTCGATGTCTGCCGCTCCGACACCCGTTGGAAACCGATCTGCTCCGGGCAAGAAAACTTTGCCCCCCGCAAAGGCAAACCAACTCATATCCTCCATGTTCCACGCACGGGTCAACCGGAAAATACAGGAATCGTGGCGCAGTGATAACATGGATGAAAAACAGAACGAAAAGCCGAACAGAAAATCCAGAATGAAAATCCCAATGGAGGAATACCACAGGGTCATTTTCTCCAAATTCGACAAATTCGCCGCCTCCACTGTGCGCGGGCTTATGCACCTTCAGCTCGAAATGCCCAGATTTCGGCCTTTCCTGTCTTTGATACCAGTTTCGCTTTGCCCTCGCTCTCCATAATCGGGATCAGCCTCAAGTAGATCTGGTTCGGCGTCATGGTTCCCTGTCGCCCCGGGTGGGCCGCGTATTTTGCTGTCAGTTCGGAACGACTGACATTGATCCACCCGTTGCTGTCGATTAGGTGATGATAATCTCTGCAGATGCGCGACAAAAGAATTTCTGCGCTTTGGGCTATATGCTCCCGCTGTCCGACATGGTCGACTTGCGCCGCCGCGGCATTACATACGCCGACGTGGCGCGCCGCGCAGTCGAGTGTTTCTGGACTGATGACTTTTTGCTCGACGTTGTGCTCCAGACTGGCCGCGAAGAGCATTGCGATTTTTAAGATGTGCATCGGTTCGCCGTTTAGCCTTCCTGCTGCGGCTTCGTTCTGCGCAGTTTGGAGCTTCACGCGGTTGCGAGTTTGGATTTCCGTCCAGAGTTTCAGGGCTTCTGGAGAAAATCGGAAGGTGCCGGCGCAGCTTGTTTTAATGTGGTGCAACCGTTGGGCGATCGCCCGGAGTTCCTCGATGTTCGCGTCAGGCGGCATCGGGATGAAACCCCCGTGCCCTTCCGCAAGGTAATAGAGGAACCTCCGCTGAAGCCCTGCGCGAATGGCCGCCCCTTGAAAACTTGCCACGTCGTTTGTCGCCCCGAGCAAAATGCTCGTCGATGTTTCCGCGATAAATCGGCGTCCCTCTGGTGACTGATCCTGCGGCTCGCGCTTGTTACGTTTGAAGTTCTCCGACAGCGCTTTGCAGTCGTAAAGGGTGAGCAGGCGATGGCCGACACGCTCTCCATACTGGCTTTTGGCGATGTTTCCCAGGAAGATATTCCCCTCTTCTTCGTGGAGAAGTTTGTCCGGGCATCCTCCGGTCTTTTCGTCATATTCGTCAAAGAGCGCCTCGCTCGACAAGCTGCTGGCGAGGAACGCCGAAGGGCCGAGCAACTTGTCTCCGTCGGCAGACGGCGTGGAAACGACTTGCTGGGCAAGCGTGATCGCGCTTGATTTCCGGTCGCCGGGCTTGCCCGCGAGGATGCAGTAAATATTTGGATAAATCCGCCCGGATCCCCAAGGGAACCAGGCTTGTCGGCCTATGCAGCGGGCGATCAACGGCAAGAATGCTCCGAGGATAAACACCGGTGCGCTTTCGATCTGCTTGCCGGCAAATTCGACAAACCGCTCGATTAAGCTGCCTTCTGGAAAGACGGCCTCGGAAAAATCGGGGGATGCTGGTTGGGAGAACCCTGTTGGTTGGACGCCAGAGGGAGTCTCCCCTGGCGAATTTGTCGAAGTTGTCGAAGTTACACCGTTTTCTTCGCTGGCGAGGATCTCGGGGGTTTGTTTGGAGTCGGTTTGGGAGTCAGCATTCATGATCCTTCCTTTTCGCTCCATTTTTGTGACGAACGTGGTTTTTTTGCGAAAAGAACGAATATTTATTGGGAGGAGTAGCCGCGCGCTTCCACAGGAGGGGATGGCTGAGGTTTCTTGGCCATTAGCAAAGCCGCCCAGGACTATAAGTACGCAAGCCGGTCCGAAATTGTCCATTCGGCAGCGGCGGGTCAGGAAAAATCTCCGCTGCCGGGAATGGATTCGGGCGCAGGCACCTTTACTTTTCTTGATCTCGACAGCGGCAGCTGGCAGCCGCGAGTTGATCGAGATGCCCTGTCTCGAGGCAGATCTCTGCTCCCTCATTCCCGAGATTCTGCAGGCCATCCAGTCGCTGAAACCCGGCCAGGTCATCCGGGTTTCTTAAACAAACGCCCAAGGCTTTTCTCAGGAACCGGGCCAGGTATTTTCCTGCGGCTGATCCTTTCGACATGTCGCCGCCGTGTTTGGCACGCTGTTTTCCCGGTGGAAGATTGATCGGGTTACCCCTGCTGCCCAGTATCTGACGTTCTACGGATGGACGGTCTTGCCCGGGATGATGTTGGCGATGTTTTTCTTCTGGAGATCGACCACGTAAACATAGCCATCACCGTAAACAGCTTGGTATCCCGAGGCGGGTTTGAGGTAAATGGCGGCCGCAATCAAGGCTGCGCCCAGAAAGATCGCGAGCGGGGTGGAGATGGTGGTATTCATGCTGGGGGTTTATACCAGAAGTCGCCAACTTCCAAGTCTGGTCGGGCATCAATAGATCCAGGGGATAAACCGGCGGGTGCGGGTCTCGTATTCGCGATATCCCGGAAACTTCTGGCGGAGGAAGCCTTCCTCCCGGCAGAATTTCGCGTGGAAAAATGGGATCCGAGTTACTGCCGCCAGGAGCGCGGGCCAGCTCAGCCATGTCAGCGCCCAACCAAATCCGGCCAAGATCACGGCGGCGTAGAGGGGATGGCGGATCTTCGCGTAAATCCCGCGCTGGACCAGATCGGCATGGTCTGCGGGTTTCGGGAACGGGGTGAGGTTTCGGCCGAGCGCCGTTACCCCGGCGACTGCAACGGCGAGCGCGACGACAAGAACAAGCACGCCGGCGAATCTCCAAAGCGCCGGGCCTGCGCTGGGATGCAGGACCGAGAGCCCGAGCAGGCACGCGAGGAGCACGAACTGACCGGCAACCCAGCCTCCTCCACGTCAAGAAACCGTCTCATCGGAGAGTCGGCTACGGCATCCACCGGGTCCAGAGTCGTTGCCCCGGCAGCGGTTTTCGGAACAGGCTCCGCAGAAATGCAAGGAGAGCGTTCATCATTCTGATCAATGGTGTTCGCAGGCAGGCGACCCGCCTGGGAAAACAAGGCCGTCGCGGAGCAGCACCTTGTCCCGCTCGCCGAGGAATGTCAGGAGTTCTGGCAGGGACATGTTCTTCGCCGAGCAGGTGAAGAACCGGGCACCGGTCCCGAATTCGCCCGCCACGATATCTGTGAGTGTTGCGGTCGCGATGCCCTCAGGGTATTTGGCGACGAGTTCGATGATTTCGTGCCCGTGGATTTGTTCGGTGGTCATGCCGTCAGTTTACCGGGTGCCCGGCAGCGCGGGACAGAACGAAAATGCTGTCGCCGCGAAAAGAATGCGTCCTGTCACGGTTGGGTGTTTTTCCTCTCAGGCACGGCTTTTTTCATCCGGGTTCCAAGACGGCAAAATCATCCGATGTTAGCGCCGCCGCTGGCCGGGCGGACCGAAAGGGGAATTTCTAATCCTCCTGGTCGGGTTATACGACCTCCCGGTTCTGAACTATTTTCTCCGATTGCGGCCGGGGCGAAAGAATTGGGCGAAGAGGCTTGTGAGGTAACGCTTCGGCCCGGTCCAACGCCGCCAGCGCCACCGGCTTGCCGAAGATTGTCCGGCAGCCTTCGCCAGTTGCTGGGCGAAGCGCGTCAGGGCCCGTTCGCGGTGCCGGTCCAAGTCTCGTATCTGGGCGGCCGGATACCTGCGGCCGGGTCCGGAAAATACCGCCGACCACGAGTGTCTGGCCATGCCCAAATAGCCAGACCGCAGGATGACTCCTGCCGTGGATGCCGTCAGTTTGGCCTCCAGCAGGCGCAGGATCCAGGCCGGACTGAGCCTGAGGTCCGGCCGCAGAATACGCTTTCTGGCGGAGGTTTGGGGGCCTCGTGTCGTGGCGGCCGCCAAGAACTGCTTGGCCAGGCGCGACAGCCGCGCCTTGAATTTCCTGACGGTGTCGGGGCGCACCCGAACGGACCCGTCGGCGTGGAATTGGAAACCCACGAAAGACGCCCGCGGGTAGCTGGCGGCTTCCCAGCGGTATGGCGGCTTGGTCTTAGTCACCCAGAACAGGCGCTTGCCATTTCCTTCGTAGGGCATGAGAGCGGTCGGCGGGTGTTCTGGCAGTCGCAATTCCCCGATGCATTGGCGGTAGATTTCGTAAGCCTCGGTGACGCATTTCCGATCCGGGCCGATGGCGATCATGTCATCAAGAAATCTGCGGTAAAGGAGTGGCGAACCGCAGGACTGGGCGTAAGCCTGCACGGCGCGGTCGGCGCGGTGCAACACGGCATTAGCGGCAAAGACCGAGAGGGCAGACCCTTGGGGCAGACCGAGGCGGTCGGCACCCGGATCTGCATGAATCTGGCGCAGGTTTTCCTCGGGCCACGAGTTTTCCACCTGCTCCCCGGGGTTTCTGACGTCTGAGGTAAAGGCGTAGCTTGCAAACAGCGCGGCCATAATCCTCCATACTCTGGCATCGAGTTCGAACTCCGGGTCCAGCCGCCGGGCTTCGGAAAGGAGCTGTTCTATGCTCTGCGTGACAACCTGGTGGTCGAGGCAATCGAAGAAGCAGCAGATATCGACTTCGGCCACAAAGAGCGGGCCGGCGTGCTCGTGTCGAAATCCGAGAATTTCGTCGGCAATGGCCTGGATGTCGGGCCGGGAGCAGGGCAGAAAAAGGTGGCCGAGCGCCGCGTTGAGGTAGCGGTATCCGCAGGTCATCAGGGCGGCATCCTCAAAGTGGTAGCACGCGATGGTGCGCGAACTCCCGTCCGCTTTGGGGATCCGAACGAGCCGCGGCGGACCGATCGAGAGAGGGTCATCTCCCACAGCCCGGGTGCGGATCCGGTCGGTGGTGTCATCCAGAGCAGCCAGCCATGGTTGAGCGGCGGAACCGCGGCACCTCAACGCCGCTACTGCCGCCTCCAGCGTGCGCCGAGCGATTTCCTCCCGGGACATCCCGCCGCGCTTCTGGACCCGGTAGTCATGCCAAACCGCCCGCGGGGGGAACAGATTCAGGATCGGGGATGTTCGGGGTGGCTGGCACGATGGGGCGATGCGGCCCATGAACTGTTCCTCGGCGGTCTTGGCGGCGGCCTTGATCCGCTGCCTGGCCAGCTCCCGGCGAATCAACCCGTGGGCGAAAAAGTCCTCCCAATTCGGTCGGGGGAGGGATCGGGCGGCATCGCGGTTGTTTTCATTGTGCGTTGTTGCCGGGGCTGGTTGACCCCCGCAATCGACACTGCGGTTTTTTGGCGGGAGGGTCCGCAGCCCATCTTTGTCCCGCCACTTGTCTGCCCCGGCACCCGCAGGCCCGGAGCACACGATATCCGCCCGATCCCTTTCGTGCATGCCGCCACACCCAAGGAGGTTTTCGCCCGACCTGTTTGCCGTCGGGGAAAACTCGGCGGGGTTGTTCTGGTTTGAAGCATGCACCATGAGGATTTCCCCGGTATGCCCCAGCGGGTCAACCAGATATTTGCCCGTATTTGTCAGTCGGGGCCGGCGCGCGAAAAGATTGTCAGATAAACCTGCCTTGGAGTAGAGATGCCGAGCGATTTATGCCACCTGACACCCACCAGCAGATTGAAGCAGCCCTCACAGAAAAGAACGCGCCGCCTGCAGGTGGGGTGCCACCCGACAAATCTGCGCCGATCTCCATAGGTGACGGGCAGCTTCTCCACAAATTGGACGATCGCGTCCACCGAGCGATTCCCTGGATAGTGAAGGGTCTGCTCGCCGAGGGCGAGCAGCTCCTGCTTTTCGGCGCACCCAAGGTAGGCAAATCGCAGTTCGCGCTTCAATTGGCGCTTTCCGTAGCCATGGGCAAAGACTTCCACAAGTGGGAGATCCCAAGAAAAGATGGCGAGCCGAAAAAAAGGAAGGTGGTGTACGTCAATCTGGAGATGGGCGAGCAGATGTTCATGATCAGGGTGGCGTGGCATGTTTTGGCGGTGACGAAACCCGATAGCTACCGGTTTCCAATAACCGAAGGCTCCGCACCAGAGGACGAAATTAACAAGAAGCCAACGAAGGATGAGATCATCCACGTCAACGAGGAAATCGGGGATCGGTTTTATTTTACCGACCAACTCCGCCGCATGACTTTGGCGACCCCTCCACCCGAAAAATCAAACCCTCGGGACACCGCCAAAGGTCTTAAGCCGAAGGACTGGAAAAAGATTTTGCACAAGAGTTTTGATGACATCCAGCCGGACCTCATCGTGTTCGACACCCTCTCAAAAATGCACAGCATTGAAGAGAAGGATAACAACGCCATCCAGAATCTTCTGATGCTTATCCGCGATATAGCCAGCGCCGAGCCGAAACTTGGAGAAGCGGCCGGTAGTACAAACGGTGCGCGCAGGCGCCGCATCGCGCGCAGGCACCACATCGCGCACGTGATCGTGCACCATGCCCGCAAGCAAGCCGGTGATTTCAAGGGCGGAAGTTCCATCTCGCTCGACGCCATCCGGGGGGGATCGGCGATACGCGCCGAGGCGGATGTGATCATCGGTCTCGGGGTCAAAAAGAAAGCACAAGCTCAGGTTCGGGAAATGATTTTAGAGGCGCGCAACCTCGCCCCGGATGAGTGCTGGTTTAATTTTGACGGCCTTCGATTCGAAAGCTGCAGCAAGCCGAATGACAATACGGATACCGACGAGCAGCGGCTCTATTGCATCCGAAAGGTGTTCGCCGACCACAATGTCAGAGGGATTGGAATAGGGAAACTTCCCGATTTACTCAAAGAGAGGCGCGCTTGGGGGACGGGCGCGGCTGCTTGGAAGAATTTCCTGAAGGAGCAAGCCGAGAAGAGCGGCTGCTTCCAACTCGTGACAAAAAAAACGAACGCCCCTGCGGATTACGATGTATCGCTGTGCGAACAAGATTCCAAACAATCTGGAAAAATCTACTGGGTGCAGAAGGGTTCCGAGTGGCTCGAGAATGGGAAGATCACATGCCCCGGAACGCCTCCCGGAGGCCGCAGTCAAACACCGGAGAAAAAATATCGCAGGAAGCGAGCGAAAAGAGCCCGCAGGAAAGCCTCTAAAAAGAAAGTTGTCCAAGGGGCAGGAGCCGCGGTGGAAGCTGCCCCGAGCGCCGAGCAAAAACAGATACCAACAACAACACGCCAACCACATAATATATAATTGTGTTGTTGTTGGGTTCGCCCCCCTCTTAACACCCCTTTAATACCCACTGGCTTAACGCCAGTGTGGGAGTCGCCGGCTCTGCCGGCTCCAAATATCAGGAGTGCAGAATTGCACGGAGGTCTGCGGTCGTCCAGTAGGACGCCAGATTTCTCGAAAAACCGGGGAGGGTGGACTTCCCCTCCCTGCTTTCTCGGGACATGGATCGCGATTCCGCGATCCCTGGGAGGGAATCCCCAAGCTTCCCGGCTGACAGGCCGGGAAGCTGGAGTCAATCTCGGCCCAGAGGACTCTTGGCATCTACTGCACCGTGCTGCGTCAGCACGGCTCAAAATAGCCAGCCTCCTACGCTTTCGCTAGTCGTCCGAGCACAAAAACGAAGGACATCTGTCAGAGGCAGAAGAAGGCGGCAGCGGAGTCAAAACGCACAAAGCTGACGTATAAAAAAACCTGGATCCAACGATTGCAGGTCTCCTTCAACTGGCGAAGGCACAGCACAAAACCATGAAATCGATCATCGATTCCAAGAAATACGACACGGAAACAGCAGCCCTCGTGGCAGAACACTCCAACGGTTACGGGTGGAGTGACTTCAAGTTCCTCCGGGAACACTTGTATGTCACCAAGAACGGCAACTGGTTCCTGCACGGCGAAGGCGGAGCCCTCACGGAATATGCGGACAGCTACGCTAACTGCAAGTCCGAAGGAGAGCGGATCAAGGCATTCACCCCTGATCAAGCTCTGGAATGGCTCACGGGCCACAACCAGACCGAGGCGGTAGAGAATTACTTCGCTGATCGGATCGAGGAGGCCTGACCAGCTGGCTAGTGGGATGGCCCTCCTCCTTTCGGGGGCGGGTCATCCTCAGCCGACACAAATAAAACCATGAAATACATAAAAGAAATCATTCCAATGCCGGTCGAGGCGGCGAAAATCATATTTCAGCTCGCTCTCGAGTTGGGCATCGACGACCGGCTGCCGAGCGACGTGTCTGACAGCTCATTCGAGCACGCGCTCCTCGTCAGACCGGACGAGATCGAAGGAGCGGCCAACGAGCGGTTGATCTTCATGATCAACAGACCTTGGAGCGGGGTCGTGCTCTACCCGCAACGCTCTTTTGTCGCGCGTGCGGAGCATCCGCACCTCCTGTGGTATCGGGAGATCCGGGCTTGGTTGACGCGGGAATACCCGCCAGCGAAACGTCCTGCGGTGACTCGCCGCGAAGCGTATCTGCTCGTCGACTGCATGAACGGGATCCTGCGCAACCTGGATGCCGGCGGCGAGGAGCTCATCCAGGCCGTGGAAGAGAGCGTCGGGGACGGGTTCGATGCCAAATGGGACATCGATGCCGGGGATTTCCTCGGGCGGCTGGTGAAAATGACTGCCGCCGACCGCCAGTCGCTCTTGGACTCGGTGGAGTGCTACTGGCAATACCACTCCAATGTCAAAGATCCGATTGCCCGGTTCTTCAATGCTCAGGGAAACCCCGAATAGCCGGTGAAATGCGGGCCTGAGTCCAAAAGAGATTCGGCGCAGATCCCGCCCCGGCGGCTGTCCCCGGAACTCGCCGGCGCAAGCAGGGAGTTCCGGGGCACGCCAAAAGGGATCGCTCCCCGCTGGGGGGGGGCGGTTTCTTCGTGCAGGTGTCCGGCCTTTTGTCCGTTTACCTGTGCGAACTGGCGAACCATTTAAGCGGCCCGGTGAAGCTTTCGCTTTCTCCGGCGGCCAAGGGGGAGGAAGAGGGCAGAGTCGTTGCATCGCCTTTCGGCGCGCACCGGCTTGGCAAAGAAAATGGTTTTTTTGAAGTAGAGGGAAAGGGAGGACGGAGGAGGGGAAGGGCACAATGGTTGTGGCCTGACTCTCGCCGGACTGCGAAGGGGCTCCAAAGTGGAGTTCTTAGCTTTCACCCGAATGCCCCTGCTTTTTTATAAACATGAACATTATTCATATCACCAACAACGGGCAAGAGATCGAAGCGACCAACTATTGGGACACACCCCAAGGGCGCTTGTTCCACGCCGTTTCTGTTAACGCCGGGTGCTTGCGTCTGCTCGTCCCGGAGAAATTTGAGGGGAAAATCCCCGACATGCTGGAGGGCTGCGATTACGCCATCGTCTCGACGGTCCCCAATCCAGGGCTGATGGAGTTCTCGTTGGAGATCCTTTTCGAGGACCATACGCAATCTCCGTATTCGCTCCAAATGTCGGCGGGTTCCGTTATCGGTTTCTTTCCAAAGGCCGACCCGACGCCTGTCGAGAGGAGCCTCTCGATCTGGATAAAAGGCGAGGCGGGACCGTTGAAGGTCGGGACCCTCAAGGCCTTCGCGAGGACAGTGCGGTCGGTGCCATGGCTCAAACCGCTCTGAGGTGAGGGGCGGCGGCCCGCCTCCGTTTGGAGGCGGGCCGGTCGCCGAAAGGACGCTTTGCGGACAAAACCGAAACCGAAGAAAATTCTATGATGAAAAAACAATACCAACCCCGACGGGCGCTGATGGGCGCAAAGCCCGTGCTCTGGAGGGAAAATGCGCGCACCGTGCTCACCGACCCGAGCCGCGAGTTTGGATTCAAACTCCTCTGCGACGGGCTCGTGTTCAACTTGGGAGACGCCTGCGCAT
>Ga0118677_10004682_pt1 | contig 24672 bp, 22 predicted proteins | sample AliMusrvi5mmetaG_FD_86154 | JGI IMG/M metagenome (GOLD analysis project Ga0118677, IMG submission 86154)
AAAGCCCAAAGTTCACCTTTTTGGTGATACAAAAGTCCACCTAAAGCTCTGTTTTATCAACATCTTTAGGGGGACTTATTAACTTGTTTGCGACTTTAAGGTACTAATAAATAATCCGTTGATAATTCATAATTTCAATAATTGAAAATACTATTGAAATTACTATCAAGTTAAAAGAAAAAGGAAAAGATAAAATATACTTTTTCCTCTTTTCTATCTTTAGTTGATGTCAATGAAATAAAGTATCCTTGCCTGAACGCCTTTCACGTCTTTTACACTCTGGATATACTCATAATATTCATAAGCATCTCCCAGTTCTTTCTTCAGCAGTGCATCATTCGATTTTCCTGACAATGCTTCCAGTATCTGTTGTAGTGGTTCTTTTTGTTCCGGCAATGATTGGATTCTATAATCGGTGATCTTTGCCAAAGTGGCAGCAGTTTCAATAGCCTTTTGCAGTCCGCCGAATTCATCAACGAGTCCGTTTTTCTTAGCGTCAGCGCCGCTCCATACTCTTCCTTGTCCTATTGAGTCAACCTGTGCCGTGGTCATCCTTCTGCCTTCGGCAACATGTGTGATAAAGGTCTGGTAAATATTTTCAACATCACTTTGATAAAATCCTTTTTCTGAGGTTGTCATTGCCCTTGTATTCGTACCAAAATCTGCATAATTGTTGGTTTTGACATTGTCGAAAGTGATGCCAAGTTCTTTATTGTATAAACCTTTTAAATTGGGTACAATGCCGAAAACACCGATAGATCCGGTGATGGTAGAGGGATCGGCAATAATTTTTGTAGCAGCACATAAAATGTAATATCCGCCTGACGCAGCATAATCACCCATGGAAGCAACAACCGGTTTTGCTTTTTTAGCAAGTAAAACTTCTCTCCAGATCACATCGGCAGCAAGAGCGCTTCCTCCCGGTGAGTTGACGCGAAGAACGATGGCTTTCACATTGGTGTCGAGTCTTGCTTTTCTGACAGCTTCCGAAATTCCTTCTGAACCGATGGTCTTTTCATCGCCACTGCCACTAACAATATCGCCTTGTGCGTAAATGACAGCAATCTTATTTTTTGTTGTTGTCACCTTGAACATTTTATCGGGTGCATTCATGTATTTCTCCATGGTCATCATGCTGATCTTTCCTGTTTCTCCAATGCCAAGTTTTGTTTTTAATGCCGACAGGAATTCGTCTTTATACATCAATACGTCCGCAAGTTTATAGGTAATTGCATCCTCTGCCTTTTGTATTTTCAGGCTATCGGCGATCAGGTTCAAATCTTCTGCTGAAATTTTTCTGGTTTCAGTAATGCCTTCCAGAATATGGTCCCAAATAGAGGTCATATATTTCAACGTTTGTTCTTTGCTTGCCGGGCTCATTTTGTCATAAATAAAAGGCTCAACAGCGCTTTTGAATTTTCCGTGACGAATGATTTGAACATCCACATTTAATTTATCAAGCAATCCTTTGTAGAACATCACCGAACCATTCAATCCTCTGAAATCAATAATCCCCTGTGGATTCAAGTAGATTTTGTCAGCAACAGTGGCAAGATAGTAAGCCTTCTGGGTATAGGTTTCGCCATAACTGTATATAAATTTTCCTGATTTTTTGAAATCAAGCAAAGCGTTTCTTATCTCTTCAACAGTGGCAATACCTGCAGAAACAGAGCTAAGATCAAGATAAATTCCTTTGATATTGTCATCGGTTTTTGCTTTTTTTAAACTTTCAATGATCTGGTCAAGACCGGCAGTCTTGTCTGTTTTCAATGAAAATGAACTTAAGTTTTCAAAAGGGTTTTTCGAAGCCCTGTCAGGGATAGCTCCACTGAAACTCAAATGAAGCACTGTATTTGTCGGAACAAGCACGATCTCTTTTTTAGAGAAGGATGCAAGCGACATAACTATCCCCATCATAATGAAGAAAAGAATGATGATCACCAGCAGAAAGCCGGTCATCGAAGCGAACATAAATTTAAAGAATTGTTTCATTTTTTTTGGATTTAAGATTTTTGATATTGTTGTTTTAAAATGACGCGATGTAAATGATAATTAATGACAAGCAGTAAATGACATTTTTGTTTTCCTTTTGCAATGTTAATAATAATAGTTGACATGAGAAAGATATTTCAGACACAAAAGCTGTTAACTTCTAACTGTAAAATGGCAGGCTGACATTTCGATAAGGAAACAATCATTTAAATTTTTACTAATGCATTTTCCATAAGACGAACCAGCATACTGAAAAGTTACAGACAATTATTCTTTTAAACTTAACCCTGTTGAAAATATCAACCCATCAGCAAGATTTTCGCCTGCAAGGAAACCGGCAGTTTTATAACCAAGTCGCAGTGAAATGCCAAGGTTGGATTTTTTTGTAAAATACCAATCAAAGTTGCTGCTTACAGCTCCACCATATCCGGCTTTCACTGAACTTATTTGTTTACCCCCAAGTTGAAATGCAGGTTGATTCCATACATTTAACTCCGGACCGATTACAAGACTTTTATTATTGATAATATTCATGGCATTCATTCCAAAGCCCCAGAAATTATGGTATTTCGTGTCTCCATAACGAATGTAAGCCGAGTAAACTTTTTTATTTCGCACAACATAATTATCAAAATAATACTCGCTGCCGAAAGGGCTTAATCCATAATGAAAAGCCGGAAGATATCCTACTTTATTAATTCTGATCATGGGAAGAGAAAGTGAATCTCTGCCTTTGTACAAATAAGTAACTGCATAGTTAAAAGCAGCAATAAACTGGAAGGGGTTGATCATGCCGATTAAACTTTGCTTTGCTAACTGGTCAACAGTATATTTTTTCCCATTATTATCATTGTACTGCATCGTTGAAATATAAGCCATGATATCGTTACCAGTTGAGAGTTTTTTGCTGTATTTCGTAAAAAAAATATAGGCTGAGAGATTGTTGAAAGATTCAAAAAACAAAAAGGTTTCTCTGTAATCAATGCTCCCCTTAGCAGCCATTTCCCGATAAGATGTTGCGACAATACAGAATTAGCTTCATCACCGCCTGTAACTCTCGACACGTTTTCACATTTCGATGAAATACGTGGACTCTTGAGTTGACCGGTTTGTGCAAAACCATGTCCATCCCCATAGGGAGGAACAAGGCTCAGGTGAAATGAATTGTCAATAAAACCAAATTCTCGGTATCTTGAGCCATGCCCGAATATTTCATGTTGTGTAAGAATAGTAAGATGATCTATGACATTGTCAACAAATATGGTTTTTGCTAACCGGTAGGTTATGCCTTCGAGTTTTGAAAAACATTTTTTCTCATCCCACAAACTTGCTTTTAAATATTTGTTTTCAAAAGTAGAAGTTGCTTTGTGCAATGACAGCAGGTTCTCAGCCCCGCAGACTGAAGAATAATTAACATCATAAATAATGTCATAGTGATTCTGCCCGAAAACATTCATAGAAGCAAGGCCAATAAAAGACAAAACAGTGAAGATCTTTAAAGAAAAAAAATTGCTCAGTTGCTTCATGCTTTAAACATGTTTTGAAAATATGGAATTATCAGGTCTTATAAAAAGTTGAAGTGTCAGAGAGAAAAAGTGTGAACCATTTAAATTCTAACTTTAAAATATCGTTTAAATTTAATCAGAAATAGAAAAGTATCATTAGCCATAAAGCTTACAAAATTCCCACATTTTTATTTGGGGTCAATCGGATACTTTGCATAGAAAGTAGTTCCTGTTGCCTCATCGCTTGTAAAATGTATTGTTCCTTTAAGGTATCTTTCGGTAAACAGCTTAATACTATAGGTCCCGATTCCCCTGCCTTTTCCTTTGGTGGAAAATGATCTTTGAAAAATCTGGAATTGTACATCCTCAGGAATTATTCCTTTATTATTTACAGTAAATTCGATATGGTCGTCGGTTTTTTGACAGCCTAAGGTAACAGTATCCCCTTCGTCTGATGCTTCAAGTGCATTCTTTGCAAGATTAATAAGAATTCTTCTCAGCAGAACTTTATCAGTTAAAAAAATCACATTTTCCGATTTTTCAGAAATAGAGATCTGCTTTGAAATTGCCGCATCATTACGGGAAAGGAGCTGGAAAATATTCAATAATATTTCTGCTGATTGAGTCTCCTGAAAGTTTACCATCAGGTTGCCACTTTCTGCAGAAATAAGTGAACTGTGAACTTCAATTTCTTCAAGTAAACTGGAAGTGGAAACATCAGCCATTTGAAGAAGATCAATACCGGGATCAATTTGTCCTGGAGTTTTGAGTAAGTTGATTATCGCTTTTAATCCGCCTGCAATATTGACCACATCATGAATAAAAACGCGCTCCAGCAGCAATCTTCTTTTTTCATCACTAATATCGGAAAGAGAAAGGATGAAGTATTTTTCTTCATTAATAATAAGCGGAGAAGCTGTAACCATTAATTCAAGTGAGCCGGAAATATTATCTTCATGGGTTGTGATCCTGCATTCTTTTTCAGATTTTACAGTATTTGACATTGATTCGAGTATCGCAGTACCTGCACCGCAGACTCTGCATGCTTTAGCCGTTCCACATCCACCTGGTGATGAAAGGGCATTTACACAATTGAAAATTTCACCGGGCCTTAACCCCAAAACTGTTTTTATTTCTTTACCTAAAATAACTGATGACAGCTTTGAGTTAGCATAAACCACCTGACGACATTCATTTAAAATCAAAAAATATCCGGGTATAGAATCAAAAATTGGTTTGATCAATTTCTCGGAATTGAAAAAATTGTATGACTTCAGTATCTCACTTTGAGGGGCACGTTTGGCCGGCAAGAACTCGGTATAATTTACATCGTACTCCATAATTTTATTTAAATTTTGAATTTCAAAAATACTAATAAAAATGATGGGATGGTTGAAATTTGTTGAAGTTACTGAGTTTTTTTGAATGATAGCTTTACCATGAGTTGAAGTTTATCTGTTCTGTCAACCTTAAAGATTCATATTCCCTGCATCATGACCTGCGAAAATATCAACCTTGAGAAACATCAATTTTACTAACTTTGCAAAGATTTGAAAATAGCTTTACAGATGGAAATAGCGACTAAATATGACCCTTCGCAGGTTGAAGATAAATGGTATAAATACTGGATGGATAATAAAATTTTCCGCTCTGTTCCTGATGAGCGGGAACCTTATTGTATAGTGATCCCTCCTCCCAACGTGACAGGAGTTTTGCACATGGGCCACATGCTCAACAATACCATACAGGATATTTTTGTTCGCCGCGCACACATGCTTGGCAAGAATGCATTGTGGTTGCCGGGAACTGACCATGCTTCAATAGCCACCGAAGCAAGAGTGGTTGCCAAATTGAAAAGTGAAGGAATCACTAAAAAGGATATCAGCCGCGAAAAATTTCTTGAACATGCCTGGGAATGGACCCATAAACACGGAGGCATCATCCTCGAACAATTAAAAAAACTAGGGGCTTCCTGCGACTGGGACCGCACCCGTTTCACCATGGATGAAATGTTGTCGGAATCAGTGTTGCTTGTTTTTATTGATCTTTTTGAAAAGGGTTTGATCTATCGTGGGATTCGCATGGTAAACTGGGATCCAAAAGCATTGACAGCAGTGTCGGATGAAGAAGTGAATTACAAAGAAGTCAATTCGAAATTGTACCATGTACGTTATCTCATAGAGGGAACCAAAGATGAATGGATAACCATAGCAACCACCCGCCCTGAAACAATACTGGGTGATACTGCTATCTGTGTTCATCCGGATGATGAAAGATACGCATCATTTAAAGACAAGAGAGCATTGGTGCCTCTGATCAACCGTTCCATTCCGATCATCTATGATGAATATGTGGAGAAGGATTTTGGGACTGGTGCTCTTAAAGTAACTCCCGCTCACGACATCAACGATTATAACCTTGGCATCAAACATAAACTACCGGGTATTGATATTTTCAATGACAATGGAACATTGAATGAAAATGCTGAGATACTTATTGGCGAAGACCGGTTCCAGGCAAGGACAAGCATACTAAAATTGCTTGCTGAACAGGGATTCCTGACAAAGACTGAAGACATCATTAATAAAGTAGGTTATTCTGAAAGAACAGACGAAGTGATTGAACCTAAACTTTCGATACAATGGTTCATGAAAATGACTGAAATGGCAAAGCCTGCACTGGATATGGTGATGAATGACACTGTGAAATTTCATCCTGCCAAATTCAAAAACACTTACAAATACTGGATGGAGAATGTGAAAGACTGGTGCATTTCACGTCAGTTGTGGTGGGGACATCGTATCCCTGCTTTTTATCTTCCCAATGGTGAGATCGTGGCCGCCTTGAATACTGATGATGCCATAAAAAAAGCAAAGGAAAAATTCGGACTTGATCTGAAAGCAGGTGATATCAGACAAGATGAAGATGTGCTCGACACATGGTTCTCCTCGTGGTTATGGCCAATATCCGTATTTGATGGTATAAGGAAACCGGATAATGATGACATCAAATATTATTATCCAACCACTGATTTGATCACAGCGCCTGATATACTCTTCTTCTGGGTGGCACGTATGATCATGGCAGGGATGGAATACAGAAAAGATATTCCTTTTCACAACGTTTATCTCACGGGAATGGTAAGGGATAAACTGGGGAGGAAGATGTCCAAATCACTTGGCAATTCTCCTGACCCGGTTGAACTCATGGAAAAATTCAGTTCAGATGGAGTGCGCACAGGAATGTTGTTTTGTTCTCCTGCAGGTAATGATCTGCCTTTTGATGAAGCGCTGTGTGAACAAGGCAGAAATTTCTGCAATAAAATCTGGAACGCCTTCCGTTTGATAAAAGGATGGACTGTTGATGAAAATCTAGCTCAACCTGATTCAGCAAGAGTAGCCTCAATTTGGTTTCATGCAAGACTCAATGAAGAGATAGTTATTATCAACGATCATTTCAGTAAATACAGAGTTTCTGATGCACTGATGAGTGTTTACAAACTTGTTTGGGATGATTTCTGTTCATGGTTCCTGGAGATGATAAAACCTGCCTATCAACAACCCATTGACAGGAAAACACTGGATGCTGCACTGGAAATTTTTGAAAAATTATTAAAGATGCTTCATCCTTTCATGCCTTTTATTACTGAAGAACTCTGGCACCTTATCAAAGAAAGAACTGACGGCGAAAGCATACTGAAGACAAGGCTTCCCGAAGCTGAAAATTATAATACGGAGATCACTCCCAAGTTTGAAAATGTCAAAGAAGTGATCATGGGAATCAGGAATGTCAGGGCACAGAAAAACATTCCAAACAAAGAATCGGTTAAGCTCTTTATCAAGAAAAACAACAATGAAAAAGCTGATCTTACTTTCGATGCTTTGGTTTGTAAACTATGCAATATTGAATCGTTGGATTATGTAACAGAAAAAGTTGACGGGGCATTTACTTTTGTGGTGAAGAATACAGAGTTTTATCTGCCCCTTAGCAGCGATTTTAATGTTGAGGAAGAAATCAAAAAACTTAGTGAAGAACTTAATTATACCAAAGGTTTTCTGCAAAGTGTGCAAAAGAAACTCAGCAATGAGAAATTTGTGAACAATGCTGCAAGCCACATAGTGGATGCTGAAAGAAAAAAACAGGCAGATGCTGAAGCTCGAATAAAAGTGATAGAAGAACAGATCGAGGGGTTAGGGAAATAAAGAGGTCATTGGTCAATTGTCATAAGTCATTAGTCAATTGTCGTTGGTCATTGGCTTCAGCAAATTCCATGATAATTTTTGCATTTTCTTTATGGTTGGTGTTGCATAATTTTATTGGGAACACCATTTTTTGATCTCTGCCTTCAAGTACCTGTAAGTAGGATTTGTCATAATAACTAAGCACAGTCATTGCAACTTCATAATAGTTTCCGCATTCTATCCATTCCAGTGACTTACGTGTATTCAGATCACCGATCCGTTTTTTTATTATTTGAATTGCCGATGCAAGTTGAGATTTTTCGCAAACGGAATAATCGCTGACAAGAAAATTTGCTCTTTCTTCTTTAGGGATGTCAAGAAAAAAAACTACAGCTTCATTCATCTTTTGATAGAGCATTTTTGGTATTTGAACATGACCAATATTCAGGCTCTCATCTTCAAGCCATACAGGTTTTGAAAGATCCATTTCCTTCCATTGCCAGTATAAATTATTTTCAAATTGTTCAACACCGGGTTGAGGTGAATTGCCGATTCCGCCAAATACTGAGCCTTTATGATTGGCAATATTTTCGAGATCTATAACCTGCAAACCATCTTCTTTAAGCTGCTTCAAAATTTGAGTTTTTCCGCTACCTGTATATCCTCCAAGAATATTCAATCTTACTTCTTCATTATAGGCATTCATTACATAATTTCTGAATGCTTTGTATCCTCCGGCTATAAAAAACAGTTCGCTAAAACCATTTGATTCGAGATGTTCAGCAAATGCATGACTTCTCATTCCTCCTCGCCAGCAATGAATCACTGCACTTTTATCTTTAGCGATTTCACCTGATCTTTGAATGAACGAATCCAGTTTAGGAGTTACAAATTCATAAGCCAGTGTGATGGCTTTTTCTTTCGATTCTTGTGTAAATACCGTTCCCACCTTAGTCCTTTCCTCATTTGAAAACAGAGGAATATTGAATGCTCCGGGAATATGTCCTTTTTCAAACTCCGAAGGTGAGCGCACATCAATCAAAGGAATACGGGCGCTTAATTCCAGATATTGTTGAATATTTATCTCTGTGATCATGGAAGTAAAGGTAAGGGGTTTTTTAAGAAATGTGATTTGAAAAAGTTGGTCGCTTAAGAAAACTGTCAATAACAATTCACTTTAATAAAAACTTCTCACTCCAGTATTTTGTTCTTCTTAAATAATAATCCGGTTTCAATGGAGAATAATTTTCATAATTGATATCATTGTAAGCCTTCGAAACAGCAGGCTCTATCTGCGTTCCTTCGTGCCATTCATTAAAAGATGTCACACCAATAAAATCAGGATTGACATTTATTGCAGCTTCAAACATGGTATCATAATACAAACCTGATTCCCGCGATTTTGCATTTTGCGCATTCCATGGTCTGATGCGGGTATCAATATAACCCGGCCCTACGCAGGGGATAAATAACTTCTTGTTCTTCTTTGCCCATGCAGCCATATACTCCCAGTTGTCTTTGGTACATCCGTAAACAAAACCATTGCTTGCAAAATATGTATAGCACCCATCAAAATCACCTTTTGTAAAAAAATCCTCTTCGCCTTTATTCACCCATAACCCAATATACACCGCGTCATAGTTGGTGTTTCGCAATGACTTTGCACTGTCCTTGCTGAAAGCGGAAATCCAATATTTCACATCAAGTTTGTATGAGTCGTATATATAGAACGTGGGTTTTCCATTTACTTTAAAGAAAGCCGGATATTTGCTGTAAGTATCCATGATGTATTCTATAGCTTCTTCAAATCCGGAAATTGTTTTGTAGAATGGCTCAATGTGAAAAGTTATTTTTATGCCTGCTTTATCAGCAGCAGACATGTACAAAGGGATTGACTTGTCTTCGTAGCTTCCTTTTCCCCACCAGGTAATGACCACAACACCTATCCCTGCGTCGGCGATCTCCTTTATATGTTTAGAAATAATTGCAGTGTCATTTGAACTATAGCATCCCAATTGAGGGTAATAATTTGAGCCTATATTTTCTCCGCCGGGAAAAGGAGGGAAGTGATTCCATGTTGTATCAGACCAGTGAGGCAAAACAGGATGTGCCCAGTGATAGTAATTGCCATCGGTTTCAGGATTGCCATACCAGTTGTAATAAAAAGTATGCAGCTTATAATTGACCTTGTCCTGTGCCTGAGATTTGCAGGCAAGAATGCAACAAACAATAGCAAAACTGATCAATATTTTTTTCATGAACCAGAAACAACAAACAACAAACAACAAACAACTAACTTTGGTCTATCTCAGTTTTCCCCTTGCCAAAGAAGCAAAGACTCCAACAACGCACAATACGGTGAATATAATAAAAGTGGTTCGGGTGCTGTCAAGAAATTGTGGATAATTTTCGGGTGCAATTTTTACCTTTCCCAGATGCATTCCGAAAACTAGTGTAGCTATTCCCATACTGATGGCTTGCCCTGTGAGTCGCATTGTGCCAAGAGAAGCTGATGCAACACCATAATATTTTCGATCCACTGAACTCATAATTGCATTGGTATTCGGAGACGAAAACAAAGCAAAGCCAATACCGATCAACAACAATGTTGTGATGATATAAACTGTGGAGGTATCAAAGCCCAGAAAAATAAATGGGATCAAACCTGCAACTGTCAAACCCATGCCTATGGAAGCAACAATTTGCGGTTCTATTTTATCAGATAACCTTCCTGCAATAGGAGAAAAGATTGCCATTGTTATTGGTTGTGCGACCATGATCATTCCTGCCTCCTGTGGTGACAGACCCTTTATATATTGCAGGTAAAGACTTAATAAATATCCAACAGCAAAGGTTGCACTGTAATTGATAAATGCAGCAATATTTGAAAAAATGAAAACAGTGTTGCTTTTAAAATGACTCAGATCAAGTACGGGAAACTTAACACGGTTTTCAAAACTAATAAACAATATTATTACTATGATACCGGCGAAAAGTATTATTGCTCCTGCCAATGAGGAGAGCACAGAGAATCCATACATGATGCAAAGCAGACCTATCATGTAAATGACTGACCCTTTAAAATCAAATTTTTCTCCTTTGGCTTCTGCCCATTCTCCTTTTAGTTTGAGAAAAATAAATGGAATTATCAAAAGGCTTAAAATAACACTGAAAATAAAAATTGATCGCCATCCCAATTGATGTGTCATGAAGCCCCCAAGCACAGGACCAAGAGATAATCCAATGTAGGTTGCTGCAAGATTAAATCCAAGCGCCTTGCCTCTTTCATGAACGGGAAAAACTGAAGTAAGAATTGCAACAGCCGTACCGAAGATCATTGCTGCACTCAATCCCATCAATGCACGTGTGATGATCAGAACAATTGCATTTGGAGCTAATGCACAAGCGAGAGATAAGAAACTGTAAAGAAATATCCCAATGGTGTAAATCTTTTTCCTGCCATAAATATCAGCAAGTTTTCCAAAGGGGACGAGAAAAGCTGCTGCAGTCAATAGATATGCAGTCGCAATCCAACCTTGTGTTACTGCATCTGTATTGAATTCTTTTGAAATGGTTGGCAATGCAATATTGATTGACGATACCATAAAGGTTGTCAGAAATGACGATAGTATTGTCACAAACAATACTACGCCTTTGCTCACAGTATTTGTTGAAGGATCCATTCTTTGCAAAAGTAGTTCTTTTCATGTTTGATTTTGATTAATCATTTCACACAGTTAAATACATCAAGAAGTTTTTACAAATTTTCGTACTTTTGTAAAGAAATTTAAAGGTCAAATGGGAAAGCAAACAAAATTTTCGGATACAATTATCACGAATAAAGTTAATGTGAAGGTCAACACTTCCGTTATTATATTTGAAGAGGATGGTGCCCAGATAGTCTATTGCCCTGCTCTTGATGTGAGCGGATATGGTAATGATGAAGCGGAAGCTTATGAGTCATTTAAAATTGTACTACACGAATTTATTCACTATTCCATTAATAAAGGGACTTTTTATGAAGAATTAAAAAGAATGGGCTGGCAAGTCAGAAAGAGTAAAACCAAACCAATATTGCCTCCATCAATGAGTCATATTCTAAGTAATAATGATAATTTCAGTAGGATATTCAATACATTCCCATTCAGAAAAGTTAATACAACTCTTGAAATGCCAGTGGTTGCATAGTGACAAAAAACCTGAAAAATATACCATTAAAAACTTTCAGAAAATTTCTGATTCATTGCGATCTTAAAAAAATCAGAATCTCCGGAGGTCATGAAATTTGGTCAGGGAATCATTTGAAAAGACCAATAGTTCTTCAATCTCATATTGATCCTATACCTGAATTCATAATAAGAAATAACCTGAGAATACTCACTATTTCACCTGAGGAATTTAAAAAGTATCTTGAGAATAATTGATGATTAATTTTTTTAGGTTCTCAAATATGACGCCCCATTAACATCCACTATACAACCCGTCATCCAGTCGGTGCCCTCAGAGGCAAGCAGGAAAATTGCACGTGCCACTTCTTCAGGTTTTGCAACCCTGTTTAATGGACTTTGATTGCGTATCTCGTCACCGTTTGGCCCATTTAATGCATATCCGGCCATTTCAGTTTCAGTAAATCCGGGAGCTACTGTGTAAACAAAAACATTGTAAGGTGCCAGTGCCTTTGCCATTGATTGTCCCATGGAATTTAATCCAGCTTTACTTGCTCCGTATGCTATCCCATTGGGTTCACCACGAAAAGCTCCACGTGATGAAACATTAATTATTTTACCGCTTCCTGCTTCCATCATCTTTTTTGACATCAAAAATGATAAATGGGCGGTTCCACCAAGGTTGGTTGTAATGGTGCGATCCCATATTTCAAGCCATTTGTCATAAGATGCATCTTTAATGGGAAGCTCAATATGCATGGCAGCATTGTTGACCAGCACATCAATCTTTGCTGCGTTTTCCCAGGCAGTTTCATTCATATTATTAATATCTTCAGGATTTGCAAGGTCTCCGGATATTATGAAATGATTACCGGGCTTTAGCATGGCATGTGTTTCCTGTGCCCCTTTTAAATTTTTATTGTAGTGAACAATCACACGTGCATCTGAATTGGCAAACATAATAGCAGTGGCTCTCCCAATGCCGCTTGACGATCCAGTAATAAGTACAGTTTTTCCTTTGAAAGATATTTCCATGATTTTATTTTTGATTTAAGATTTTGGAATTTGGAATTTGGAATTTGAGACTTGGAATTTAAATTTCGTGTACTCCCTGATTGCTTGAAAAAGTCCTGATAGTTTTTACATAATGCGGATTTGGAGCAAAACCTTTTTCAAATATCTGCGCAATTTCTTCCTGTTTTTCTTTGCTGCAAAATGCAATTACTGATGAGCCACCTCCACTGACAGTACATCCAAAAGCGCCTGCTTCCAATGCATTTTTTTTCACAGCAGCATATTCTGGAATTGCTGCACTACGCACGGGTTCGGCTATATGATCCACATTGATGGCACTGCCAAATTCTTCGATATCGCTGGTGTGTATGGCGTGAATTACTCTAGCACATCGTGCCATTTGTTCTTTTAATTTTTCCTGGCCAATTTCGTAAGTGATGAATCCACGCGTTGTGCGCAGACTTTTTCTGATCGCTGAAAGCACCACAGGGAATTCAGGAAGGTTAAGTTTAAGAACATCTATGGGATTATAACTTTTCACGAGAACAAAACCACCCAAAATGGATGCAGCCACATTATCTGCGTGAGGTGAACCACCCGAAGCAACCTCTCCCATGCGTGCAATATCAATCATTTCGTTGGAGGAAAGATGAAGGTCAAGCAGCCTGTTCAAACCAAAGATTGCTGCTGAAGCTGATGCACCCGTGGTTCCAAGTCCTCCGCCTGATGGCATCTTTTTAATGATCTCTACTTTTACACCCTGTGAAATATTTTTTCTTTTAAAAAGCTCGAGTATTGCAAGCCCTGCTGTATTATCCTCAACATTCAGGGGGATGTTTTGCGATTCGCCGGTGATGGTTATTTCAATTTTGCCGGTATCGGTTAATATTAGTTTGACATCATCATAAGGGTCTTTCAGTGCCATTGCGAAGATATCATAACCCGGTCCAACGTTGGCTGAAGTGGCGGGTGATCGCAGTGTAATTTCGTTCATAATATTTTTTTAAGCAAAGGACAAAAGTAGAAATATCAAATGATATTTATTGAAACTAATGGAAATTCATTGAAATTCAATCAAAATCTCCAGCGCAATTTACATTAAAGTTACATTTTAACAATCCTTGTGCCGGGTAAAGAACCCACCAAATCTTTAACACTATTACTCTCACAAAACATCATAATTACGTTGCAACTACCATTGCAAATCTGCTTGGAATGTGTAAATTTGCAGCATATTTAAATCATTTAATTTATGCGTTACTTAAAATTTTCTTTTATCTTTTTACTGATTGTATTTTCCGGTTATTCTTTAACTGCCTGTACAAATGTCCTTGTTTCGAAGGGAGCATCAGCTGATGGCTCAGTGATGATCAGTTATAATGCCGATGCAGGTGGCTTTATGGAACCTCTGTATTTTATGGATGCCAAAGACTGGGACGCCAAAGACTCTCTTGAAGTTTATGAATGGGATACCGGCCGTTTTCTTGGTAAAATTAAACAGGTGGCTCATACTTACAAGGTCATTGGGAATATGAACGAAAACCAGGTGGCTATTGGCGAAACAACCTATGGTGGCAGGGAAGAATGTTGCAAACCCAATGGAATACTTGATTACGGAAGCATGATGTATATTGCATTGCAGCGCTCAAAAACTGCAAGAGAAGCCATCAAGGTGATGACGGATCTTGTTGCTCAATATGGATATGTAAGTGAAGGCGAATCCATGTCAGTTTCGGATGCAAACGAAGCCTGGATCTTTGAAATAATCGGAAAAGGCACAAAAGAAAAAGGCGCTGTGTGGGTAGCCCGCCGCGTTCCTGAAGGTTACATGTGCGCTCATGCAAACCAGGCAAGGATCAGAGAGGTCCCATTGGATGATAAAGAAAATTGTTTGTACGCAAAAGACCTCTTCACTTTTGCAGAAAAAATGAGTTACTGGGATTCAAAATCAGGCAAGGCTTTTAGTTTTGTTGATGCTTATTGTCCGCTTGCTCCCGAAGGTTTGTTCCTTTGCGAAGACCGCATCTGGAGTATCTTCAGACGTGCTGCTCCGTCGCTGAACTTATCATCAGATTACTGGAGAGGTGTGAAAGATGCTACCCCATATCCTTTGTTTATAAAACCCGACAAAAAATTGAGTGTTTCGGATGTGATGGCATTGATGAGAGATCATTTTGAAGGAACAGATTTCGATATGACCAAAGGTATCGGAGCCGGTCCGTTTGGTTGTCCCTATCGCTGGAAATCGCTTTATTTTAAAGCAGCAGGTGACACTACGACCCAATATGGATGGGAGCGTCCTATCTCTACACAACAAACTGCTTTCAGTTTTGTTGCCCAATCACGTTCATTTCTTTCAAATGTAGTGGGCGGAGTGTTCTGGTATTCGGTTGACGATACTTATTCAAACTGCTACATGCCGCTTTATACCTGCATGCTCGAAAGACCAACGCCATTTGCAAGCGCTGATGTCACCAAATTTAACTGGGAATCGGCTGCATGGATATTTAACCTTACTGCAAATTATGCTTACACGAAATATTCTTACATCATAAAGGACATTCAGGCAGTGCAAAAAGAACTTGAAGGCAACTTCATTAAATTGCAGCCTGCAGTGGAAAAAACAGCCAAAGAACTTGAAAAGACTGATACCACTCTTGCTATTCAATACCTGAGCGACTATTCAGTGACTCATGCCAACATGGTTGTTGCACGTTGGAAAGAACTTTATGAGTACATTGCCACCAAATACAATGATGGGTATATCAACGATGGTAAGAATGGCGGACGCAATCCCAAAGGTGTGGGTTATGGTAGCGACTGGATCACCAGGGTGCTGAAAGAACGTCCCGATTATTACAAGGTTGAATGGAATAATCCTATTAAAAAATAGTCAATAGTCAATAGTCAATAGTCAATAGTCATTAATCAATGGTTTATGAGATTGCTGCCAATGACTAATGACCATTGACTAATGACTAATGACTAATGACCATTGACTGATGACAGTTCTCCCTCTTCTTGAAGTTAGAAACCTGGTAACAGAATTTTCTTCCGATGGAGTGGTCACAAAAGCGGTAAATGATGTGAGTTTTGTTTTGAATAAAGGCGAAACTCTCGGCATTGTCGGTGAATCCGGCTCAGGCAAATCAATAACTTCTCTTTCGGTTATGCGGCTTATTCCTGCCTCAGGAATAATTGCCAATGGCAACATCATTTTTAATAATGGTGCCACCACTGATTTGACTTCCCTGAAGGAAAAAGATATGCGGAAATTCAGGGGGAAGCAGATCGCAATGATCTTCCAGGAACCAATGACCTCCTTAAACCCTGTTATAAAATGCGGTCACCAGGTGACTGAAGCTATACGTCTCCATCTTAAATTATCGAAGAAAAAAGCCAGGGAAAGAACCCTCGGTTTGTTTGAAGAGGTGCAATTACCAAGACCTCTTGCCATCTTCAACTCTTATCCACATGAGTTATCAGGCGGACAAAAGCAACGTGTGATGATTGCCATGGCCATGTCGTGCAACCCTTCTGTGCTCATCGCTGACGAACCCACAACAGCTTTGGATGTCACAGTACAAAAGACTATCCTCGAGCTTATGAAGAAGCTGCAGGAGAAGCACCGGATGAGCATTATTTTCATCACGCATGATCTTGGAGTCATTGCTGAAATTGCCGACAGGGTGCTGATCATGTACAAGGGAAAGATCATCGAAAGCGGCAGCGTGGACCAGATATTTTCAAATCCACAGCATCCATACACAAAGGGATTGCTGGCATGCCGGCCAACCATGGAAAAAAGGTTGAAGAAACTTCCGGTGGTTTCGGATTTCATGGACGAAAGCAGGGACGGAGTTATTACAGAGAAAAAACATTCGGTGGAGGAAATGACCGGAAAGCTTGTGGTTTCAAAGGAAGAGCGTGTTTCGATGCACAAAAAACTATACGAAAGAAAACCCATACTTGAGGTGAAAAACCTGAAGACATATTTTCCTGTTCGCAAAGGGATCTTCGGCAAAGGACATGAATATGTGACTGCTGTTGATGATGTAAGTTTTGATGTGTATCCCGGCGAAACACTGGGCCTGGTTGGCGAATCGGGCTGTGGAAAAACAACTTTGGGAAGAACAATTTTACGGCTGATTGAGCCTACATCCGGACAGGTTATTTTCAAAGATATTGATGTAGCCGGGCTTTCAGGTAAGGAAATGCGAAGAGTGAGAAAAAACCTACAGATAATTTTCCAGGATCCATATTCTTCCCTTAACCCAAGGATCACCATTGGCAGCGCAATTCTTGAACCCATGCGTGTTCACAACATTCATGACAACGACAAACAAAGGAAAGAAAAAGTGATGGAGTTGTTGTGCAAGGTCAACATGTCGGAGCATCATTTCAACCGCTATCCTCATGAGTTCTCAGGAGGGCAGCGGCAAAGGGTTTGTATTGCACGCGCACTTGCGCTGAACCCTGAATTTATTATTTGCGATGAGTCGGTTTCGGCGCTTGATGTGTCAGTGCAGGCGCAGGTGTTGAACTTGCTGAATGAACTCAAACATGAATTTGGATTCACCTACATTTTTATCTCGCATGATCTTTCGGTCGTAAAATTTATGTCCGACAGAATGATCGTGATGAAGAATGGAAAGATCATGGAGTATGGTGATTCAGATGAAATTTATAGCAATCCTGCCACAGAATATACACGGAGGTTGATTGAGGCTATTCCAAAAGCTTTGTAATTAGAAGTTGTTAGTATGTGGGCAAATTGACTTCTTGTTTCTTTTTATTGAATTTATTTTATAAATCCATTACGTCTTAAAATTTCTTTTAATCGTTTTATGGAAATATTTTCTTGTTCTCCCTTATCATAAATTGTAACAAGTAAAACATCATGCTGAATTAACTCACAGACTACATTGAATGTGATAATTCTTGCACCTCCGCTTTTCCCTTTATTTTTAGATGCAATTGCTACCCTTATTTTCCTTAACCCACCTCCTAAATCAATTCCTGCTTTTGGATTTTCAATAAGTTCATTTTTGAAAAGTAAAATATCTTCTTCTAAGGAAGGATATTTTTTTTTCAACCGCTTGTACTCATTTTCAAAGCTGTCAGTATAGAAAAATGTAAGCTTATTTTTCATGAATCAGGTCTTCTAATCTTTTAGGTTGCTTGGTGCCATTAAGTATCTGCCTGAGTTCTTTCAAGCCTTTATCTAAGGCAATTTCAGAAGGTTTTTCCAAAACAGGTTTAGCGCCTAATTTCTTTGCCAATTCAAAAAGTAATTTGATGGTGCTTTTCGATTCTGATTTTATGATTAGCGTTTCCATTTTGATTTTTTTTGCAAAGGTATTGAAAAAATGGAAATCACGAACATACCACTGGTTATAAGTTAGAATGGAAAGATAATGGAGTATGGCGATTCAGATGAAATTTATAGCAATCCTGCCACGGAATATACGCGGAGGTTGATTGATGCTATTCCAAAAGCTTTGTAATTAGAAGTTGTTAGTATGTGGGCAAATTGACTTCTTGCTTCTTTTTTGTGGGATTACAAATCAAGGGTGTTCATTACTGTTTTTTCATCAACATAACCGGATATTCTTCCCTCATCAATTGCTGAAGCCAAACCAATGTCTTCTTTTGAATTAATATCAATTACGAGAGTTACCATTGATTATCATTTTTTATTTTGCAAAATCACTAAAATTATTCATTAGCATTTTATTGTATTAATAAAGGATATGCGCAAATTGATTGCTGCAATTCCAAAATAGCATTTCTAAAAACTTTAGTATTGAATATTTTTCAACACTAAGATCACTCAGAACACGAAGAAAAACTAAGTAATTTCATAGTGTAGCTTTGTGCACCTGGTGTTTTTAGTGGTAATTTTCTTTTTCTCACTCAACCTGCAATTACAATCCTTCCGTGAAATATGCCACCCTATTTCCTGTAAAAAAGTTCACCACATAGGCACATAGATACATAGAACTACACATAGATTTTAAAACAGAGTAATCTGTTTTTCCGTAAAGAAACTATGTGAAACCTATGTTTCTTTTGTGCCTATGTGGTAAAAAAAATAGTCAATCCTGTGCTCGTATTTACTATGAAAAACTATGTTGACATAACAAAAGAGGATAAGCAATTATTTTTTTTACGGATGTTCATAAATAAAATCAAACTATTGTTTTTTCAAATTATTTATTTTTTGTATTTTTGAAAAAAATATGAAATCATGATTGTACCTTCTATGTACCTGGCTGAATTGAAGAAGGAGATTGCGCTTGACTTTCCTATTGTTTACCGCAAATCTACCTATCTCGAACAAGACTTTAAACGTCTTTTGAAACACAAACATTATGAAAGCGAGGTGCAGTTGCACTTTTATCTTTCGAAGTACAAAAACAACTGGATCATCCGTATCGAGGAGCAAAAAAAAGGCGCTATGGTGTCGTTCTTCACTTATTATTTTAAGGACGACAAAATGATTGGCATTTGTCCTGGTGTTGACGACAGATATCTGAGCTTTTTCACTCCTCAATTTTTCAGGAGTTACAAGGCGTGCATGCATCCCGACACTGTTTCGACGATTGACTTTGCCCGCTCCTTTGCTAACGAAAACCTGGTGGCCGAGGAAATCAAACTTGCTTATTGCGCCACTGGTATCTGCAAGGTTTTTTGCTCCACACCTCATGGTTTTATGCTGGGCACATGCGACGAGATAAAAAAGTTTTATAAAATGAACGTCTTTGTGACCCATGAAATGCTAAGGGGAAATTTTGACGAAAAAGCGATCATGGTAAATGAAATGCTGGAGATGTATTTGAAGGACGCAGGGAATTTGGATTAAGGGTAGGGGAGAATATGGGAATTTCCCCCCCCCCAAATAATCACAATAAAAAATGATTCCTGAAAAGGGTGGGAGAGGCGCACTCCGACTGGTTATACCGCGAGGAGCCGTCCCTCAATTTTGCATTGATTTATTTTACTTTATATTTTTCTGAAAAATCACCATCTAATTCATTTATTCTATGAGATAATGGTGCAATATTTTCCGGAACCTGCTTTTTAAAATTATCAATATCATATTTTGTCATTTTACCCTCCTGATAAACTATTACAAATGTACCTCCCTGGTCACAATTGTCAGGATGTCCAAATGTAGTGTCTTTACTAAAAAACTCTGAAGGTATTAATCTTATCAATTGATGAATTTTCATCGTATCAGGTTTCGGTAAATTGACCCAAATGAATTTTGAAGGATCTCTACTAGCCCCTTTATGATAAAATGCATCAGAAGTATCAACAAATAATTTTTGTTGAGAATATTTAAATACTAATGAAAAATGAGGGTATGCCATCCCAGCATAATTCCCCCAAATTAAGGAGTCCACTTTCTTTGGATTAAAATATTCTACGTGATTGTTTGTACAACTTTGTAATAAAGCAAGCATTACTGATACGATTACAAAAAAGTATTTCATGGTTTTTAATTAATGTATAAACGTTGCTTACCTGCAGTATTTTTTTTGTTATTCTTTGATAAATTTCTTTGTCGTGATGCCTTTGTCTGTCGTTGCTCGTATGATGTAAACACCACTGGCAAAATCTGAAATATCAATGTCGGTTTTGTGATCTTTTGTTTCAAATCTCTTTAAAATTTGTCCTTCAATGTTTGAGATTTCTATTTCTGATTTCTGCCTGGTTTCAATCGTTAAATTATTTTCAGCAGGGTTAGGAAAAATGTACATCATATTTCCCGTTGACTGATTTTCTTCTATACCTGTCCCACCATAAGTTTTAAGTATTTTTCCCGATTCGCAGGAAGCATAGCCTGTGAAAAAATCGGTGAAATAAATTGATAGCGGATAATAAGATCCTGCACTGACATTGTCAGCAAACCAGGTAGTGCCTGCATCTGTTGTTTTAAGTATCGGAACTTCGCTGGCAGCAGCGTAACCTATACTATCAGTTTTGAAATAAACCGAATTTATATCCCAGGTTGTTCCACTAAATAAATTTGTCCAGGTAACGCCGGCATCAGTTGTTTTTACGATTATTCCGCCAGTGCCGCCGGCATATCCGGTATTGGCATTGCGAAAGTAAACCGAATTCAATTGGCTGGTTGTATTACTTACCTGCGGTGTCCATGTTGTACCACCGTTGTTTGTATAAAGAATTTCTCCATAACCGCCGGTAGCATAACCCGTGTTAACGCTGGTAAAATAAACCGAATATAATCCCTCGTTTGTGCCGCTGGTTTGTCCTGTCCAGGTGCTGCCGGCGTTGTCAGTTTTATAAATTACACCTAAGGAAGCGCCCAGTTCCCAGCCTACTGCATAACCTGTATTTGCATCCGGAAAATATACTCCATAAAAACGGGCAACTGTTCCTGTGGTGCAGGCTGTCCATGTTGTTCCTCCGTTTATTGTTTTGCGTATGGTCCCGTTATCACCCACAGCATAGCCGGTATTGGCATCGGTAAAATAAACCGAATATAAATCGTTGTTAGTACCGCTTGTTTGCGCAGTCCAGTTTAAGCCTGCATTTGTTGTTTTAAGAATTGTTCCAGTTAATCCAACTGTATATCCCGTGCCGGAAATTGGGAAATGGATACCATTCAAATTTTTGGCTGACCCGCTGACTAAAGGGCCCCATTGTGCATTTACGTTCAAGCCAAGCAGGACGAGCATTGTAATAAAGAGTGTTGTTTTTTTCATAATTTTTATTTTTAATTTTTATTTTTAGATTTTATTTTATTCGACTTAGTGATAACGAAACTGTATTGCTTGCAATGGCGGACTGTCAGACGATGACTGACGAGTCTGCAAAAATAATAATTTTAAGTTGCACCGCTGAAACCCGTCAACCACGAGCCATTGAAGCAATGCAAAGTTAGCAACCGGGCAGTGTTCATAATCCTTGACCAATTAATTAATTATTTGCTTCAATAAATTCGATGAATAATTCAGTGAATTTTTCCATTTCACAACTCCAGACTGCATGTCCTGATTTTTCAAAAGTTATCTTTTGTTTGACAGGTGAACTTATTTTTTCAAAAGCTTCTTCCATTATCTCCGGAGGCACACTAAAATCATACTTACCTCTCGCCAAAAATACAGGAATCACTATCGTATGTAATTTGTCGGATAAGTTTAAACTTTTAAAATTATCAGCTACAAAACTATTGAAAATTGAATTAAAATAACTGCTCGTAGCGGAATAAGGAGAAAAATATATCATTTGATAATTAGCACTTGCGTCCCAATGAAGATTACTTTCGATACTATCACCCATTAGATTTTTAGCTTTTCCAAAATAATCAAATGCTTGCGCAAATGCTGTTAATTCAGTTATTGTATCAGTTTTCTGACACCAATCATTGATATTGCTCCAATCTGCAACATTTATATTAAGCGATATCTGTTGCTGTGCGTAATGTTCCAGCATGTTCTTTCCATAATTTGCAGCAAGAAGTTCATTGTGATTGCCGGAATCATTTATAAAGCCTTTGACCTTGCTTTGATTATCACCCGTTACGAGATAAGCAGTACCCAGGTAACCGCCCCAACTAACACCATAAAGAAAAATGTTCATATCGGAGCCATACTTGTTTTTAAGCAGAATAATTAATTTGTCAAGATCATCCACAAATTGTTCCTGTGTCATTAGGCTCATGTCAAAATTTCCCTGTGATGAACCGGAACCTCTCTGGTCAAAGAAAACCATTGCGTATTTATTGGTAACTGTTTTTACAAATTCACTGTTAAGCAAATATTCTTCGCCTAATGCCCCGCCACCTGGTCCTCCATGAAGATAGAGTATCATTGTTTTCGAGGCAGTATTTCCTTTCACCCAAACCGGCAGGTCGGCGCCTTTATTTCTTAAAAAGAAGAAATCATCTGCGTTGGTGGATATGGTGAATTTGTCTTTTTTACAACCTGCTGCCAAAAGCAACAGCAACAAATAAAAAATGGTTTTTACTTTACTCATCGGTGAAAGTTATAGAAGATCCCTAATTCGATACTTGTTCGTGCTGCCAATGCAGTATTAAACGGATATTGCACAAAAAATCCGGGTTTCAAAAAAACAGAAAAATGCTTGTGATAACGATAATCGAAATCGTAACCAATACCACCGCATAATGCTGGCATAAAGCTTGACCGTCCGGCTAAAAACACCTGCTTAACGGAGCCGTCAGCATTTACCTCGTAAGTGTCGCCTTGCAAGAAGGAATGTAAGTAACCTAACCCCAATAAAAACTCATACATGAATCCGTTTTTGCGGGTTTTTCTGTATCCAATTTCACTATTAATAAATACGCCAACGGTATTTCGTCTGTGTATATAGCAGCCAACATTTCCAGTGACAAATATTAATTTGTTTTTATGAATCTCTTTTAAACTCTTTTTCGTTTTTATTTTTTCTTTAGTCCATAAAGGATATTCTGTTCCAATTTTCACCCCATAATGTGAATAGCCTTGCCCAAAATAAGAAACACTGAATCCTTTAATTTTCTTTTTGCTAATCATTAAAGAATCTTGAGCCGTTATAGCATCTGCAGACATCACTAAAATTACAAAAAGCAATAGTTTGTTCATTTTAAGAATTCTTTAAGCAGCATAACGGAGTCAATGAATATTTATTTTATTAAGCGTTTTGTTTCTTTTATTTTGAATGTCTTATTTTTGCATTGTAACAAACTATCTCATGTATGCCGTCCTGTCTGTTGTCGTCCACCGTTTCCCCTAATTTTCTATAATTAATGCAAACAGGTTAAAAATTGCAGTTTTTTTTCAATTACTACAATTATTGCTTAACAACTGCTTTTATTTGTAAAATTTCACAATATGATTTTCCTTTACTTTTCTTGTTCTGTCTTTATCATTCTTATCAATGAGTGTCGCAAAGAGACTAATATAATTTTTATCAAAATGCACACTGTCTATACTACCATCTTTAGGAGTTGAATTGCAAATATTTTTAAATACCACAACTTTTTCCTGCTTCCTATTCAAATCAACTACAGAAACCTGTAATGTGTCTTTTTTGTATTCTGGCGTCGAAACAAGCTGACCATTTTTAATGTTATAACTGAAAACATATGCAAAATCTTGTGCCGTTGGAACATTATCTTTTGATAATGCCAATAGTGCAGAACAATCTGTCGCACAACCATGGGTTAAAAAAATATATGAGTCATTCTCTCCCATAAATTGAGGTATAAAATACCTTCGCATTAATAAATCATCAAACCCACAATATAGTCCAGTGCGTTTACCTTTTGTCCATTGAATATAAATGTCTCTATATTTTGTGCTATCATCCTTAACAAAATATTTTATTATCCAGCCATCATTTGTAATAGTATCTTTTGCCTTATCTTCAACCTCAAAATAATTTTTATCTGCAAAGTCTAAAGGAATCAACTTTCCTGTTCCAAGAGCTATTGAATAAATTATTTTAGGTTTAACGTCAATATAATTTGTATCATAAAAGTCCAATGGAGTTAATTTACCTGTTCCATTTGTTATCAATTCATTTTCAGTACTTGTCTGTCCGCAAGCAATAAATAATGTAGGTATCAATAGCAATATTATTTGCTTTAAAAAACGTTCCATTTTATTGTAGTTGCTAACAGGTTAAAAATTGCAGTTTTTAAATTACTCCAATTTTTTGGCTAATTCTTTTTTTAAGGTGCTATGAGAAATACCCCGCTAATCTAAAGAAGAAAAAATCTCTGTCTTTAATACCGAAATTATTGAACAGAAAACGTTGTATTTTGCTGTTCATGTTTTC
>Ga0118677_10004683_pt1 | contig 24668 bp, 14 predicted proteins | sample AliMusrvi5mmetaG_FD_86154 | JGI IMG/M metagenome (GOLD analysis project Ga0118677, IMG submission 86154)
CACAGCTTCTGCTCGGTATCGTGCAGGTAAACCTTCGTAGCGAAGAGCATTACGCCGTGCTGATTGGCATCGATCCCCAGCGTGAACGCGAGCTCGACATCTCCGGCGTTGTCCCCGAGCCCTCTCTCGGCGCTCAGACCTGCGCTATCTCCAAGCCGCTCGCTGAAAAACTCAAGGCCAAAGCCGGGACCAGGCTCTCGGTGCGTTCGCCTAGCACCTCCTCTGAACTCTACTTGCCTGTCGAAACCGTGCTGCACCGGCAGCTCATGCTCCCGCAGCAGATCCGGGATTATGTCGTCGTCAACCTGGCTGTCGCTCGCGAAATCCTGAGCGAACCCGCTCGCGTTCATCTGCTCGCTGGCGCCTTCCGCAATCCGCGCTCTTACTATGATGCCCGAGACCTCCACAGCAGCGTGCTCCGGCTCAAGGATGCCGGTGCCGCTATCGCGGCCGATCTCGGCATGGCGTTCGACGTCCGGCTCCCCAAAGCCGCTGCCATCACTACCTTCCAGGATTTCACCTCGCCGCTGCGCGCCGTCTTTGGGGTCTTCGCCCTCCTGGCGCTGACGATTACGGGGCTGCTGATTTATTCCCTCATCTCGATGTCAGTCGAGGAGCGCATCCGCGAATACGCCATCCTTCGCACGCTCGGCGCCAAACGCCGCGACATCTTCCGGCTGGTCCTGAGTGAATCCGTCCTCCTCTGCTGCTTTGGGGTTGCTCCCGGGGTATTCGCCGGCGCCCTGTTCGCCAAATTGATCGTCGCGCTCGTGGGCCTCGCCATGGGCGCCAAGGCGGCGGTCATCACCCTGGAAATCAGCCCCGCCACACTTTGGCTCACTCTGGTCGGCGGCGTGCTTCTTTCAATCGGCAGCGCGCTCATCCCCGCGCTACGCGCCACGCGCTGGCGGATCGTTGATGCCCTCGACCCGCTGCGCCGCGGCCAGATACCTCCCCGGCCACTCAGCGAAGGCCAGGTCAACCGCCCACTCGTTCTTGCTGGGTTCGTGCTTTCTGCACTCTCGGGGCTGGTCTTCTTCGTACTGCCCAACGCGTTGCTATCGGGCAATCCATCTCTCATCGGCTCAGTGGTCCTCTGTCTCCTGGTATCGATCCTCCTGGGCTTTACGCTGGCTATGGTGGGCGTCCTCCCATTCCTCCAGCGCATCCTCCTGTTCATCCTGGCTGGGGCTTTCGGACCCATTGCCGAACTGGTTGGACGCAATCTGGAGCGACACCGGCGGCGCCATACCACTACCGCCCTCTTGTTCACCCTTTCGGTCGCCCTCGTTATCTTCATCGCAAGCCTCGTTGCCCTGTGCAGTCGAACGGCTCTTGCCCTGGTCGAACATACGCACGGAGCCGACCTCCGCATCCATTCAGCGCACAGTTCCGAATCACTGAAGGCGGACCTGGCCCGGCTCGACGGGGTCAGCGCCGTCTCCGAGGTCAAGTTTCTCCACAGCCGCTCTGACCTCGGCATCGCCTACGACGTGGTGGTTGGCGACCTCGTGGGGATGAAACAGCTATGGGTCGTTCCTTTCGGGGTGGACACCGACCTGGCGAAGGTGCTCTACACTAACCAAATCGTGTGCGAAGGTGGAACACCGGGTGCCATCTCAATACTCGCCGAACACGTCGTCAGCCGCGGAACCACCTCGCCGGGCACCAACCCTGTCCCCTCGTTGATCTTGAGCCTCTCAGCCTCCCAATTCCTTGATGTCTCCGTCGGCGACCAGGTGCAGCTTTCGTTTCGTCTCGGCTCGGAACGGAGCGACGCCCGCTTCCGCGTCGCCGCTATCTCCAGTTCCATGCCGGGGCTGGAGAACTTCCGTGGCCGGGTTGCGCATGCCGTCGGTTCGGGTCTACTGGTCTCTCTCGACAACTTCAGGCAGATGACTCGCTCCGCTCCCGCCGATGCCTTCCAGGCCCTCTATTTCATAAAGGCAAAGGGTGACCCTGCGGCGCAAAAGGCGGTCGCTCGACGCATCCGCGAGGAGTTTGACGTCCGTTACCGTTTTGGCGTCCAGTGCACCGCCGAGCAAAAAGATGAGGCCCGCATTCTCTATTGGGCCACTCAGGTCTTCTTCGGCCTGCTCCTGGCCGTCGCCATCGTGATTGCCGTGTTTGCCCTGATCGCATCCATGGCCAGCACTGTCCTCGAACGCCGCCGCGAAATCGGCGTGCTAAAGGCCCTCGGCTTGCGCCGCAAACAGCTCTTCCGCTTGTTCCTCGGCGAAGCCGTGGTCCTGACGCTTGCGTCCGGCGTCGCTGGTGGCGCGATCGGCTTCACGCTTGCCTGGCTATTTGTCCTTGAGGCCTCGGCGCTCATGGAGCTCGCCACGACGTTCACGATGCCCTATCTGACGTTCCTAGCGACACTAGCCATCAGCATCCTCGCTGGCGCAATCGCCGCTTATCTGCCTACCCGCACATTGCTCAGAAAGTCGGCTGCTGAGATTCTGCGGCTGTGATCTGATACGCCCGGTGTGCTTAGGGCGTGTTCGCTGGATGTCGGACTGGGTTCGTTCTCGTCGTCGTCCTCGTGTTCGCAATCGAGGAATCCCGATGAGCCGAGGACGACGACGAGCAGGAAGGCTTCATCTGCATTCCCGAGCGCGCTCTGGATGATTGGACTGCTGGGCCAAGGTCCTAACGGACCTCGTCTACCTGCCGGCGCTTCGGGGGTGGGCATTTCGTGCGGGGCACGACATGCCCGGGTCGGGCGCCTCACCTTATCGGGGTGGCGGCAGAGGTTGGCCTTTGAGAATCGCCTGTCTCCAGGCCGACATGCGGTCCATCATTGGTTTCTGGGAGTTGTTCTTGCCCTGGTGATCGCTCAGCGGGAGGACGACGTATTCTCGCGGCCCCTTCGTCTGATTCACGGTTGAGAAGATGCCGGAGGGCGGGCAGGTCTCATCGATCATACCGACGCTCACCAGCACTGGGCATTTGATATTCGGGGCAAAATTCATGCAGTCGAAATAACGCCCGACTTCGAGCACGCGTTTCTGTTCCCCGCCTTTTAACCACATGGCTAACGCGGGCCAACCGCAGGCGTTGCCAACCAGGATGCCGGACTGATCGCAGCCGGCGGGAACGTTCGCCATCGCAGCGGTCACCTTGGGATGAAGTCCAGCCATCATAATCGTTTGCAGTCCGCCCTGGCTCGTCCCGGTCACCGCCAGATTGTGCCCGTCCCAGTCAGAGCGCTGCGTCAGATAGTCGGCAGCCCGATAGGCGGAAAGGTACATGCGCAGAAAGTAGTTCTTCTCTCGGTCGTCCTTGCCGATGGCTGTGTAGTTCTTCAACGGGCCGTCAGACTGGGCCTTGTAGAACTCCGGCCCGTTTTCAATCGGCAGGTCGTGGGCCGAGATGTTCAACACGAGAAAACCCTCGACTGCAGGCAGAGTTGCCCACCACTTGTCCAGCCCATAGACACCAGCCCACTGCACGATGAGCAGCGCAGGGAATTTCCCCTCGCGTTTTGGCCGAACGAGCTGACCATGAATCTTCGTGCCGCGGAAGCCATCCATCTCGACCTTGAAATAATCCACCTCAGGCTTCACCGACGGGCCGGGTTCCAGCACTGGATTGATCGGCCCGGCATTCAGTTCCTTGATCTTTGCGGCCCAGAAATCATCAAAGTCATCCGGGCGTGGTGCCGAACGTTGGATGGCTTCGGGCGAAAATGCCGCCCCAGCCAGCCCACGGACGTCCTTTCCCGCCACTTTCGCCTTCACCTCCGCGAGCAGCGTGCCGGGTTCGCTCAGCGAACCTTGGAACGTTCCGTTCGGCAACGCAACGGTGCCGCGCGCAATTTCCGTGTAGCCGCCCTTCTTGAGCACATAGTCCGCATTGGAAACGCCGGCCCAATCCCCGCCTGAAAGCGAAACTGAAAACGTTGCTGTCTGCCCGGCCTGATACTGGGCGTCAGCGTGATCGACGCGAACGGTCAACTCCTGCGCGCCGCTGATGAGCAAGATAGAGAGCAGGAAAGCACAGGTGCCTAGCCTGCCCGGGCGTGAAGGGGAGAGCAGGCTCGTGTAGTTTCTCACCATTACCTTCAGTGCGGACCAGAAAGCGGCAGAGGACAGCCGCACTCCAAGACGCTTCGCGAATTTCAAGGCATTGGTGCGCGCGTCAGCGTCTTGGAGTGCGGCTGTCCTCTGCCGCTTTGGCACGCAGGTGTACAGGTAATTCCGAGACAGCACACTGGACGCCTGCCCCACTTTGCGGTCAACGCAGTTTACACTTCTCATAAAGGTTATCGTTTCAGGCGCTTAGGTTCACTCTTGCCGGTCATTTGTGCCAAACGGAGGCGCAGGACGGACTTAATTGTGTCTCCTGGGGAAAGCGTCTTGCCTTCCCCGTAGTTGCTGGTCCATTCCCAGAATCCGCTGTGCGTGCCGCCGAACCAGTCGTTAATGTGAAACGCAATCCGATCGGGCTGCACTTCGGCTCTCGTGTGTTGCGCGCCATCTGATTCGACCCAAATACCCGGGCCGCACGGATAGGAGAGAGAAGCCCAGCAAACGTGGCGCTTGGTACTGCGAAAATCGTTGCAGCCCATTGGCGAGTTATCCAACGCCCACGGCCAGGCCGGCGGCAACTGGTCGGCATGCGCTGCAAATGCTCGGGTTTCTCCCAGAGGCCGGCCGATGTGGTCCGGGGGATACACGCTCCACTCGGCTCGGCGCTGCCAGCGCAGGCAGTCGCAATCGCGCGGTGTCGAAAGCACCATCCCCACTTCCCGTGCCAGCAGCTTGTCGCCGGAATATTTGAAGGCACCCTGGATGGTCAATATGCCTTGGGGCGTAATGAGCAGGTCGTAGCCGCCCTCCAGATGTTCGTATGATCCCTCCAACTTGACCCGTACATTCGAGCCCTCCATCCGGACGTCGAGCTTCCGCAAACGCCAGCTCAACGGATCAGGCAACGAATGCAGCGGGTCGGCTGCAGGCAGGATATGCACTCTCGGCAGCTCCAGCAGCACGGCTTGGCCAAAGGCAACCCCCCGCCGCAACCCGCCGCTGGCCTCGTCGAAAACGAGGTCGAAATCGCCGCCTAAGACGCGTGTACCTGGACCCGCAAGGACGTCTTCGTGGACTATCCTCAAGGGCTCCAGCGCCGGGCCGCGAAGGTCCGGCATTCGCTCGGAAGCCTTAGCAAAAGGAAGTTCATAGGCATCCACCAGCCGGCCGTGGCGATCCCGGATCTTAAGGTCTAGCGCCTGTCCTGCCAACGGGGGCTGGCTGGGTTTGATTTGCACTTCTCCAGTCTGATGTGGACGCCCGGTCGCCTGTGCTAGGCCATGCTGGCCGCCGATTTGCCACTCCAAGCGCAATTCGGACAGGTCGGTGAAGTCGTACTGGTTGTCAACCGGCAGCCGGACAGTCTCCCCGGCCGCCGGGAGCGCAATAGGACCGTCCTTGAGCTTCACGGGGGAGTGCAGCTTTTTGGTGATCCAGAATTCCGGCTTCTTGCGTCTCCAACCATCGACAACGCCCCAAGGCGCATCGCCGACCAATCCTCGTCCCGGCATTCGATATTGATTCTCGATGAAGTGACTGCGCGTAGTTCCGCGCCCGTACTCCAGCCCGCGGTTGGGAACGCAAAAGATATCGTCTGACCACGCCCAAATTTGCGTTCCAGCGATGTTTCTACTGCGCATCATCCTCTCATAGATGGCAGGGAGGGGCTCGGCATAATAATCGCGGATTCCAGGATCCAACCACAGCTCGGCGACATCCCCAAAGATCCCTTGATAGATGCACCAGCATTCATCCCATAGAACCGGCTTGTTCACCTTCTCCGTGTCCGCGATGCCTTCGATGGTGATGGGGTTGTGCCGAGCCTGCAGTTCGAGCGAGCCGCGATCATAGCTGCCGCCGTCGGGTCGGGTGGGGTCGGCCCGCCGCATCCATTCATGGCTGCGCTCAAACCCATATCCGACGTCGCTTTCGTTGCACAGCGACCACATAAAGACACTTGGATGGTTGCGGTCTCGGGCCAGCAACTCCGCGTTCAACTGCATGATGCGCGGCGTGAGGTTCAAATCGTCCGCAGTTGCCGCCGCCACCCAACAGAAGGAACCTTCGTCTTCGACATAGATGCCGAGTTCATCCGCTATATCCAACAGCTCCGGTAGAGGCGGGTAATGCGAGGTGCGCAAGGAGTTGAGATTTGCGTCCTTCATCAGTTCGAGATCCCGCCGCTCGAGATCGGCCGTGACAGCTCGCCCAAGGAGCGGGTCCGAGTCATGGTGGCAGGTGCCGCGGATCTTCACCGGGCGGCCGTTGATGAGCAATTGGCCGTTAGCTATTTCGGTCTGGCGAAAGCCGATCCGTTGCGTGACACGGTCCAGCACCCGACCTTTCGACTTGAGGAGCGTCTCTAGGATGTAGCATGACGGATGCTCGGCTTCCCAATGCCGCGGCTGGCTGACATCCAAAACCACTTGGGCGTCCCCTCGTTGCCATGGGCCGGCTTCAATCGACGGCGCCTGGCCGGCCAACGGCACCGGTTTGCCGTCCGAGTCGGTGAGTCGGAACTCCATTGTTCCGAGCGCCAGCGGCTCCGAGGACTCATTAAGCACCGCCACGCGTGCTGAGAGTTTCGCGTCGCGATAGGCGGTATCGAAAGCGGTGGAGAGCGCGAGACCCCCGATATGAATGGATGGAACTCGAAACAAATAGACCGGACGCATGATCCCGGCGAGAGGGAAATCGGCATACTCACTCATCTTATCCAGCCGATCGCTCACCACGGTGTGCTGGGTGACGCGCACCGCCAGAAGATTGTCGCTAGAATGGACGGCGTCAGTAATGTCCACCTCGAAAGGCAAAGCACCGCCTTCATGATAGGCTAGCCGTCGGCCATTCACCCATACCTCTGCGCCACTGTAAACGCCCTCAAAGAGCAGTTTGAGCGGTCCCTTGCCCGCAGGCGCTTTGAATCGTTTCCGATAGCCGCCTATCCCTTCGCGCGAGCGGAATCCTTGCATCTCGAAGTGCGCTGGCACATGAACCACGGCCCACTCTCGGTCTTTGAATTCCGGTTCCCAAAAGCCCGCGGGCGGATCGGGGGCAAAACGCCACTCTTCCTCCAGTTTAATCTTGGAGTGACGCAAATTGGCAGGCGTCAAACCGTATTGGAACGAGGCAGCGGCAAACTGCACTTTTGTCTCGGAGGCCTTTGCCGGGCTCGTCGCGCGCGCGCAAACGGTGATGGGCGCACTGAGACCTAGCGGCATAGGGACGAAAAAAAGGCCGTGGTCGTCGCTGTGCGTGGTCGCCTGCCAAGGTCCGGATTTGGCCTGGCCCGAAAGCCCCATTTCCATCCCAGCCAAGGGCTCGCTTCCCCAGGGATCACAAACCATACCAATGAAATGGCCGTCCGCGTCTGAAGCAAGATTCACCGCCGGTGGTTGTGAGAACGGCTCTTCGAAGACCTGGACCTCACTAAAGCTCGGGCCGTTGGTGATGTTGGCCAGGCGCACCCGTTTGGTCTGGCGAGACGGGAACCGGCACACAACAACCTTCGGCAACCGGCGGTCTGCGCTGCCCAAGTGCTCGATCGTCACCCAGACCTCATTGGTTAAATCCCAAACCTGGAGATCCATTTCTTTCACGTAACGGTCGTGCTGGAAGACAACTACCTCACCCACGCGTACCGGTTGGGCCCATTCCAATTGGAACCAGCCGCCGACGTTATGACCGGGAATCCCCGACCACCGCGTATCCATACGTCCGTCGTTTGCCATCGCTGCTCTCATGCCTTGATATTCCTCAAACGCCGAGCCTTGGGCCTCGGGCGCGAGATTTCGAGGAGGCGTAACCGCCGCTGGACTGGGATTCGCCCACAGCAGAGCAAGGGCGAAGCTCGCTGCGCTGACTTTCGAGCACACACTCTGAACAAGGCAAGATGGCTGAGAGCTATTCATTTATATCCGTACCCCTGCGGCGCGATAAAACTGCCGCACACGCGCCATTTCCTCCTCGAGTTCCAGCACGCCAATTGAACGCACCATCTGGCCGATCGTTGTCTTGGGATCATTCGACCAAAAAATACCGCAATCCTCGTCTTCGTAGTAGCGGAAGCCAACCTTGTCGCCATGGACTTTCCGGAGGGCTTCTCCGTTTTGCAGTTTCGAGCTCCACGGTAGCAGAGCGTAACTGAGGTCCAATTCGTGGATCAGGACGTTCTGCGGTGGCCTGATCTGAGCGGCGATCTTTCCCGTCGGCTCAAAGACTGAGGCGTTGTGCCGCCAAGTGCTGGAGACAATGTAGCAGCGGTGATCCCTCGCTCGGGACGCCGGTTGCGAGGTCTGCGGCGATTGAGTGGGCCAGGCGATCAGTTCTGCTCCGCGGCTTGCCAATCCCGCCCAGCCCTCGCCGAAATCCATATCATAACAGATTTGAATCCCCAGCTTGCCGAAATCGCAATCGAAGACGGGCAGGGCGCGGCCAGGAGTTGTCCCGTTCTCCATGGTTCGGCGTTCGAGCGAGACGACCAAATGGACCTTACGGTAGGTCCCGAGTAATTCGCCTTTGCGCCCCAGCAGGATCGCTGCATTCGAGCACAGCTTCTTTTCTTTGGAATCCCGCAGGTACGTGGGAACTACGATATAGCAGCTATGTTCACGGGCCTTTTGAGCAAACCTGTCCTTGATTTCTCCGTCAAATGAGACCGAACTGTCCACAGCATTGCCCCCCACTTCGCCCGTAATTGCCGCCTCGGGGAGGATTGCGAGATCCAAGCCGCGTCCGTAATCCCGTTTGGCCTGCGCTGCCATCTGATCCACGATCCCTGCCAGTTGATCCAGCCGGTTTCGTAATCCGGGATATCGGCCCCAGAAGGATTGCATAGCCGTGCCGACAATGACCTTTCGAGGGGGAGCATTGGAGGTGGTTCGATATCTCGCATCCTTGTCCGCAGCCAGTGCCGGAACAGCGTCAAGTGCAGCTAAGCTGCTCAGCGAGGCGAGGAATGTTCTTCTATCCATTTGTAAGGTCCCCTGAGAAAGGGAGATTCGTTAATTTATCGTCCTATATATTCGCATTTAAGTGCAACGGTCAAGTCGCGGATGTCGGCGGAGTCCCTGGCATTAGGATCAGGCAGGTTTATATGTCGGCCTCGCTGGGCGTGCCGTACCGCGCCTGGGTTGCCGCCCGTCTCCCGCGTTTCGCGGGGCCCTCCAGACCGAGCTTGGCTCCGCGAAAGCCGAGACCCTGTACCCCAATTGGTCTCACCCTCCGCCAGACCATCCCGCGGGCCTCGCCGGACACTCGCCGGAGACTCGCCGTAGCACCTCTTATCGGCGATAAGAGGTGCTACGGCGAGTCTCCGGCGAGGCCCCGGCGGGACTACGGGGGGAGAACGGCGCTGCTGCGTGGGATATCAACGTGCGGCCGTGGCAAGCAGGGCCATTACACTGAAAACAGCGAAGAAGGCTGAGCTGCAATAAAGCCGGTTGACCCACTGCCACGAAAGGGCCTATCAATTGTCATGCGCGCGTGGTGGCTTGGCGGTTTCAATTGGCGATGGCTGGCGAGGGCGTTGTTGCCCTTGTGGGCGGTGGCCACATGGGCCGAGGGGACGAATGAACTCCGGCCCTGGCGCGATTACCGCACCATCATGTGGATCGGCGACAAGGCTTACAAACAGCCAGCCAAGATCCCGCTCTTCTTCCAGCGACTGCGCGAGATGGGCATCAACACCGCGATGGTTTATAGCGACGGCGACCTGCAGCCACTGCTGGACAACCGGTTTCCCTACTATGTCGAGAACCTGGTCAACCGAGGGCTGTGCCTGAAATGGAATTCAAAAGTGACCGACTGGGACAAGGTCGTGACCGAGTGGACGAAGTCAGGCAGGCCGGACTCGGCGCTTGTTCGCGATTACTGCCTGGACGATCCGCAGTGGCGCAACTGGGCGCGGCAGGAGGTGCAGCAAATTGTCCGCAAGAATCGAGAACACAATCCGCTCGCCTACGATCTTCGCGACGAGCTATCCACCACGATCTCCGCCAATCCGTTCGACTACGACCTCAACCCCATCGCCTTGGCGCAATTCCGCGAATGGCTCAAGACCCAATACGGCGATCTGGCCGCTCTCAATGCCGAATGGGAGACCCGGTTCAGCTCTTGGGCGGAGGTGAGGCCCTTTACCACTGACGAAATCAAGAACCGCATGGCCAGCGGCGACGCCCTGCCGCGGGGCAAACCGGATTGGCAGCAGGTGCAGGCGCTCAAGTTTGACCCAGCCACTGCGCGGCAGTCGTCCACGCGTTGGAACTTCTCGCCCTGGGCGGATTTCCGCACCTACATGGACCTTTCATTGGCCCGTGCGCTGGGCGAGCTGCGCCAGGAGGCACACGCAATCGACCCGTGCACTCCCGTTGGCATCGAGGGCACCCAGATGCCCCATGCTTTCGGCGGCTACGACCTGTGGCGCCTCTCCCAAGTAGTAGATTGGGTTGAGCCCTACGATATCGGCGCTGCCCGCGAGATCTTCGGGTCCTTCATGCCCGGCAAACCGATCCTCACCACCGTGTTCGAGGCCGACACCGATCACGCCCGGCGGCGGCTCTGGCACTTGTTGCTCGAAGGGGACCGCGGTTGCATCATCTGGTGGAGCGAGGACTGTATTGATTGGGACAGTCCCGACTACGCGCTGACGTCCAAGGCTAAAGCCCTGGCACCCGTGCTCAATGAGATGACTTCACCGCTCGCGCGTCTCTTGCTGCGGGCCAGGCGCGAGCGGGATCCGATCTTCATCCACTATTCACAACCAAGTATTCAGGCGGACTGGCTGCTGGAATCCACTGTGGACGGCTCGACCTGGCTGCGGCGATTCTCTAGCTTCGAGGCGGACCATAATCACCTGGCACTCGTGCGCGGAAGCTGGCTGAAGGCGTTCCAGGATCTGGGTTACAGCCCGCAGTTCCTCTCCTCTGAACAAATCGAGAACGGCGCGCTTAAGAAATTAGGCAACTCAGTCCTGGTTCTCCCGGGTTCATGTGCTGTTTCCGACAAGGAAGCGGCGGAAATTCACTCCGCCAGTGGGGCACTGCGCGGCATTTTTTGCGACGGTAACCCGGGCCTATTCGATAAGCACGCCAAGCTGCGGAAGCAAAGTGCGCTCGAAGCCATCTTCCAGGTTGGCGCCTCTGGCACAGCTAGAGCAGTAGTGTCGGGTGGGCAACCCAGCCTGGCGCCGGGCGACATCGCGAACTATGCTACCGAACGATCGAAAGCCTCGCCGGCCTCTGCCTGGTCGGATTGGCTGGGTCGACAACTCAAATCGCTGCCGCCGGTGGTCTCCGTGCCGGCAACCGCTTGCGTGCGTGTCCATCGCTTCAGCGTCGCCCGCGGCCAATTAGTCGCCTTCGAGCGCAATATCAATTACCAGATGAGCGAAGAGTTAAAGCAGGCGGGTGGTAACGAGGCGCTGGAAAAACCTCTCGAACTGGAGGCTACGCTGTCGCAACCTGCCCACGTCTATGACCTCCGGACACAACGATACCTGGGACACACCAGCCGCCTGCATTTCTCGCTGGATCCCTGGCAACCGTCCGTCTTTGCCCTGACCCAGGATCGGTTGGCGACCGAGGCGATTGTGGCGGCGCTTTCGGCAGAGTGAGGGGCATCAGAAGTCCACTTCCATACGGGTCTGAAACACATTCAGGTTGCCCGTCGGTTGGCGATCGGCCACATGGCCAAAGCCATATTCGAACCGCCATTTCAAATGAGAATGCAGGTAACAGTTTACGCCGGCCATGAGCATTGAAAGGCGCCCGCCCTGGACGTTGGCGCTGTTCAGGTTCGCGTAGGAGTAGCGACCGGCAATCTCCCACGCGCCCCAGCCGCCATGGCCGAAGTCGAAGTTCCGTTTCGGAATTACGCGGCCGAAAGCCCCCGTAGTCCGATCGTAGGGACGACTTTCGCCGGTGAGAAACCAACTTGCCGAGGCGTAGAATCCGGGAAAACTAGGGGTCTCCCCGTCGTTCTCGTGCACCCACGAGTGCAAGTACTCGCCCTGGACGGAGAAAGGGCCATTTACCCAGGCGGCCTCGGCGCCGGCCACGAACGCACCCTCGGCGGCGATGTCCCCCGTGTCGATAACGTAAGGCGCCTGATAGCTTTCGGGGCGCGATCGATAGCGCACCGTGCTGTTGCCCGAGTAGAGTACGTTGGCGCTGAGTCCCAGGTGCAAGAGTTCGGCAGAGCCGGGCTTGTCGGGATCCGTATGATAGATGGGGATGCAAGTCAGACGAGTAATAGCGCGGGCGAAGTTCTGCGAAGCGTCGCCGTAATCATTACCAAGCCCCTCGCTGAACAGGCCGAAGGCCCAGGTCATCCGCTCGTGGAGCACGGGACGTCCGATTTGTGCGCCCGAGTCCATGCCCGGGGCCAAGGCCTGGATCGGTGCGGCCAATTCCATGTAGGTGATGTCCCGGCTGCTGGTGATCGCATCCAGGCTCATGGGCGGCTGGTAATCACCAACTTTGAGGTTGCCGAGGAAACCGACGTTGTTAAAGAGAATATAGGTATCCTGCAGGGAGAACTGGTTGGGGACATAACCCAACTGAATTTCGTACGATACTGGCAGCAAGAGCAGGCAGTCTCCTTTGGCGTAAATGCGGGCCCGACGCAGATCCACGCCAGGGTCGAAGCCCTGAAAATCCTTGCTAGTCACGTAAGCGGCGCCATCCACGGCGAGTTTGGCGCCGATATGCCCGCCCATCTTCATCTCTTCCAGATGGAGAATCCGATAGGCGTTCGTGCCCTCCACTCTCGTCCGCAGTTCCGCCATCGGATCCTTGATCCGGGTCTTTTGTGAAATCTCCGTCTGGAGCCCATTCCAGCCGTCCCAGGCGAATTTCCATTGGAATGACTCCTCCTTGGGCGTAGCGCCGTGGGTGGCCGCCGCAGCAGGTACGGCATTCGTCTCAACCGTGATGCGGACCTCCCTCTTCAGCCGCTCCGGGCCTTCCTCGACTTGCGATACTGCATTTGACCGGCTGGCGTTCGCTGCTGGGGAGACCTCGGCGGCAAAGGCCCGGTCACGCTGGTAAGCGCTGCCAAACGCTGTGATAAGCAGGACGATTAGAATTCCGGTGGCGTGGCCGTTCCTTAGTGCCATGGTGCCCCCGCGATTCACGGGTTCGAAACGGAGGGCGGTCGCCCGGGGCGTTTCATTTTCTCCGCGAAGAACCGGTAAACCAGGCCGACCACTACCAAACCTCCCAGCAGCACCGCGATCAGCACCAGTCCGAGGTGAAAGGCATGATCAACTACTTTCTGAGCGTCGCTGGTGGCGGTTTGGGAGAGACGCTCGATTTGCGGCACGTTTTGGTTCACGGAGCTGACCAGTGTATTAAGGTCCTTTGCCATGGTCCCCACTTGCTGAGCGACCTGGCCGTAGTCGAGAATATTGAAAGGGGGCGAATTGGTGTCGGGCGCTGCGTTCGTGCTCGGCTCGCCCACGCCGAAGCGTTTCATGAGCGCATCAAAGTTGGTGATGGTGATGCTGAGGGAAGTGGACATCTTGTCGGCGGACACTAGAGATCGGTTCACTTCGGCAGCGAGGTCCCGCAACTTCCCTTCCTGCTGATCAAGCGCAGCCAGGATTTCCTTTCGCTCGGCCGAAATCCGGTCCGGCAACTGGGCTGCTGTCTGGCTGACGCTTTCCGCCGCGCGGCTGATACGGTCCGCGCTCTCGCTAAGCCGAATTGTGTTGGTGAGCGCCACTTGCACCTCCGGCTGCGTCACCACCTCGTGAGCCAACAGCTCGGCCTGCAATCGCAAGAGAAATGGCATGCGCTGCAAAGTGAACAGGGCACGCTCGGCGAAGAGGCGTGTGCGAGTAATCTCGCGCACGGCCGGGTCCAAGCCGGCCATCGGATCCAGACCGGCCAGGCTGAACACACTGTTGCCACCAGCCTTCTCGCTTTGGCTGCTCCTCATCATGGCGGCGAATTCGTGCGGCCGGGCAAAGAAACCGAGCCGCACCTCGGGATTCTGGGCGTACCACTGCAGGATCGCCTCGCGGAGCTCGGTCACCTGGGCGGGGTTCAGGACACTGGCCGCGAGCTGCCACACGTTGGTCTCCAATCGACGGCTGGTTTCCAGCCAGGGCTCAAAGGCCGCTCCGTTGGGTGTCTTGATCCAGCTATCTTCGATCGACTTGCGGGTGAGCCAGACGCCGCATACCAGGTCGACCAGATTGGCTTTGGGATTGGGGCCACTGGCAATGCTAATCAGCGCGGCCCCGAAATCCAGTTTCAGCCGCAGCGCTTGGACTCGGGCCGACTCGGTGCCGACCCTGTGGGCATACTCGTCGAGGGCCTGAGCGGCTCGGCTAATGACATCATCCACGAAACGTTGCTCTTGCACCTGCAACTCCAGTGGGTCGGGCTGTTTGGACTGGCCGACGGACGAAACCGCGGTGACCATCGCCTGCGGCGCGCGCAGCAAGCTGCATCCCGGTGACAGCACAGCGATCAAGCCCAGCAGCAGGATGCCCACCGCGCGGGCCGGCGCGGCTGGTTCTCTGTTGGCGTTTTGGCTCATAGGAATAGTCCCTTCCCGCTGGTTTTGTATGCGGGAGTTACAAGGCAAGGTCGAGTTGAAGCTGGAAGACCATAGCGTGGTCGTGACCGGCATTGAAGGCTGGGTCGATGACGAATTGGAAGTCGGGTTGGAACCTAAGCGTCGGGGAGAGCTGCAAAGCATAAAAGGCCTCCAGGACGTATTCGTTTTGATGGTAAATGGTCTTGCTGGTCGCGGAGGGCTGGCTCCAAACGATGCCGACCCCGAGCATGTCGTTGCTCGTCCGTTCCAGGAGCAAATGCTTCAACGGGCCATGCATGACAAACCCCGTGCCAACCTCGGCCGCAGCGTCGGCGGAGACGTCCTTGGAGCCGAAGCCAAAGCGGCCATACCAGCCGAAAGGAGAACGCGGGCCCAGCTTCTGTTGGAGGTCGAAACAGAGGCCGCCGCCGGTGGAGTTCTCCGCCTGCGCCAGGAACGGCTGAACCCGGTAAATGCCAGGCCCGAGGCCGAACACATCCTCGGGCGCATAGCCCAGCTCCCAGAGGCAGGACCAGGTATTCAGGTTCAGTTGGGTCCAAGGAGCAAAGCCAGCGGTGTTGTTGCCCACCGAGGCACCGAACATGGCGTACCATTCTCTCAGAGGCTGCCATTGCAGGTTCAAGCCGAAGTTGTATTCCGGTATGGGCATGACCCGGGTGTCAATCAGGGCCGAGTTGATGAAGCCGCCACGGCCACTCTGCGCGTAGGCGTTCTGGTCAATGTAGTTGCCCTGGTTCACCACGCCGGCGACGGCCAAGAACTCGCCGTCGTGAAAAGATTCCTGCCATGCAAGTTCGGGCACGCGGACGCCATTGATGTTCGACCAGATCCCCGTGGGATCGGTGATAGTGCCGAGGTTCTTCCGGGCGTCCTGGTTCTGCCCGGCGTACCCGAGGCCGGACTTGGCTTCGAATTGGCTGCTGACCCAGCCTGCGGTGCCGCTGACCGGCGAATCGTACACGGCCCAGACCGCAGCGAGGTCAAGGGTGTAATAACCGAGATTGTTGTCGCCCTTCATCACATCGGTCATGCTGACGAAAGTGAGGGTTTGTTGCAGGGAGTAGCGGAGTCCATAGGCGGAGAGCCAATACTTGCCTCCTTGGAAGACGGGTTCAAACGGGAACACGTCAAACAGTGGGCCAGGGCGCGCGGCGGTGTTGCCGAACTCGTCCTGGCTCGCCAGGTAAGGCTCGAGCGGTGGCGGGACGCTGGGAAACCTCCGGAAACCCTCGGCCGCGGCTTCTCGAGAACGCTCCCAGATTTCACGCGGCTGGCTGGTTCCTTGGACAGGGGTGGGGACTTGTTGTTTCACGCCGACGGCGCCAGGCGGCAGGAGGCCGGCAGGCATCTGGTTGGTTGGCACTCTCACGACTCGCCCCAGGTGGTCAAGGAGCAGGATTTCGCCGGGCGGAAAGTCGGTAGGGTTCTGATCGGCACCTTGAGCAGTTAAGGCCAGCAGGAATGCAGCCGCGACTGCGGCTCTCGGTTGAGGTCTATGACTTCTCATGAATAGAGCGGATGCGCATTGTTGTTCATAGTTGCTGACTGTTGTGCGCTGAGTCTTCTTGTATTGGTTTAGTTTGGCTGGTCCCGGTCGCGGTCTCAAGCGGATTAGGCTGCCTGTCCGCGGCCTCAATCGGGCCCGGGGCGGAATAGAGCGACACCAGGCGGGCGATGAGTACGCCGACGAAGAGCGTGCCGCCCATGGATTCGGTGATCGTCAGCATCCGCGCAACGCTCGACACGGGTGCAATATCTCCGTAGCCGACGGTCGTGAGGGTGACGTAGCTGAAATAAACCGCATTGAAACCCGTCATGGCGTGGCTAGAGCCAGGAGGGACGCTGAATGTGAACGCATCCGACTTCACGCTTCCCACCAGCATGTAGGCAATGGCCCATATCAAGCCCAGCAGGAGGTAGATCGAGATGCCCGCGCAGAGCACTTCGGAATTGACTCGCGGCGCGCGGAGGATGAAACCCAGCAAGTGCGCTACCACAAACGCCAGAAACACCAACCGGGAGGCATAGACCGCTTGCACGGGCAAGATCGCGGGCCAAAAATGGTTCAACCAGTTACCCGCGACCGCAGGCAGAGCCAGGAGGATTGCCAGAGTGAGGGTCCTGCGGCGCCCGCCGACAGCTAGAACTCCCATGCAGAGTACCAAGGTCGCTAATGCGACTTCAACGACGCGGCCGACTTTCATCTCTTCGACAAAAGGGGTCGCGCAAAGCAGTAACACCAGTGCTGCCAGAAACCGGCGAACGGAAAAACGGAAGAGTCCCGGGCGTGCCAGGCCCCACTTGCGCTGGCTAGGCGCAGCATCCCCGGTTCGGGTTGGTGATGGCAGGGCCGGTGGCGTCATGGCACGGGGGCACTGATAGGAGAAAGGGCTTCCTTCCTACCCTTTTCAGCCAACAGGGACCGAAAGAGGAAACCGGCGGTTAGTCGGCTCATGGGAACAGTGGAGGTATTTATACGGTTATCAGTTTTCTGTCATCAGTCTTCAGTGGCCAGTGACCAGTTATCACCGGCCGCCAGTGACCCTGCTCCTGTGCGGCCCTATGACCACCCAAGAACCAAATCAAAACCACCGCAAAGCGGCCAGGCGAGTCTCCTTATCGACAAGGCTGCCCTTGATCAAGGTCATTTTATAACCACCGACCGACCGGTTATGCGTTGCCAGGCCGCGCTTGCAGGAAGCCCTGTTTTCCCAGCCGCAGAAGGAGGCAATTGTGCTGCCAGCAATCCGTAGTTGATCAGGCCGAAGGCGGCCCAGAATACCTGAGCGACGCGGATCGCGACCCCAAAAGCCATTCCCAGGGCGGCTCCACAGCCAACCGCCTTGAGAGCTACGATTCTGCTGCCTTCAAGAGCCCCCAGGTTCAGCGGGACGGCGAACGTCAGCAAATCAATCCACAGCCCCAGGAAAGCTGCGGCCAAAACCGATGCCAAAGGCGCAGGCTGGTGGAGAAGATATAGGAACAACCAGACCTGGAAAATGGCCACCGCGTGGCCAAGCAAGTGCCAGCCAACCGATAGCAGCAAATCCAGCGGACGCTCGCGGTAGAACGCTTTCAATGCCTGGTCCACTTCCGCGATTTGCTGAGCGGCCCGTTCGAGTGCGCGGCCCCCCACCTTGTGGTCGACGAGCCAACGGAGAAAGCCACCTAGCTTTCCATGCTTTTGCATCAAAAGAAAGGTCACCATGCCGCCGGTCAGCAGGCCGCTGCTGACTGCCATGGCGATCCACAACTGCACGGGCAGGCTCACCCGCCAGAGGAGGAACAGCGATCCCAGGACGGCCAGCAACAGATGTGCGAACGCCATGCAAAGCTTGTCCATCAGCACGCTACTGACCGCTTCAGGCCCTTTGTGATTCGAGGCCAGGAGAGATGCTTTGGTCACTTCCCCTCCCATCGAGGCGCTCGGGGTCAGATAGTTGATGGCAAACCCAGCCATGGCGATGCGAAAGAGACGCGGCAACCGCGTGGGCGGATGAGTGCTCTTGATGCAATGCCGCCATCCGAGCGTGTGCGCGAAGTTCGCCGCCCCCTCGCTGAGGATTAGGGGGATAACGCCCCATCCCAGTGCTTTCACCGGTTGCCAGAGTTCGTGCGGCCCGACCTCCCAAAGCAGGTAGGCCAGGAATGACAGGCCCAAGAAAAGCAGTATTGTGTTTAGCTTTTTCACGGGCTCACCGCCTTCTCGTGTGAAGAGAGGCCAAAGCGCAGGCAGTAGCGCTCGAAAATCCCGGCTTCAGTGCTCGAGTTGAGGTTCAAGCCGCCTGGTTCGGAACTGGCCCGGCGCCCCCGATACCGTGATCGGCTCGCAGCCAGACGCTGCATTCGTTCGGCCACCGCTTCATTCAACGGCGAATTCAGTTGCTCGTAGATCCGGCGCAAGCTCGCCATCGGATTGGCGACCAGCGGGGCATAGTTCACGTCAATAAAGCGGCCCGCTAGTTCGGGATGGAGATCGCGAAACTGGAGGAAGCGTTCCGTGCGCTCGGCCAGTGTCTTCGCTTCTTGCGCTCGCGTTTCCTCAAGGTCCCCCGACGGGCCATACAATCCGCGCAGCACCCGCGTGAGGTCCGCCGAGGACTTCAGCACCTCCAGCGGATTGCGATGGGTCTGGACAATCCGCGCGTCAGGGAAAACCGAGAACAACCCCTCCAACCCGCACACATGGTCCGGAGATTTCAAGACCCAGCGCCGGCCGGGACAATCCAGATCGAGGTGCTGCAGGAAACGTTTCTGCCAGAGGTAAGCCGGATCGAGATCGGCTGATTTGAGAAAAGCCTCGTAGGCGGGGATCCTGCAAGTGGAGACGAACTCCTCAGACAGGAAGGTATAGCTGTGGATCGCCACACATTCATGCGGGGTACGGGCCCGCATCGGGTAAACGGCATCTGCCTCGGGCGCGAGCCTGCGAAACCACCACAGGCAGGTCTCGGCTTTCCGAATGCGCCGGTTCCGGTCACGCTCCCCTCCCTGGGGCGCCCCAACCGGGAACATCACTTCCCAGACCCGTGGCGCACGATGGCCCGGGTCTTCCGCGAGCAACTCGTGCAGGAACGTCGAGCCGCTCCTCGGCGTCCCGACAACGAAAACTGGTTTCTCTATTGCCCGGGTTTCCAGGGCTTCGCGCTTCCCCTTCCAGGCTTCGGCCAGCCGCAGGCGGGTTTCCAGAAGGTCGCGCAAGTGAATCCTCATCAGCATTCGGCCCAGCGGATGCAGGTCTGCCTCTTGCTCGAGACTATTCAGCAGGATCGAAAGGGCCGGTTGCACCGGTGGGTCGCCGAAATCCGCCAACCCCGTCCGTCGCTGCGCCTCCGCGCACAATTTCTCCCCGTCCAACTGCCACAGCCGGCGGCTCGTTCTGCGGGCAAGCGACACAAGTGGCGAATGATGTCGAGGCAAAGCCGCGACGGCCAAGTCGCTGCCCTTGGGTGAGGCGGCTTGACTGTGGGTGCCTTTCATGGTTCGTACTTCTTGAATCGCATTTAGCTGACTTCTTGTTACCCGCATTTATTTCGATTGTCAATCGACGAGGCGTCCCAAAGCGTTATCCACCGGCTCGCTGGAGAGCTGGACCAGGCGGCGAAAGAGCCGGCACTAATCGGCTCTCTTACCAGGTGATCGCGAGCTGTAATTGGCCGACCAAGGCCGGGCCCGGCCGAGGATTGAACGCCGGATCCCAAACCACCTGTACGTCCGGGCGTAGCACCGTCGTGGGAGTGAGTTGAAGGCTATAGAACGACTCGAGGCCGTACTCGGTCGGGTGGTACACCGTGCTGGTCGAGGCGGAGGGCTGGCTCCAGACAAAGCCGATGCCAAACAGATCATTCTTCAACCTCGGGACCAGTGTCACACGCTGGAGCGGTCCTTGAACAACGAAGCCGGTGCCCACTTGGGCTGATGCCCCGGCGGACACGGCGGAGCCGCCGAAGCCAAGGCGCCCGAACCAGCCGAAGGGCGAGTTTGCGACGAGCTGCTGGCGGAGGTTGAAGCAGATTCCAGGTTGCACGGGTCCCCCTGCCTGCGCCAGAAACGGCTGGATGCGGTAGGCGCCCGGCCCGAGGCCCAGGACGTTGCTCGGCAACCAGCCCAGCTCCCAGGCTGATGACCACTGCTGCCAACTGAAATCGGTCCAGGGGACATGCCCGGGGCCCGCGCTCCCCACGCTCAACCCGCACAGCGCGTAAAACTCCCGCCTCGGCTGCCACTGCACGTTGGCGCCAAAGTTATCGGCTGGAAGGGGTATCACCATGCTGTTGATCAGGGCCGAGTTCATGAATTCTCCGCGCCCGTTGCCGGCGTAGGCGTTGGCATCCAGATAATTGCTCTGGTTGACGACGCCTCCCACCAAGACCAGCTCGCCATCCCGAAAGGACTGTTGCCACGCCAGTTCCGGAATCCGAAGCCCGTTCACGTTGTACCAAATGCCGGTGGGGTCAGTAATCATGCCCAGATTGGCCTGCGCGGATTGCGTTGCGCCCGCGGAACCCAGCCAGGATTTGGCCTCGATCTCCGTGCTGAGCCAACCCGCGCTCCCGGCCGAGCGCCAATTGTAAACAGCCCAATCCCCGTGGAAGTCGAGGTCGTAAAAGCCGAGGTTGGAGTCTCCCTGCTGAATCCCCGTCATGCTCGCGCAAGTAAGTGTCTGCTGGAGGGAATAGCGCAAACCGTAATCGGACAACCAATACTTCGCCCTCTGCACTGGGGTATCGAAACCACTGACCTGCACGAGTGACCCGGGCTGGATTGCCGTGTTGCCGAATTCGTCCAGCCCCATCAGGTAAGGGGCCAAGGTCGGCGGGGCAGGCGGGAGGAAATGCAGATCATCGAGGCCCTTGTTGGCCTCGTGTGCGCGAGCCAACACCGGCCCGGATACCACGGCTCCCTTTTTGAGTTGGGGAATTTGGCGGACCAATCCAGTGGGTCCTGGCGGATGGAGCTGGCGGGGGACTGCATTGGTGGACACTTCGACGTGCCGGCCGAGGCTGTCGGTTAACAACAGCCCAGCCGCCGGGGCGTTAGTTGAGGCCTGTTCGGCGGCCAGCGCGACCGAAGCCCAAACTGAAATCGCCAGGGCGAAAGCGAGCACCGGCGGTAGCATGTTGGGTAGGGGCAGCGTGCGGAAAAGTACTCCCATTCGGCGCGCGACTTCACGAAAATCGCGGGCTTCCAGTTCCATTCCCGCCGCCGTCCTCATGAGGAGGGCCATGCCGAGAATGCCGATATCCAGGACCACCTTCACCCGGACAGCCTAGCTGGCAGCTTATCCGGATGAAAGAACGGTTTAGTCGGAGGTGTTCCGTTGGCTGCCGCCAGAAGGCTAATCTGTTGTCTGGTGTTTCGACGGTTAGCCGCGCTTCGAATGCGGCGAATCTCCACGGTGCACCAGCCGAGGAACTCGATTCCACTCGCCGACTCAGCGATTTGTAAGCAACTCATTAGCATGAGGGCCGCGCATAGGGGTAGCCTTAGGCTGGCTTCAAGGTCGCCTCAAGGTGGCTTTCAGTGGCTTTGCCCGGCTATTCCAGAGTTCGACAGCGGATAGGAGATCCGGCCGCAACGGGGCGCAGATCAGACGGGCGACAGAATCATGGCAGGACAGATCGCGCCAAGGTAAGCCCTGGGAGAGGGGATGCGGAAGCGAAACTCTCCAACGGAACTCAGTGGGTAAACTGAAATCCCACCCGGAAAGTTTGGCCACCCCCGGAAGCTAATTTTGCATATTCGTCAGGTGAGTACGAACGGCACGATGGTGTGGTGGAGCGCGGCCAACGGCGAATCGGATCACGGCCGATGCGTCTTCGAAGATCGCGAAAAGAATCGGTGGGTGGGTACAAGCGGCGACGGTTTGCGCCGCTTCACCTCCCGCCGCATCAAACACTTTGCTCCAGAAGGTGAGCGGAAGGAGCTTCAGGTGCAGTCCGTGTGGCCGGACGTTAACGGGGGCGTGTGGGGAGCCACTTACGGTCGCGGGTTGTTTCACTTCAGCGAGACCGGGGTGACGAACGTCGCGCTGCCCGGCCTGCCAAGTAGGCCGGCGTACCCGGTTGAGTGGCCTTATCACCGGGAGCGCCGGAGTGAAGGGGATAACTAACCGGTGAAAAGTGGCAAGCGGCGGTTGCAAGTGGTGAGTGACGAGTGAACAGTAATCGGTACTCAGAGAACTCAAAAACAACGGACGACTAAGCAAGCACCGCAAGATCGGAATGAAGCACATGAACAAACAATCAGTTACAGTATTGGGCATAATCACCTTCGCGGCATTGGTTACGGCCAATCATGGGGCTTACTCCCAGACCGCCCCTGGCGACTTCAAGACCGAGCCGGGCAAGGCCCCCTGGCGGCGGCTCACGAACCCTTCGTGAGAAAGGGGCATTGAAGACCTCGGCCGCAAGCTCTGAGCTGTAAGCAAAGCAACCACAGATACGCACAAATGAACACAGATAAGAACCGCGAAAAACCGAGCCATTCCCTGGCGAGACGCCGTCCACAGGACAGTAAACCAGAACAGAAGCTGAACCGGAATCCAGCCATTGGAATCTGTGTTCATCTTTTTCCATCGGTGGTTCGGTTTTGCGCCGCGAGCCTGATTGCCTGCGCCGGCGCTACATTGAACACGAGCGCCGCTGAAGCCACCGACAAGTTCGCCGACCCGTCATCGCGACCCGCCTATCAGTCCTGGACAGTGGGCGCGGAGTTCGGTTCGACGGGCCTCGGCGGCTTCGGCTCGTGGCGCGTCCCTGATCATTTGGGCGTGCGGACCGGGTTCGACTATTTAACCAGATCAAACGAACCTAACCGATCAAACACAGGTAACCAGTAATCAGTGAACAGTGACTAATAAACGGTGGCCAGTGGCCAGTAATTGGCAAACAGATAACACAAAGAGAGAAAGGCAGATACAGAGAATGAAAATGAAACTAATGAAACACGGTCTGACCGCGCTGACCGTTGCCGCTGCGACGATGGTCGCGGTGGCTCCAGTTCGCGCGGCGGACAAGAAACCCAATATCCTGTTCATCATGGGGGATGACATCGGCATGTGGAACATCGGTGCCTATCATCGCGGCATGATGGCCGGCAAGACGCCCGCCCTCGATAAGATGGCCAAGGAAGGCATGCTGTTCACCGACTACTACGCCGAGGCGAGCTGCACGGCGGGCCGGGCGAACTTCATCATGGGCCAATTGCCCATCCGCACGGGCATGACCACGGTCGGCCAGGCGGGTGCCAAGACCGGCATCCCGGCGGAAGCCTGCACGATTGCCACCGCGCTCAAAGCGCTGGGCTATGCCACCGGCCAGTTCGGCAAGAACCACCTGGGTGACCTCAATGAGTTCCTGCCCACCGTCCACGGGTTCGACGAGTTCTTCGGCTACCTGTATCACCTGGACGCGATGGAAGACCCCGCGCACCCCAACTACCCGCAGAACCTGTTGAACGTCGTCGGCCCGCGCAACATGGTCCATTCCTGGGCGACCGAGGTGGACGACCCGACTGAGATGCCGCGCTGGGGCAAGATCGGCAAACAGAAGATCGAGGATGCCGGCACGCTCTATCCCAAACGCATGGAGACCGTGGACGACGAGATCCGCGACCTCGCCCTGGGAGCTTCGGATGGCCGACTGGCTCTGGATGGCCTGGATCTGACCGTGCCCCGGGGCGGGAATCTCGTGGTGACGGGATCAAGTGGCAGCGGCAAGAGCCGGCTGCTGAAAGTGATGGCCGGGATGGAAAGACCGTGGCGCGGTCGAATCCAGATCGACGGCCGGGAAGTCTGGCCTGAGGGCGGTGTCCTAGCCCTGACCGGTCATGTCTCCTTGGGTTCGCCTTCGCGTCCGGTGGGCTGCTTTCCAACCTCAGCCTGCGGGAGAACATCGCCCTTCCTCTGAGGTTCCTAGGCGTGCCTGAAGCGCAGGTGGGCCACCGCACGGAACAGGTCCTGGCGCACCTGGACCTGGAGGCCGTGGCGGGTCTCCGCCCGCACACTGTGAGCGCTTCCGCCCGCAAGCATGCGAACCTCGCGCGGGTGCTGGCCCTGGAGCCGGAACTCATCCTGCTGGATGAGCCATTTGCCGCCGGATTTCACGAATACGACGGTCTTGCTGGTCGATGTCTTGAGCGAAGCCGAGGTGTAGTGCTGGCGAAACCTGACCGTCGCCTTGTCGCCGGCGAACGCGACCTTGATGCTGTCGACGCTGACCTGCAGCTTGCCGGGCTTGTCGATGCGCTGGCTGCGTTCGCTTTCCCAGGACTTTCGGGCCATGCCGTTCGGTGTCTGGAAATCGCTCGCGTAATAGCCGAGGTAGGCTTTGACGTCCTTGTTCGACCAGGCGTTGGCCCAGGCCAGCAGAGTCCGGCTGACTTCGGCGTCGGCGCCCGCCGCGGCGCGAATTGAACCTTTCCCACAAAGAGCCGGCACATGACGAAAGCCGCCGAGCTTCAGCGGGCCTACTACGAGGCCACGGCCGACGACTACGACGCGGCGCACGTCGAGCGTGAGCATGTCGTCGCGCTGCATCTTCTGGCGGCCTTTATCACGATGCACGA
>Ga0118677_10004684_pt1 | contig 24662 bp, 16 predicted proteins | sample AliMusrvi5mmetaG_FD_86154 | JGI IMG/M metagenome (GOLD analysis project Ga0118677, IMG submission 86154)
CACCAGGGCCGCTGGTGGCCATGCACGCTCCCACCCGCCCGGTTGCCCGTGCGTAGCCGTCGGCGGCGAAAGCACCGCCTTGCTCATGCCGTGGCAGGACCGTGCGAATCTTCTTCGAGCGCGTGAGCGCTTGGTGGATTTCCATACTCGCGCCACCGGGGTAGGCGAAGATGGTGTCCACCTGTTCGCGTTCGAGGCAGGCCACGAGGATTTCGCTGCCGGACATCGTGGGGCCGAGTTCCACGCTCTTGGCGGCAGTCGTCTTTTTCTTTGTTTCAGTTGTCTTGCTCATATGTATTGCAGTTGTGGCTGGCAGCCGCAGGTGCATAAAAAAACCCACGACCGTCGGCCAGCCGTGGGTTCTTGTCGAAACTCGAGTCACCTTCGACAAGCGCCAACGGCGCCGCCAACTACGACGACCACCAGCAGAGCGACTTGTCGAATGTTCATTATCATCGCGGCGAATGTAGTAATTCCCCGTTCGGGTGTCAAGCCCCCGTTTTAGATTCAGGAATCAGGCGCTAGTGGTCTTCCGGACGGATGGAGAGGTCGCCTTTCGTGAAGGAATAGAGGGTCCGATGTTTGGGACCAAGATGAACCTGGAGCACGATTTGGTTGGTCGGAGAGAGGCAGTCAAACGGAACAAACTCGGTGGCGGCGGCCTTCATCCAATCCCGGCACTTGGGGGCTAAGCGGCATTTGTCGGCAAGATCAGTCTTGCTCGCGAACTGGAATCGAGTGTTGGCTGCGCAGTAGTTACGCGTCGCATGGCAAAGCAGGGAAGCAATCTCCGGGGCTTCCAATTCCTCCGCGAAGCCCCTCGCCCGGCCGTAAGCGCGAGCAACCGCCGGCAGGAGCAAGCTCGCCAGAATAGCCAGGATGCATATGACGCAGAGCAGCTCAACCAGAGTCAGCCCCCCGGCGAGCTTCGGCAGTAACGGACGACAGCGCTTCACGCCAATTGGACCAAGCACCGCCCGGTCACTCACGCTTTGTTGAAGGACAAACCGTCGGCGCGATGCCACGTTTCCCGCCATTCGGTGACCCACCACACCCCGGTTTGGCTCCTCGAGAATCCCAGCAGATCTTGCCGCAGCCCTCGCCGGTCCTGGTAGCGCTGGAAGAATCGGAACATGAAGCGGGGGATGGCTGAGATTTCGCCTCGTCCCCCTTTCGCGCCCTCGCGCCTTCGCTGTTCAATCCTCGTTCCGATTTGGCGTGACATTCCGCCCCCTTTTCCTCATTAGCCGCCCAAGGGTTCGTCATGGCAGAGCTGATTCAACCGGAGCAGATCGAGCAGGTGATCCTGCTGATTCGTGGCCAAAGGGTGATGCTGGACCGCGATTTGGCTGCACTGTATGGCGTTGAAACCAAGAACCTCAACAAAGCTGTCCTGCGCAATCTCGACCGCTTTCCGACCGATTTCATGTTCCAGCTTCCGGCGTAGGAGGCCGATTGTTTAAGGTTCCAAATTGGAACCTTAAAGCGCGGCCAGCATTTCAAGTACCTTCCGCGCGTCTTCACGCAGGAAGGAGTGGCCATGCTGTCCAGCGTGCTGAGAAGCCCGCGCGCCATACAGGCCGACCCCTTGCCTTATTCATTTGCTCCTCTCACGCCAGATCGCTGGCCGGACCTCGAAGCGATCTTCCGCGCCAAGGGGTGCTCGGTCGCTCGTGGCTGCTGGTGCATGGCCTACCATCTCAGCGGCGCACCTGAACCATCGAGTTCACAGACGATCCTGGATAGGAACATCGGTTGGATCTCCAAAGACGGCCAAGTGATTGAACTCGCCCCTCCCTGACTGCGGTCATCCAGAGAGAGAAAGGCTGTTATGGCTCCAGTCAACTATGGGTTCAATGTTCACCAGTCAGGGCGGCCACTCCGCCGATGTCAGGATCAGTTTGATGTTCCGCGGCCGGACTATCCCCGTGGCGCAACTGGACCCAGGCTTTCTACTGCTCGACGCATCTGCCGACCACCCCTCCCGGTCCCGCCAGCATCGTTATGTGTGCGGACCAGAGCGAGCGAGAATTTGTCATGGCGTTTCGACCAAGCGATGGGGCAGGTCCCGAGTTCCGTGCATCAAACGCCATGCCTGAAGTGCTTGCTCAGTGGAGCGATAGAAAACCAGAACCTTGTCAAAGGGAGGTTCCACGCGAAAGGAGCGCAGGCCTCTCAGCAGCGGATGTCGGAAGCGCCGGAGCGATCCCATATCGGGCTGCTTCCCAAGTTTGGCCAGTGTCAATTCAACTGCTGCCAGGAACCGCCACGCTACTTCCTCTCCCGCCTCATGTACGTACCAGGCAAATTGGCTGGCAACATCTGTCTCGAAGAAATGGGATTTCTCAACCGGCAGACTCATCCGCGCTTGTTACGGACGATTTGTTCGCAGGCCTGGCGCATCTCGGTTGCCGAATACGGCGTGAAAGGACCATTGGCGGCCTTGAGCAATTCCGCCTCCAGTTCAGGACTCTCCTCCTCCTCCTCACCCTGAGCAACTCGGGGTTCCAACGCAACTTGCTTGTTCCCGTCAGTCACCACGATCAACTCGCCGCCACACGCCTCAGCAATGAGCTGTCCAAGTTGGTGTTGGGCTTCCTGCACTGTAACCGCTTTCATGCCGAAACCTTACCCCGATGGGTTGTACCTGGCAAGGGTGTTCATCCCACAACTACGGGTGAATCCGCCCTCCCGCCAGAGCGCTTTCGCCGAACGGCAGAAGCGGATCTAGATTGATGGGCTAAATTACTACCTCGACCAAGCCGTGCGCCGGACACGAGAGCCGCTGGCGGAAAGGAAAAAGCCTTGCTGTTAGGGCACTCTTCTGCCGCGAGGGCTGATGAGTAGTGTGAGGAGGCGCTGCTGAGGCCATCTGGTAGCCAACCGGTAGGCACCCTGAAGCCATCCGCAGGCTACCCGCAGGCCACCCTCAAGCTACCCGGAGGCTACCCGGAGGCTACCCGGAATTCGAAGGCGGGCGTTGGTCGGACAAGATGCTAAGCGTCACTTGAAGCACTCTTCTCCCGCCCTTTCAGGGGTTGGGGTTGTTATGGACACTTGATCCAGGGCGTCGCTCGCGGACTCGCTTTGCCCTGGGCTATTGTCTTTCGGGCTTTCAGCCCTCCCTACAGTCCTGGCTTCGGGTATATCACCAGCCGGACGGATTCCGGGGCAAAGGGCTCGATGCGGAATGTGTTGGCACCCGATTTCAAGTGCCGGCTGATTTCCAGGCGGGCAGGCTTGCTAATGAAGCCACCTACACTGCTGCCATTGACGGTGATGCGTGCGGCGGTTTCTGGTGCCAGGGCGCCGAGCTCAAGGTAAACACGCGCTTGCTTGGGATCGGTATTGGCAAGGTCGCAGTGGCCAAAGAAGGGATCGCCTTTGACCGGACTGAGGGTGATTTGGCTGGCGAGCATCCCCCAGGGGGCGCCGCCGAAAGGAAGGAATTCGCGCGCTGTTGGCCAGGCGCTATCATCGAAGCTGGCCTCGGCCCAGTGATCCGTCTTCTGATTCAAGGTTTTCCAGGTCTGACCAACGCGTTCAGTCAGGGGTGGGCCGGACTCCAGCTCGACGATGAGGCGGCCAATCAGGCCGGCGGGGTTGGGCTTGTCGCCGCCATTGATGGCGGCAATGGCGAGCTGATTGAGGCCCGGATGCAGGGAGGCGATGACGTCCAGTTCCACCGGGTTGCGCCAGCCTTCAGGGCTGTTATCGCTGTGGCCTGCTTCTTTGCCATTGATGAACAGCGTAAAGCTATTGTCCGCGGTGCCGGCGAAGGTGGCCTTCTTGATCGTCGCCTCGGCAGGGATGATGATTTGCCTGCGGAAATACTGTGTGCCCGGCGGGGCGGTTTGCGCCGGGTCACCTTCGGGAGACCAGGTCCATGAACACCCTTTGAGCGCCAGCGCGGGCCCGCTGCCGATGGGGAGCTGGGGTTCCACCTGGACGGGAGTGGGGTCGCGGGTCACTGCGAGGGTCTTGAGGCCGGGTTCGCTGCCGGGTCCGTTGCGCAGAGGCAGCGCCCGCTGCTTCGGCTGGAAGACGAGCAGGACGCTCTCGTTCGGCTCCATTGTCAGGCTTAGTTCAACCTGGTTGCCTTCTCGGGAGAACGGCACGGCAGTGATCTCGTTGCGCATGGCATCCCAGCACTCGGGCACGCCCTCGGCGGTCATGCGGAAGTGAAAGGTACGTGGTTCGCCTTGATGGTTCTGGTTGGCAATGAAGAACACGTCCCGGCCCTCCTTGACCCGATGCAGCACATGCAGCCAGTGGTCGGTGGCGCCCTTGAGGACTTCCAGGGTGGGGTGAAAATGTGCATCCCCAGTCAACACTTGTTGGAGTTGCTCTGGAGTCGGCTGAGTTGGAAGCAGGTAGGAACGTCCGCCGCCAGGACTCGTCTGGCACACGCTCAGGCCCGGCGTCGGCTTGCCCCAGATAGCCTCGCGCAACCCGGTAATGTCCTGCGACGTCTTGCCGAGCGTTGCGGAATTGGTCGGCAGAAAGCCATGGGCCAGAACCACGCCGCCGCGGTCAAAAAACTCCTTCGCCTTGGCCAGCGTTGCGTATGGGATGACCTCCACCGGCGGGACGATGAGCACTCGGTAAGATTCGTTGCGCAGCTTCAGATTTGCGCTGCCCACCGTTGTGTCCTTCTCGAATACCTCGAACGGCAGCCAGTCGCAGTCGTAGAGGGCGTCCTGCAGGCTCTCGCTCATTTGGTCGGGCAGGATGTGTTTGCCGAATTGCGCGCTCTGGCCGAGATAGAGCAGCGCTACCGGGCATACGTGCCTTCCCCCGGTGAGCATAAGACTGAGGCGGCTGGTGTAGTCGGCGAACACGCGATACAGCGGCCAGCGCGGCTCGTAACCGCCGTCGTAGAAATAGGGCGGGCAATCGGTATCCTTGGGCGACTTCGGGTTAAACGAGTGCGGGATCAGGAAGTTCACGCCGGAGACCTGCATGTGATCAGCCCACCACTTCATTTCCGGATAGGTGAGGTCCTGGCCACGCGCGCCGAAGATCTCCACCATGGCCACGTCGTTGGACTTGCCGTAGGCGTGGCTGATGGAACTGGCCAGCTTGGGAGTCTGCCAGCAGGGAGGATCATAGGCCACGCGCTTGCCCATCGCGAATTGGCTGAACACCGCGTCAATGCCGCCCATATCACCGTGGCCCTGTAATCGCATCATGTCACCCGCGCAGAATTCCCGATTCAGGTAGAGGTTGGCGTGCTCCATGAAGTGCCCGATCGACGTCACGCCATGCTGCCGGCACCACGCGGCGATGCCGCCGTACATGGTGCGCCCCCAGGTTTCGGCGAAGGCATCCAGATACTGGTAGCGCGCCGCTACTTGCTCCTCGCCGGCCAGTTCGGACTTGTAGGCGACGTAGGCCTTTTTCCAATCCACATTCCACTCGGCGAGGACGCGGTTGAGGTCAGTGCCCCAATCGCCGGGCGTCTCGGGTTCGTCATAGAAGAAGCCGCGTATGGTCTTGCCGAAATCGGCTCCGTAATGCTGGAAGTGCGGTTGGTAAACCGTCTGGAGCAACCAGTCCACGCAATCCTTGCTGGCGCCGTCCACGCTCAATTGCGTGCCACCCTGCTGGATCAACCCGGGGGCCTGCTTGTGCGTGAATTTGAGGATGCGCCATTTGCCGGTTGGGGCCTGCCAGCTCAGTTTGCCGTCGCGAATAGAGGTTGCCAGGTCAACGAGGGTATTCCCTTCGATCTTGCCATCGGCGTTCAACTGCCCTGCAACCGCTGCGATGAATCGGTCTCCTGCGTATCCTTTGGCTTCAAATGTGCGCGGCCCTTCCACTTCAACGGCCGCCGCCTCCAGGTGTTTGGCGGCGTAGCGTGGGGGAACTTTGCCGGCAACAGCCTGGCTGGGCCACCATTTCTCGTCGAAGATCCACATTTGCAAGTCTTGCTTCTTCGCGGCGGCCAGGCAGATGTCCAGGTCGCGCCACCAACCGTCGCCCAGCCAGTCATTATGAGGGCGGGATTCCGTGGTGAAGGAGCCATTGCCGCCCTCGGCGACCTTGCCGACGTACATCTCGAGGCGTTCCTTGGTGTCATCCCCGTGCAGCCAGAACAGCGGGCCGGTGAGACGGCGTGCCTCGGGGGGTAGATCGCGGAATTCCTGCTCGAGGGCGGCGATGCCAGTTTCGGAGGAGCGGGCTTGGGGATCAGCCGCCGGGGCTTGGACTAGGGCGGTGAGTAGAACTATGGCTGCGGCGTAGGACGCCGCGGCAAAGGTGGTTGTGGGTGATTTCATGAGTTTTATTAGCTGTGTTTAGGCAGTTGGAGCGGATGCCAAAGAACCGCAGAGACTTGGAGCAGCGGAGCCGCAACCAAAATGCGAGCGCCCTATGTACCGCAGAGACGCGACGAGCGCAGAGAAAAGCAAGAGAACGAGAATCTTGCTCAAAATGAGTGATCCTTGCCTTTTGCACCGCGATGGGCGCAGAGAAGAGAGCAGGGGGGCGGGCGCTCCAAGCAATCGCCACTCGATGACTTGTCTTGAAGTGGCCGAGAGTTGTCTGTCTCCGCGTCCATCGCGTCTCTGCGGTTTAATGAGGCTTCGTCCAACTGCATGGTTACGACTTAGTGCTACATGACTCCAGACAACGGGCTCGTTATCAATGGAAATCTTCAGAAGGCAACATTCTGCGTGCCTCGCTGCGAAGACGATGATATTAATGCGCCGGTTCACAATGGTACTTGTTATGCGCAACGCCCTCCGCCCTCTGATTATCCTGGCTCTGATTGGTTTGCTCTCGACCGCCAGGGCGGTTACGCCCCAACCGAAAGAATTCGCCGCCTGTAAGAACTGGGCCGACGGTGTGTTTTCCGCTGGTGGCGAGGCCGGGTCCGGGGCGTTCATCAAGGTCCTTTACGAGGATGTGGCGGACGGAGTAACGCGGGGGCATTCGTGGCGCGGTACCCCGTTCCAGCTTGGGGAGAAGACCTATACCAACGGGCTGGCCTTCAATTCCACGAAGCACGTCCTGGTACACTTGGGCAAACCAGCCCGGCGTTTTACGGCGGACATCGGGATCGAGAATAACGACGACACCCGGCAGGGCGAGACCCAAGGCCACGGCTCGGTCACCTTCCATGTGCTCGTAGGCGGCAAGGAGGTGTTTGCATCCCAGGTTCGACGGCGCAAGGATGGGGCGCTGCCGCTGGACGTACCTTTGGCAGGCGCACGCGAGTTTGAAATACGGGTCAAAGACGGCGGGGATGGACGGGGCTGGGACCAGGCGCTCTGGGCGGAGGCGACCGTATGGCTGGAGGACGGCTCCCTCGTTTCGCTGCACTCGCTGCCCTCGGAAGGCAACCCGTTTGGGTTCTCTTTTCAGTATGACGGGGCCAGCAGCGCCAACTTGCTTGGCCACTGGTCCAGGAAGACAGAGGAACGCGCGCCGGGCCAGCATTCGATCCGCCGCGATGTGGTCTATCGTGACCCGGGCACCGGGCTTGAACTGCGGGTGCAAGCCGAGTGCTTTACCGACTTTCCTGCGGTGGAATGGCTCGTGTCTTTGGCCAACCAGGGGACCACCAACTCTCCTCTCCTCGAGAACATTCAGGCGCTGGATGATGTTCTGCCAGTACCAATCAGCGGGGAAGCGACGCTGCACTGGGCCAAAGGTGGAGTGGCCTCGGTTGACGATTTTGCACCGGAGACCCTGGTGCTAAAAGCCGGGCAGAAGCGACGTTTCCAGCCGGGCGGCGGGCGTTCTTCCAACGAGGTGCTGCCCTTCTTCAACCTCCAGGGCGCTGAGGGCGGGGTAGTTGTCGCCGTGGGGTGGAGCGGCGAGTGGGCGGCTGAGTTCGCTTGCGAGAAAGGTGGTCAGGTGAGCCTCAAGGCTGGGCTGGCCCGGACGCACCTGCGCCTGTTCCCCGGCGAGACCATCCGCACGCCGAGAATGCTGTTGCTCTTTTACCAGGGAGACCGCTGGCGCGGGCAAAACCTCCTGCGCCAGTTTATTCTGGCACATCACCGCCCCCTGCGCGGCGGTCAGCCGATGGTGGCCCCGATCACCTGCGGTAACTGGGGCGGCACCCGCGCCGAGGTGCACCTGGACAACATCCGGAAGTTCATTCAGCACAAGTTGCCGATTGAATATTACTGGATTGACGCCGAATGGTATGGCCAGGGCAACTGGGCGGCTAATGTTGGCAATTGGCGGGTCAAGTCTGACCTCTACCCAGCCGGGTTCAAACCGCTGAGCGACGCATTGAGATCCTCCGGGCGTGAGCTGATGCTCTGGTTCGAACCGGAGCGCGTCATCAAGGGCACCGACTGGCAAAAAGAGCACCCCGGCTGGATGCTCGACACCGGTGGCGACACCGTCCTCTTGAACCTCGGCAACACGCAGGCGTGCCGGTTTGTCACTGACTTTGTCTCAGACAGAGTCGTCGAGTTCGGCCTGGGCTGCTATCGCCAGGACTTCAACATGGATCCTCTCCCATACTGGCAGGCCGCTGATGCTCCAGACCGCCAGGGAATGGCGGAGAGCAAGCACATTGAAGGGCTTTACGCGTTTTGGGACGGCTTGCTTAAACGTAATTCCAACCTCCTGATCGATAACTGCGCCTCTGGCGGGCGCCGGATTGATCTGGAAACGGTAGGCCGCGCGACCCCCTTCTGGCGCACCGACGGTCCCCGCGATGCCATTGCTCACCAATGCCACACCTACGGCTTGATGCCCTGGGTGCCCCTGAGCGCCACCAGCCAGGATCGTGAAGGCGACGATTATGAATTCCGCAGCAGCATGTGCAGCGCCCTGTGCATCAACTGGGCGCACTCCGGGGACGGCCCTTGCGAACGTCTTCCCGAGAGCTTCCCATTTGCCTGGGCCAAGGCGGCCTTGGATCAGTATCTCGATTTGCGCCAGTATTACTATGGCGACTTTTATCCGCTCACGAGTTATTCCCAGACAACCGACGCCTGGATGGCTTACCAACTCGATGGTCCCGCGCCGGGCAAGGGCCTGGTAGTGGCCTTGCGCCGTCCTGACAGCCCTTATGTCTCGGCCCGATTCATCCTGCACGGGCTGGACGCGGGCGCTTCTTACCGTGTTACAAACCTCGATACCAAGCAGCAGGTTACTCGCTCCGGAATCGAGTTGGGGCGTGATGGCATCGAGGTCGTGCTCCTGAAGCAGCCAGACTCTGCTTTGCTCCTCTATGAGCGCAAATAGTGACCGATAGAAAGTGCCTCCGCTAGTGACTGCCTGCATTGATAAGCGATATGAAAGCGGCAGAGGACAGCCGCACTCCAAGACGCTAGCGCGTTTTTCGGCACCATGCTTGTTCCGCAAGGTCTTGGAGTGCGGCTGTCCTCTGCCGCTTTTCGGCGTCGCGCGAACTTGTGCAATCAGGCACTAGCTCTGCCGAGCGAAGACTATGAGAACTTGCTTTACGAGACGTTTCACGGCGGTGGCCTCGGTTCTTTTGTGGCTGGCCGCAATGTCAGGCCGCCAGTCACTTGCCGCCGGCGCCAATGACTCGCGCTTTGAGGGCAAGCATTATCGGGGGAGCGGGGACGTCGAGTACCTGCGCTTGCTGGAGACGGCGCGGCGGATGTTTGAGCCTGATCCGGAATTGCAGAACCTCTCCATGCTTTACATGCCAAGCTGGAACGGCTTTGTCGAGGGGCCGACCTGGGATGCGTGGTGGATCCAGAATTCCTACGGCACGACTTATTCCATTCTCCCCTTGTTGCGAGAGCCCTTCACTACCTTCTTGCAGAATGCGCAGGACCTGTGGTTCGACCAGATGGGTGACGGCAAGCGTGCAGGAGCCAAGCCACCGTTTGATTGGGTGGCGCCGGACGGCTGCCTGTGTGACGCCGCGCGGCCTGGGTGGATCGTCTATAAGCAGGGCGATGGGCGCACCGCGATCCATGACTGGGGTATGGAATTCACCGCCGCGGGTGTGGTGCTGCAATCGGAGCTGTTGTTGATCAGCCGGGACGCCAAGGCAATCGCGCATTACCTGCCCTTGCTGGAGCGGAGCGCCAACTTCATCGAGACGCGGCGCAACCCGACGAACAACCTGTTCCTGGCCGGGCCGTCGGGCAATCTTCTGGCGCCGAGCTACGCCGGGTGGCGGCGGCCCGATGGCACTTACGACAAGGCTTACCTCGCCGGGTTGTCGGTTACGTCCATTGCGGCGCTAGATCGGTTGATTGAACTGGAGAAGCTGGCGGGACGCAAGGAGCAGGTCGCTCTCTATACCCAGAGGCGCGACTTGGCTCGACGCGGATTGGCGCTGCTTACTACGGACGAAGGCTACTTCATCCGATCGCTGGATCCAGATGGGGCTAAGCACGGCGTCTTTGGTGCGGAACGCCATGGGTATTTTGAGGCGTCACCCAACCACGACGCCATTGCATTCCGAGTGGCCGATGACGCTCAGGCGGAGCGGATTTACCGGAAGATCGCGTCGCTGCCTGGCCTGCGGCCGCATGATTTCATCCTGCCGAACTATCCGTCTTATGACGACATGTATGAAAAGCCGGAGGGTTTATGGGGATACGGCACCTGGGTCAACGGCGGGCATTGGTCCACCTGCGAGGCGCGGATGATGCTGGCCTATTATCGGCTGGGGAGATTCGAGGACGCGCAGAAGTCCATGCGACAATTGCTCAGCTTCGCCGAGCGGTTCCGGATGGACAATCCGCTGACCAAGTGCGGCAGCGAAGTCTATCAACCCAACCAGCCGATCAACCTCTGCTACGACGCCCTCGGGCCGGCAGCGGCGTTCATGCGCGGCTTGTTCGAATACCTCTACCGGGCAGACGGCCTCACTTTGGTGCCGCACGTGCCGCCCGCCATCACGGAACTTGAGCAATGCGACCCCGTGCGATTCGGAAACAAGCGGATTCTGTTGTCCACCGTCGGCACGGGGCCCATCACGGCGGTTAGGGTCAACGGGCGCAAATGGAAGCAGTTCGACCAGGCTACGGTTGTCCTGCCCTACGACAAGACTCCGGAGTTGGCGAGAGTGCAAATCGTCTTTGGGGAGGCAAAGCCGATGGGAGGGCGTGCCGCTTCGCGAGCCCAATCATCTCCTGTGACCCAAGAGAATCAGGGCTTGCGGGGACGCTCGCCCTCCCTGGTTGGGGAGGTGGCGTCATCCCCGCCCGGCGACCTCGCGGCGCTGGAAAAACGGGCGGTCCGGCTGCGGGACTTCGAGCGCCGTCTGGAGACTGCGGGTTTGAGGGCGAGCTACGAAGCTGAACATGCGCGCCTTGCCGCAGAATGCGTTGCAGCGGTGGGCCTGCGCCGGCAGCTCATCGAGCGCGGGCAGATCAAACCCTTGGCCGACGCGAGGGAGGCGGCCGCCGATCGCTCATACGTGGACACCGCAACCAAACTGTGTGACGGCTTGGAAGCCTTGCTGAAGACATATGGGAATCTGGGCGACCGGCAGAGGACACTGGTTTATGGCCTCTGGGTAAAAGCCCAGTAGCCGCCTTTGGGGCTTGTTGCCCAAATCGCTCCTGCGTTCAAAGGTAGGGCGGGCACTCCGTGCGCGCCGACCGTGGTCGCTGAGAAACGCACATTTCGGCCATCCTGGGATGCTCGCGGCGCGCACGGAGTGCCCGCCCTACCTGCAAGAGTTGTTGGGCAACCCTCCCTTTTATTGACTGGCGGAGGGCCTCCATTTAGGATGCGATCCATAATGCCCAACGCTACATCATTCCTTGGCCTGGTGGAGTTCGCTCCCGGGTTCGCCCAGCGCCCAACCGTCAGCCATGTGCTGTTCGACTTCGATGGCACGCTCTCGCTGATCCGGCAGGGCTGGCCTGAGGTGATGACCCCGATGTTCGTCGAGATGCTGCCCGCGCTGCCGGGGGAAACTCTCGAAGCGCGCCAGCGGCTCTGCCTGGAGGACATCCTGCGCCTCAACGGGAAGCAGACCATCTACCAGATGATCCAGTTGGCTGACCGCATCAAGGAACGTGGCGGCACGCCTCGCGAGCCCCTTTGGTATAAACATGAATACCTCCGCCGCCTGGAGGAGCGGATCAGCCACCGCCTCGATGGCCTGCGCAGCGGGGCCGTCCGGCCAGACGATCTGTTGGTGCACGGCGCGCGCAATATGCTGGAAGCGTTGCTCCGACGCGGCCTCCCGATCTACCTCGCCAGCGGCACGGACGAGCACTGCGTGAAGGCGGAGGCCGAGCTGCTCGACCTGACGCGCTACTTTGGCCGGCACATCTACGGCGCGCAGGACGACTACAAGAAGTTCTCCAAGAAGATCGTGATCGAGCGCATCCTGCGCGAAAATGCGATTAGGGGAGAGCAACTCCTGTCATTTGGCGACGGTTACGTGGAAATCGAAAACACCAAAGAGGTCGGCGGCCTCGCGGTGGCGGTGGCCAGTGACGAGGCGCACAACGGCGAGGGACGGTTTGACGAATGGAAACGGCAGCGCCTCCTGGGAGTCGGTGCCGACCTGGTCGTGCCCGACTTTCGGGACGTTGAGGGCCTGATCGAATGCATCTTTGGAACCTGACGTCCGCAGGCTTCTGCGCCATCTCCGGACAAGCTTCCCTCAAACTCTCTCCCGCCGAGGGATAGGGGCGATGGGGGCTGGCGAGAGTGCTAACATGATGCGCCCAGCCACCTCCTCGCCGCCATACACTTTGATTTGCAGCGCGCGAGGGACTTGTTAGAGTCCACCTGTCTGATAAGCGCAGTTGTGCAGTTCGCGGTGAGAAGAACGTTGACGGCGATAGTTGCCTCTCTTTTGGTGGCTTGCGCCGCGCCCACGGAAGCGGCCCCGTCTGTCTTCGAAAGCCCCGTGACCCCGACACCGGAGGGCCGGATTGATAAGCTCGTTTTGGCCAAATTGTCGAAGTTGGGCATCCCGCCCGTGCTCTGCTCTGATGCCGTGTTTGTCCGGCGGGTCTATCTGGATGTGCTCGGCACCTTACCCACAGCGAAGGAGGCTCGTGAGTTTATCCAGGACCCGGACACCAAGAGCAAACGCCGCCTGCTGATTGACCGCCTGCTGGCACGGGACGAATTCGCTGAATACTCGGCTATGAAGTGGGGCGATATCCTGCGGATCAAGGCGGAATTCCCCGTCAACCTCTGGCCCAACGCGGCCCAGGCTTATCACCGCTGGGTGCTGGCCTCCATTGCGGAGGACAAGCCGTATGACAAGTTCGTGCGCGAGATGCTCACCGCCAGTGGAAGCAACTTCCGCGTCGGCCCCGTCAATTTCTATCGCGCCATACAAAACCGGACTCCAGACGGCATTGCCGGTGCCGTAGCCTTGACCTTCATGGGAACTCGGACCGAGAGCTGGCCCACCAACCAATTGGCGGGCATGGCGGCCTTCTTCTCGCAGATCGGATATAAGCCAACGCGCGAGTGGAAGGAGGAAGTGGTCTTCTGGGACCCGCTGAGCACCAACGCCGAGGCGTCCAACTGCGCGTCGAACTCTTCTACTTTGACGGCGACCAATATCGCGCCGCAGACTGCGGTCTTTCCCGGTGGGAAACGAGTCAAGCTGTCGCCGGATCGCGACCCGCGGAAGGTCTTTGCCGATTGGCTGATCACGCCGAGGAATCCCTGGTTCACGCGCAACATCGCGAACCGCGTCTGGGCCTGGCTGCTGGGGCGGGGCATTATTCAGGAACCGGATGACATCCGCCCCGACAACCCACCGAGTAACCCGGCGCTGCTGGCTTACTTGCAGAAAGAACTGGTCGCCAGTCATTACGACCTTAAGCACCTCTACCGGTTGATTCTGAATTCGCGGACCTACCAGTTTTCCTCCGTGCCGCGATCGGATGCCGCGCAGAGCGAGGCCAACTTCGGGAGTTACACGGTGCGCCGCCTGGAGGCCGAGGTGCTGATCGACAATATCAACAAGGTCACTGGCGCATCCGACCTTTACACCAGCGCCATCCCAGAGCCGTTCACCTATATTCCTTCTGACCAGCCCGCGATTGCGCTGGCGGATGGGAGCATCACCAGCCCGTTCCTGGCGTTGTTCGGCCGCTCGGCCCGAGCCACCGGCATGGAAAACGAACGCATCAACAAGATGCTCTCCGCTCAGTGGCTGCACCTGCTCAACTCCAGCCATATCCAGCGCAAGCTGGAGCAGGGGCCCAAACTGAAGGTAATCTTCGACTCCGGCCACAAGCCCCCCGAGATGGTGGAGGAACTATACCTGACCATTCTGTCGCGGTTCCCGACGCCGGACGAGGCGAAGATCGCGGCTGACTATGGCAAACCGGGCCAGCCCAAGACGGCGAAGCGGCGCGAGGATTGGGTGGACCTCACGTGGGCGTTAATCAACAGCAGCGAGTTTCTGTATCGGCATTAGTATGAGCCAAAGCCACGATCGCATTTCCGGAATGGGTATGACACTGAGCCTGCCGATGTCGCGACGTGAAGTCATGCGCGTCGGGTTGTTCAGCCTGACAGGCTTGCTCCTCGATCACCGCCAACTCTTTGGCGCCGACTCCGGGTCGCAGGTGCAGCCGGTGAATGCTGTGGCGGCGGGGCCAGGCGCGATCAAGGCCAAGTCGGTCATCCAGATCTTCCTATGGGGTGGCATGTCGCACAATGACACATGGGACCCTAAACCGGATGCCGGCTACGATTACAACGGCTCGATGAAGAACTTCCTGCCCACGATCGTTGATGGCATCACGGTTAGCGAGTGGTTTCCCAAGCTGGCGAAGCAGGCGGATAAGTATTCGCTCATCCACAGCATGACGCACCGCAACAACGGGCACGAAACGGCTGCTTACCTGATGCAGACGGCCCACATGCCTGGCGAACGGTTGGCCTATCCGAGTGTCGGGGCTGTGTTCGCCTTTTTCCAGAGTAAGGATTACAAGGGGCTGATCCCACCCTACGTGGTTCTGACACAGCCACAGGGGCGGTTCTCCGAAGAGGGGTTCCTGGGGCCGCGATTCAAGCCGTTTGCTACTGGTGGCGATCCCAACGCCAACCGGTTCGAGGTAGAAGGGGTGGTGGCACGGGGCATCCCGGACGAACGGCAAAAGAACCGGCGTGACTTGCTCCAGAAGCTGAACACTATGGGCAGCGCCATGGCGGCCAGCCCCCAACTCACTGCTTCCGAAGAGGCCAAGAAGCAGGCTTATGAGCTGATCCTGGGGGAGGGACGCGCGGTGTTCGACCTCTCGCGGGAGAAGGCGGAGTTGAGGGACCGCTACGGTCGCCACACTTTTGGGCAGGACTGCCTGGCCGCGCGGCGGATGGTGGAGGTGGGGGTTCCTTATATCGTCATCAATTACCCCGGCGGCTGGGACACGCATAAGGACCACTTTCAAACTATGGCCCGCCAGTGTCCGCAACTGGACCAGGGCCTGGCCGCGCTTCTGGAGGACTTGAAAGATCATGGGTTGCTGGACAGCACGCTGGTCTGGTGTTGCGGCGAGTTTGGCCGGACGCCCAAGGTCGACTGGCAACCGCCGTGGAATGGGGGGCGCAACCATTACGGCAATGTCTTTTCCGCCCTGGTCGCGGGCGGGGGATTCAAAGGCGGGCACGTCGTGGGGGCCTCGGATGCGAAGGCGGAGGAGGTTAAGGATCGTCCAGTGTATCCGGTGGACTTGCTGGGCAGCATCTACCAGTTGGGGGGGATTGACGCCAGTGCCAAGCTGCCCCATCCGATGGGGCAGGATGCACACGTGTTGCCGCCCGCCGCGGAAGGTGTGAAATCAGGCGGATTGTTAACCGAGATCATGTAGCGTGGTGTCTCAGAATTGCCAAAACGTTTCGCCCAGTATTGAAAGCGGTAGAGGACTACCGCACTCCAAGACGCTTCGCGTTTTCGGGCGCTGGGGAGGGCGCGGTAGCGTCTTGGAGTGCGCCAGCCCTCTGGCGCTTTGGCTTCTGATTCTGACACTCGTCCTCCTATTCGACGCGACGGGCTCGGTGCAGGGGCAGCCGCGGGCGTATATCGGCTTCGTATACCCCGCCGGCGGCCAGCAGGGCACAACGGTTCAGGTCAAGGTCGGCGGGCAGAATCTGGACAGCACCACCGAGGTGTTCGTGACGGGTAGTGGCGTGACCGGCAGGGTGGTCGAATGTTTCGGGCGTCTAAACAACCAGCAGATCACGCTCCTAAGCGAGCAGCTCAAGGAGCTAAAGGCGGCGAAACCGGCTGCAGGAGCGGCGATGATGAGTTCGGAGCCCCCGATGATGTCCGCCGACGCAGGGATGATGTCTTCCGCTGCCACCGCTGGAAAACCCGCAGCAACCGCGGGGCAGGGGGAGGCGACCCAGAAGCTCATCGCGAGAATTGATAAGCGGATTGCCGAATTCTGTAATCGCCCTGCGAGCGTTGCCTTGGCGAGCCTGGTCTTCATCGAAGTTTTGGTTGCCGCCGACGCAGAGCCTGGCGCGCGGGAACTCAGAGTCAGGACCCCGAATGGGGTGTCCAATCCGATGGTCTTTCACGTGGGCCAATTGCCCGAATTCAGCCGGAAACCGATGTTGACGAGCAACTACGAGGTGCTGGGGAAAGAGGAACTCGCTCTTCGCAAGCGCCCGGCTGAGGAAGCGGAGGATCGTGTTACCCTGCCGTGCATTCTGAACGGTCAGATCGCTTCCGGCGAGGTGAACCGGTATCGTTTCACGGCCCGCAAGGGTCAACGGCTGGTCATTACTACGCAGGCCCGGCAACTCCTCCCCTATATCGCCGACGCTGTGCCCGGTTGGTTCCAGCCGGTCTTGATACTGCACGATGCAGAGGGCAAGGAGGTATCCTATGACGACGATTACCGTTTCAATCCCGACCCCACGATTCTCTGCGAGGTTCCCCGGGATGGGGAATACGTGCTGAGCATTTACGACAGCATTTACCGTGGACGCGAGGACTTTGTATACCGGATATCGGTCGGCGAGTTGCCGTTTGTGGCCGGCATCTTCCCGATCGGGGCTCAGGTGGGCGCTCCAGTGAAGCTTAAGGCCACGGGCTGGAACCTCGAGTCGGCTGAGGTGACACCGCCCGCTGCGGCCGTGGGACCGGGAATCCATCTGCTCACCGCGCGCAGCAAGGGCCTGGTCTCAAACCCCGTGCCATTCGGATTGGACACGCTGCCGGAGTGCGTGGAGAAGGAGCCCAACGACACGCTTAAGCAGGCACAGCGGGTGATCCTGCCCATCATCATTAACGGGCGAATGGACCGGCCGAATGACTGGGACGTGTTCAGCTTCACGGGCCGGGCGGGCGAGGCGATCGTCGCCGAGGTATACGCGCGCCGGCTCGATTCGCCCCTGGACTCGGTGCTCAAACTCACGGACGCGACCGGCAAGCTGCTGGCGTGGAATGATGATAATGAGGATCTCGGTTCCGGCCTTAACACGCATCATGCGGATTCGTATCTGAGATTCAAGCTGCCTGCAGACGGGGCATATTACATCTATCTGAGCGACACAGCCCGCAAAGGCGGCGAGGAATACGCTTACCGCCTGCGCATCAGCGGGGCGCAGCCTGATTTCGCATTGCGGGTGGTGCCCTCCAGCATCGGCCTGCGCAGCAAGGGGAACGGCCAGCTTAGCGTTTATGCGATACGGCGGGACGGGTTTACCGGGCCTATTAAGCTCGCGCTCAAGGATGCCCCAGCGGGGTTTACGTCCGCGCCGGTCTCCATTTCCGGCACCCAGGAGGTGGTGCGGTTGAGCCTGCGGACCACGCTGGTGGAGACACCTGGGCCAATCAACTTGACGGTCGCGGGCAGCGCGACCAATGGAGACCGGGTGATTTCGCATGAGGCCGTGCCGGCGGAAGACCGGATGCAGGCGTTCCTGTGGCGGCATTTGGTGCCGGCTGATGAATTGAAAGTGGCGGTGTTCGACCCCACCGCTCAGCCTCCGCCGAAACGCGTGCCGCGTACACGCCCGGCCTCCACGCCTGATACGAATGCGACGACCACGGCTACAAACTCCGTCTCCGGGAAGCCCAAGTTCACCAAGCAACAAATTACCGGGCGCTTGCGAGAACTGAAGATCCTCTTTGAAGACGGTCTGCTCACCGATGATTTCTACGACCAGAAGGTAGCCGAGTGCGAGGCGGCGCGCTGAAGATCGCAGGCCCTCCAAGCCGTCGCCTGGACTGGGAGTTTTTTGCGGCCTGCACGCATGTTCGTGCCAGCGGAAGTGCCTGCCGGACGTCTCTGACCCCGTTGAACGCGTGTTTCGACTCGCTGCCAGGCTGAGAATCCCGCTGGTGGCGCTGTCGCCCCGACCCCGATGCCTCAGAGTTCGGCTTGCTCCCCACACTGGACCCGCAAGCGTGTTGCTACGGTATTGGTCCGGCACTGATACGGTATCTTAGGCTAAGATACCGTATCAGTGCCGGATCTCCTGGCTACCAGTAGGCTTGTAGCACGCTTGGCGGTGGCTAGTGGCCCGTCCGTCAAAGGAAATCCCAGCCGTTTGTCTTTCGCGGGCCCCTCGGCGATTCAGCCAGCACCAATGACCTTCCCAGGTCGGCCCGCGGACATTCTTGTCCGCCGCCACGGCTATCTCAACTGCCACAAGCGCTCCTGAAATACCGCAGATGCAAAGCGCATATTTCATTTCCCGCGGCGCGCATTGACATCGCCAGTTATCCCGGTACTCTATTATACGCACTTCGACAACGATTGTGCGTAGTGCAAAATAACTTGTGGCTGAAAAAGACGATTATTTAGCTGACATCCTGGTTGACCTTGGGTTCGTCTCCGCCGAAAAGGTGGCTGAAGTGAGGCGGGAAGCCCAGTCAGCCGGCGTGGGCGTAGTGGACCTCATGGTGGCCAACAAGGTGCTTCGAGCGGAGGACGTTACACAGGCCAAGGCCGCCCATTTCGGCGCCGAGGTCGTAAACCTCAGCGAGCTGAAGATCGCCGATGACGTTATCGCCACGATCCCCCGGCACATCGCAAGAAAGTACCGCGTCGTGCCTGTCTTTAAGCACGACAACAGCGTTACCGTCGCGCTGGCGGACCCGTCTGATCTCGATACCATAGACAGCCTTTCGCATCTGTTGCACGCCGAGGTCGAACTGCGCGTCGCTTCCGAGCCCGACATCGAGGCGGCGCTGAGCAAGTATTATGCGGAGCGGAGCGGCGGCATGACGGCCGATCCCCGCCTGAAGGAGGCCATTGAGGACATTACACGCGAGCATGTCGAGATCGACGCCGCCGCGGCGGCAGACGGCGCGGTAGTCGAAGCGGACGCGCCGCTCATCAAATTGGTCAATTCGATCATTACGGAGGCCTTCAAGATGCGGGCTTCAGATATTCATCTGGAGCCGTTAACGAAGACCTTCCGGATGCGCTACCGGATTGACGGCGTGCTGCACGAGCTCAAGGCCCCACCCAAACGTTTGCAGGCGGCGATCATCAGCCGCCTGAAAATCCAGTCCAACATGTCCATCTCCGAGCATCGGATTCCCCAGGACGGGCGTATCCAGACGTCGGTGGGCACCAAGCTGATTGACTTGCGTGTGTCGTGTCTGCCGACCAACCACGGCGAGAGCATCGTCATGCGTATCCTGGACAAGGACGGGCTGCGGCTGGGCTTGCCGGAGCTGGGCTTTTTCACCGACGACCAGCAGACTTTCGAGCGGATGATCGGCCTGCCGGACGGCATCCTGCTGATCACCGGGCCGACCGGTTCGGGCAAGACGACCACGCTCTATTCCTGCCTGCACTTCATCAACCGGCCGGACCGCAAGATCATTACGGTCGAAGACCCGGTGGAATACCTGCTCTCGGGTATCAACCAGGTGCAGGTCGCCGAAGCCGTCGGCCTGACCTTTGCCTTCGCCTTGCGCGCCATCCTGCGCCAGGCGCCCAACGTGATCATGATCGGGGAAATCCGCGACCTGGAGACCGCCACCATCGCGATCAATGCCTCGCTGACCGGTCACTTGGTCTTCTCCACGCTACACACCAACGACGCCCCGAGCGCCGTTACCCGGCTTATTGATATCGGGGTTAAGCCGTTCTTAGTGGCCTCTTCGACCCGTTGTTTGATGGCCCAGCGGTTGGTGAGAAAGGTCTGCCGCCAGTGCGGAGCTCCTTGCATGCCAACGGAAGCGGAAATGCGCACGCTGGGTTTGGATGCGGCCAGCCTTCAGGGCGCGACCTTCATGAAGGGCAAAGGTTGTTCCAACTGCAATAACACCGGCTGTCGCGGCCGCTTCGGCATCTTCGAAATCTTTGTCATCGACGACGAGGCGCGCAAGCTGATCTATGAGAAAGTGTCCTCCTCCGTCTTGCGCGCCCGCGCCCGCGAGATGGGCATGCGCACCCTGCGTGAGGATGGTGTTCGCAAAGTTCAGGCGGGTTTGACTACCCCCGACGAAGTGATCCGCGCGACGGTAGGAGACGCGGCTTAAATGGGCTGCCTGCCGACCACGCGGTTGACGGGGTTACAAACGTTAACTCGGCCGCGTGGGTTGAACAGAACGCACGCCTGCGCTGCGAGGTGTTCCGGCGCGGTGCGGCGTGACAAATAGGCTTCACGGCTGTCCACTCTTAATGGTAATCTGAATTGAACGTTGGCAGGCGCATCACTGACAAAATGCGCGTATAACTGGATTTAAGCATGTCTTACTCGATGTCCGATCTGTTGCAGTTGGTCGTCTCTGAAGGGGCCTCCGACCTGCACATCCGCGTGGGCGCGCCGCCCGTGATTCGCGTCCACGGTATTTTGCACCGGGTGGAAGGGCCGGCGCTGAGGCCGGAAGACACCGAAGAGCTGATGCGCAGCATCACCTCCGAGGATCACATCCAGCACGTTCGCGAACGCGGCGGAGCAGACTTCGGCTTTGCCTTCGGGGACATGGCGCGGTTCCGCGTGAGCGTTTTCAAGGCAAAGGGCGACTTCGGCATCGTCCTGCGCCAGATTCCCGCCAAGATGCTGACATTTGAGCAGATCGGCCTGCCGCCCTCCGCCAAGGAATTGCTCTACAAACCGCGCGGGCTAGTACTGGTCACCGGACCCACCGGTTCGGGCAAGACGACCACGCTGGCGTCTATGATCAACATCATCAACGAGGAGCGCGATGAGGCCCACATAGTTACCATCGAAGACCCCATCGAGTATTACCACACCCACAAGAAGGCCATTGTCACGCAACGGGAAATCGGCGTGGACGTGCCGAATTTTGCCGAGGCGCTGCGGCGCGTGCTGCGCCAGGACCCGGACGTAGTTCTGGTGGGTGAAATGCGCGACCTGGAGACAATTGACGCGGCGATCACCGCGGCGGAAACCGGGCACTTAGTGTTCGGCACGCTGCACACGACGGGTGCGGCCAAGACCATTGACCGCGTCGTCAACGCGTTTCCCGCTAACCAGCAGGAGCAAATCCGCATCCAGCTTTCAACGGTCTTGCAGGCGGTTATTTCCCAGTTGCTGATCCCGCGGATTGACAAGCCCGGGCGGGTGGCGATCTTCGAGATCATGGTCAACACGCCCTCCATCGCGGCGCTGATCCGGGACAATAAGACTTTCCGCGTCCAGTCCGACATTCAGACCGGTGCCAAGTACGGCATGGTCACACTGGACAGTTTCCTGGTGGATAAATACCTGGCGGGCATGATCGCCCGCGAAGAGGTGGTGACCAAGGCGCAGGACCCGGTGACCATCCAGGCGAAGCTCCAGGAGTTGGAGTTGGCCGCCGCCGTGGGCGCCGAGAAGGAAGCACTGGTACAGGGGAAAATGTAAATATCAGGCTCTATGTCCGAAGACATTTCCAACCCACTGCTCACCCTGGTCAAGGAACAGGGCCTGATTGACGATTTGCAGTATGAAGAAGTGCTGGGCGAGTTCCGGCGCACCGGCAAACCCGCCAGCCAGATTTTGCAAAACGCCGGGGTGCTGGACATGGACACCATCCTGCAAGCCATCGCCGGTCATTTGGGGACGCAGGTGGTTACTGTGCGAGAGCGCGACTTGACGCCTGAACTGCTGCAGTTGATCCCAGCCAAAACGGCGCGCATGTATCAATGCCTGCCGGTGGGCCGGGTCGATTCCACGCTGCAAGTGGCCCTGGTAGAGCCGCTTAACTCCGGCCGCATAGACGAACTCGGTTTCGTCATCAAGAAGGACATCCAGTTAGTCGTAGCCGACCCGGCGCAGGTCCAAAAGGCGATAGAGAAGTTCTACCCCGAGGAGAACGAGAGCTTCGCGGACATTCTCAAAGACCTGGGTTCAGACAAGGAGATCGCCAAGGAAGTGAGCGAGGTGGAGGTCACGGACGACGCGACGTTGATGGCGCGCCTGGCCGATCAGGCCCCGATTGTTCGCTTCGTGAATCTCGTCTTGTACCAGGCCATCCAGGACCGTGCCAGTGACATCCACTTCGAGCCCTTCGAGACTGATTTCAAGATCCGCTATCGTGTGGATGGCGCCCTCTATGAAATGTCGCCTCCGCCCAAGCAACTGGCAGTGCCCGTGGTTTCGCGCCTCAAAGTCCTGGCCAACCTCAACATCTCCGAGCGCCGCCTGCCGCAAGACGGACGCATCAGCTATTCGCTGGGCAACCGCGTCGTAGATCTGCGCGTCTCGACGCTGCCCACGCAGTTCGGTGAATCGGTCGTGCTGCGCGTGCTCGATCGGGCGGCCGTCAACCTCGAAATCGAGTCGCTGGGCTTCCCCAAGTACCTCTACGACTACACCGTCGAGGCCATTCAGCGGCCCAACGGCATTCTCGTGGCCACTGGCCCAACCGGTTGCGGCAAGACCACCACCCTTTACTCCTGCCTGCGCCGGGTTAATACCATTGACTCGAAATTGCTCACCGCGGAGGACCCGGTCGAATACGACATTGAAGGGATCATGCAGGTGGCCATCAACGAATCCGTGGGCCTGACCTTTAGCAAGGCGTTGCGCTCCTTCCTGCGCCAGGACCCGGACGTCATCATGGTAGGAGAAATGCGCGACCTGGAGACCGCGCAGATTTCCATTCAAGCCTCCCTCACGGGTCACTTGGTGCTCAGCACCCTGCACACCAACGATGCCCCGGGCGCGGTCACGCGTCTCATCGACATGGGCGTCGAGCCGTTCTTGATCTCCTCCACCATGGTCGCGGTGATCGGCCAGCGGCTGGTTCGCTCGATTTGCAAGAACTGCCGCACTCCGTTCGAGCCCACGGAGACCCAGTTGGCCCTGCTCAACCTCTCGCCGCACGACCTGGGCGACAAGACCTTCTACTACGGCCGTGGCTGCTCCACCTGCAACGACACCGGTTACAAAGGCCGCAAAGGCATCTTCGAGTTGCTGACCATCAGCGACGCCATCCGGGCGCTGATCAACGAGCGCGCGCCGACCGTGGTGATGCGCCAGAAGGCGGTCGAGCTGGGCATGGTCACGCTGCGGGAAGACGGCTTGCGCAGCATCTTCGACGGCGATACAACTATCGAAGAAATCGTTAAGTACACCTGACCTTTTAATCCCTACCCTTATGCCAAAATACAACTACGTGGCGATGGATCAACATGGCAAAGAAACCAAGGGCACGCTCGAGGTCGCCAGCCAGAACGAAGCCATCGGCCGGGTTAAGGAAATGGGGCTGTTTCCGACCCGAATCATAGAAACCGAGAAGGGCAAGGGTGACAAGAAGGCCGGCCCGGCGCCCAAAGCGGGGGCCAAGAAGAAGGGCAAGGGCAAGGGCATCAACATCAATCTCAACTTCAAGATCCCCGGCATGGGCGGGCGGGTAAAGTCCAAGGTGCTCACCACCTTCACCCGCCAGTTGGCCACGCTGGTGGATGCCGGGTTGCCCTTGCTGCGCGGCCTGCGCGTGCTCGAAAAGCAGGAGCGCAATGCCACCCTCAAGGGGATCATCGGCGAGCTGGCCGCTTCAATTGAAGGCGGCAGCACCTTCTCCGAGGGGCTGGCCCAGCATCCCAAGGTTTTCAACCGCCTCTTCGTCAACATGGTGAAAGCCGGCGAACTGGGCGGTGTGCTGGAAGTCGTGCTCAACCGGCTCTCCGAGTTCATGGAGAAGGCCCAGAAAATCAAGGGCAAGGTGGTCGCGGCCATGTTTTACCCGATCGCCGTGCTCGTGGTCGCCGGCGCCATCCTGACCATCCTGATGGTCGTGGTGATTCCGAAATTCAAGGAAGTGTTCAACGGCATGTTGGAAGGCAAATCCCTGCCCGGGTTCACGCTCCTGGTGCTCGGGATCAGCGAGGTGATCAAGGACCACTTCATTCTTACCGTGGCCGGCGTGGCCGTGTTTGTGGTTGTCTTCATGCTCTTCATCCGCACCAAATTCGGCCGCATGGTGTGGGACAAGTTCAAGCTCAAGGTGCCCGTCGTCGGCCCCGTCGTCAGCAAGGTCGCCATCTCGCGATTTACGCGCACCCTCGGCACCCTCGTCAGCAGCGGCGTCCCCATCCTCCAGGCCCTGACCATCGTCAAAGAAACCGCCGGCAACGTCATCATCGCCAGCGCTGTCAACTCCGTCCACGAGAGTGTCAAAGAGGGCGAAACCATCACCGCCCCTCTCGAGGCCTCCGGCGTCTTTCCCCCCATGGTCATCAGCATGGTGGACGTCGGCGAACAAACCGGCGCCCTCCCGGAAATGTTGCTGAAGATTGCGGACAATTACGACGAAGAAGTGGATAACGCCGTCGCGGCCATGACTTCCCTGC
>Ga0118677_10004685_pt1 | contig 24659 bp, 27 predicted proteins | sample AliMusrvi5mmetaG_FD_86154 | JGI IMG/M metagenome (GOLD analysis project Ga0118677, IMG submission 86154)
CCTGGGGATGCTCAAAAGCAAATGCGACGAGCCCGGGGGCTTCATTCCGGCCACTCTGTCGGAAATGATCCCGCTGGCCGTGGTGCCCATCGCCATCCCGCTGACCACCGGGGCCGGCACCATGTCCACCATCATTTTATTTGCCGAAAGCGCCGGTTCCATGAACGGACTGCTGAAGATCGCAGCAGCCATCGGCGGCGTGAGCGTGATCAACTATGTGACGTTTTTTTATTCCCCGGTCATCGTCCGTTTTCTCGGCCACACCGGCATGAACATCTTCACCAAGATTTTTGGCCTGATCACCCTGGCCCTGGGCATCCAGTTCGTTATAACGGGACTTAGCGCGGCCTTTCCGGTGCTGCACTAGCTCCGCGCCTAACCCGCCGGCTCCCGACCAGTTTTCCAGCCAACGCCCAGAACCCCTTGGAATACTTTTCTTCTCAAGGGGTCCAGGGGGGCATCCTGGCCGCCGGAGCAACGGTGGTTCCAGTCAAGCTGCCACTGTGACATTGCTCGACCGACGAGATTCTTCCGCGCCTTCCTTCCACCATCGCGGCAACGCCGTCCCCCCCTTAACCCCTTGCCTTTCAGGAGGGATTCCAAAGGGGCCACCCCTTTGGCCGCCGGAGGCCTCTTCTGCCTTCTCTTCTCTTTCCCCCTCTTCTCTTCTACCCTTCGCTTCGCTCGCTAGCGCGTGCCGCGCAGCAGCGACAGCAGCACCCCCAGGCAGGAATAGACGGCGAAGGCGGTCAGCCCCACCCGCAGGCTGGTCAAAAAGGCCGGCAGCGTGTCCGGGCCGATGGCCGCATCATGCATGAATATGGCGAAAATGAGCGTGATGCTGGTCATGGACACGGCCATGCCGAGGGTGCGCATGCTGGCGATCATGCCTGAAGCCAGCCCGAACTGGCGTTTTTGCACGCTGGCCATGATGGCGGTGGAATTGGGCGTGACAAAGACGCCGAATCCCGTGCCGATAACAGCCAGTTCCAGGACCAGCAGCCACAGAGGCGTATCCGGGCCGATGGTCACGGCTGCGGCGAAGAGGCCGGCGGCAATGCGGTTGGCCTCGTTCGTGCGGCCGTGCCGCCAGGCGTGCGTGGCCAGCAGGAACAACGGCCCCTGGAGTTCTTCCAGACGGCGCCGGCCGGAGGAAGAGGACTCGCCGCCGAATAGCTCAACCCCGCCCTCGCTCTTGGAGGCGGTGTTGGTGCTCTCGATGTAGGCGAGGGCCTGGGCCAGGTCGTTGGTGAAATCCGCCAGCTTCCACGTACCCGAGACACGGCCATCGGCCGGGCGCCGGCCGCTATAGCGGAGCGCCATTTCCATTTCAGGAGAAAGCGCGGCGGTCTTGGCGGCATTCCTGGTGGACGCAGTGTGCCGGGGGAGACCGGTATTGGACTTGCGGCGGCCGCTTTGGACGCTGGGTGGAGTTTATGGGATCCTGTTTTTCGGGATCCTGATCTATGGTGGCGCCGTTTTCCCGGAACTGAACGATCCGGGATTGTTCCAGAATGCTCTGGTCCAACTCGGGGTGAGTGCAGGGATTTTCGCACTTATGGCGGTTTTGTTGGTGTGGCTGAAGCGATCAGCGGGTACCTGTGCCGGTAAGGCGGTGGAGCCAAGTTTTCAGTTGAAAAGTGGATGTGCTCCCAATGTGGGAGGCGCACTCCGTGCGGCGACAGTTCGTTCTAAGCACCCAGTTCGACCTGTCGCGGCAGAGGACCCTTCGGCAGAGCTCAGGGCAGGCTGCCCCTCCCACAATGAGGGAAAAGGCCACAAGACGGGGTCTTGGTGGATGGCACAGGTGGCGGTTGGTTTGCTTGTGGCGCTGGCCTTTCTGGACTTGTATCTGGCGTTCCACAGATTCCATCAGGGACGCACTAATCCTGAAGAGTACTACGCGGATCGGAACGGGTTGATCGCTCAAATGACCCGGTTGCGCGAGCAAGAGGGGCCGTTCAGGTTTGCCCAGTTAAGGGATGGGGGAATCTCCGAGGAAATCGTTTTTCCGAGGAATATAGGGTATCTCTACCCGGGGTACGAGGCCATCGAGGGGTATATTCTGTTCAATCTGAAAGGGTATGCTTTTTTCGGCTGCATGACGAATGAGCAAGCGCGATTGGACATCCAGAATGTGGGGGTCATCGCCAATGCCGACAGGGCGAGCGGCAAAGTGAGCTTGGTTCGGTACACCAATTCGTTGCCTCGGGCGAAGTTCTATCATGACATCCGTCCGTATGACAGTGCGAAGGCATTGTGCGCCGATATTAATTCGGGCAGGCTGGATTATCACCACACCCTTGGTGTTTTACGTGAAGACTGTGAGAAATATGGTGTCGTGACGTCCGTGCCGCCAGCGACGGCAAAAGCACGGGTGCGTTTTACGCCCGTCACTCCGGAAGAGTACCGGCTCAGCTACGAGACGACGGCGCCGGGCATCATCTTCATCTCCGAAAGTTATTATCCGGGATGGGAGGCGGATGGGGCACGTTTTCCGATCATCAATGCTTTCGGCGCTTTCAAGGGTATTGTTATCCCTGAAGCGGGAAGAGGCGTGATAACGGTCAAGTTCTCGCCGCGGGTCCTGTGGATGGGACTGGCCATTTCAGGCGTCACGTTGCTGGGGCTGATCCTCATGTGGTTTCGTTTTGGTCGTCATCCTGAAGCGAGATGACATCACCCCCATCCGGCTATGAGGTCAGACGCCCGAGCGACCGGATGATTGTCCGGTGTTTATCGCCATTCAGGAAGAAGAAGTTCGTGGTCTGGAGATCGTCGCCCATCTGTTGGATCGGCTTGATCTTCCCGCCGACAAACCCGAAGCAAAAATATCCGAGTCCGTTCAGCATTTTCATCACGTCGTTGGGATGGTAACCAAACTTCTTTGACCATTTCCGGAGCAGTTCGGTGTAGATGATGGGCTTCCACTTCTTAATGGTCTCAACAGCCCCCCTGAAAACAAACAGTTCGGATCCCTCGACGTCGCATTTGATGAAGTCAATGGGAAAACGCTTGCCTTTCATGAATCTGTCTACCGTGGAGAGCTTGCAGGTGATGCGGTCGATGCTGGATCGGTTCTGGATGTTCCTGACGGAGGCGCTACCTGTTTCGTCCTTCGTCCAATAGAACGAGACTTTTCCGCATTTGTCGGAAAAGCCCATGTTGAAGGGTGTCACGTTTCGGACACCGTTCAGCTCGAGGTGCTTCATCAGATAGGAATAGGTGTATGGTACGGGTTCGAATGAATAGATCCGTCTCACCTTCGGTATCGCGGCGAAATTCAGGGTGTACCAGCCGATGTTGGCCCCGATGTCAAAAACCGTTGCCTGGTCGGGCATGATTCTGGCGATGAGGTTCCGTTCCTGTGGGTCGATTGAGCGGAAATTCAGCATTTCGATAGGAATGAACCGCTTGTCCTGACGGTCCAGGAACATCTTGATTCCTGATTCCTTCACGGTTAGGAAAAGCCTCCCACTTTCGATGGTGATCGAGGCGACATCTGTTCCCTTGACGTAGTCGGCATACTCGAACAGAGCCTTGTGGATCTCGTGCATCCGGTTGATAAAGTCGGGCTTCGCCAGTTTGCCCGTTGCGTAAAGATCAGATAATTCCCGCAGACTCATGCTTGTTCTCCCTTGGATTCCATGATGCTTCGAACTGTTCTTCTAAAACCCTCTTCAATCGTGAAATTGAGCTTCCACCCAAGGGCCTTGACCTTTGAAATGTCTACGGTCGTTCGGGGGAACGGAATTCGGAAGAAGTTTTTTTCGGTGTTCTGCCGCATAATGACCTTCAACCCCTTTTCCGGAAAGATCTCACCGGTCAATTTCCGGGCCAGATCGAGGATGCTGATTTCCTGTTCAGTTGCAACATTATAGGCCTGTCCCGCCTGTCCCTTCATCATGACCATGAAAAACGCCACCGTCGCATCGGCGATGTAGCAAAAGTTCCTCACTGCCATCCCGTCGCTATAGAGCTCGATATCCTGTCCGTTCACGATTCTGGCAATGAAATCGGCAAAGGAACGCCCGTCGTCCAGGGCGACGCCGGGGCCGAAGGTGATGGCTGGCCGGACGATTCTGACGGGGATGCCATATTGATGCTGCCAGGCAACGCAGAGGGTCTCGCCCATTCGCTTGCTTTCTAGGTAGCAGGAGGCGACATCCATGGGGTCTAGGGAGCCGTAGCAATCCTCTTTGATCGGGTAGCAGGATGCATCCACATAGCCGTAGACCCCGCTGGTGCTGAAAAAGAGAAAGCCCTCGATGTTCTTGTCTCGTCCCAGTTTAAGGAGGTTGGCCGTCCCGGCAACATTTGGCATAATTGTTCCCACCGGATTGGTGAGGAAATACTTGGGCGAGGCATGGCTGGCCGCATGGATGATGAAGTGGACAGGTTCGGCTAGAATGATCTCCTCGCACACATCGTGAGTGATGAGGTGCAGTTGGTTTCCGCTGTGGCTTCCGAAACGCCTTTTCGCCTTTGCTAGGTCGCGGACCAGCCCAATTACCCTGATGTTGAGGTTCTTCGTGCTGTTCAGGTGCAGGAACGTCTCAATCATGTAGGCCGGCAGGAAGCCCGCCGCCCCCGAGATCAGCACGGTCTTGTTCCGGAACATCTGCCAGGGCAGGTCGTGACCGGTTATATAGGCCAGATCCTCGCTGATCACACTGTTGGTCATCGCTTGAAGTATTCCTTGTGGAGGCTTTTGGCGTATTCCAGGAAGGCATCCTGCCGAAGCGCCTCGACATCGAGTGACTCACGTATCCCCCCATAGTAATGACGCAATTCCGCGATCGCCGTCTCAGGTGGTGTGAACTGGAGGTTACCCATCTCCGCCAGAAGCCGGCTGTTTTCTCCCGAATATTCAACCCCAACCCCGGGGTTCAAGATGACGATTTCGCTTTGGACATCACTGGACCGGTTGATCAGCGTGGCGATGGTTTCGAGGTCAATCGAAGACGTAGGCGTTACATTATATTCCCGGAACCGGGCGGGATGACGGACAAAATGCTCCACGATCCGGTAGAAATCGGAGATGTACAGGTAGTCATAGACCACGTTTTGGTTGATCACAATGGGCATCCCGAGCAGGTTTTTGACCACCGAGTTGGAGATGAACTTGTAGCGGTAGTCTTCGTACTGGCCGAAGATTCCGAACAGCCGAAGGCTGACCATTCGCTCGTCGTTGGAGGCGCGGATGAACTTGGAGATCAGGTATTTTGCGTAGCTGTGGCCATCTTCAGGAACGTGCGTATCAAAGAACTCCTCGGTCATCTTCCGGTGCCAGTAGCGTCTACAGTATTCAGACCCGCTCCCCAGGTTGATGAGTTTCATTCCGGGAGTCAGCTGGCGCTGCAGGGTGAAGAACATGCGCAGGTTATTTTCGCAGGTATTCGGGGGATAGGAGGTCCCCGTCCGAAGCGTGGTGGCGCAATGAATGATCGCTTCGATCGGGTTGCGTTTGAAATAGGCCTCTACGGCGAGATCGTTAGTGAGGTCGATTTCCGCCCGGGTCGGAGCCAGAATGTCCTGCTTGTCGGCACGGAACATCTCTGCCAAATGTTTTCCGACAAAGCCCTCAGTGCCTGTGATGAGTACGCTCATAATCTTTCGCGATGGCCTCCCAGCCCTTCTGATTGACGCCCAGCAAATACGGCGGGATCCCGTGCTTGCGGCATCTGACGCAAAGCCGGTGATATTCTTTCTTCTTGAGGATGTCATCCAGTGAATCCTTCAGGTAGTCCTGCGACAGGATTGTGTCCCCGCGGAAGAAGCAGACGCAGCATAACGGAACGGTGCGGTCCCAGTTAATGTTGATCTGGTTGGTCAGGAACCGGCAGGGGAGATGGCGGTAGGCCTTCGTGACCTCCAGACCCTGATCGATATTCACCAGCAATAGTTTGGACAGTTCGATGATGACCGGGTCGCGCTTCCCCTCGCAGTAGTCGATCAGCCGTTCGACCGGGGTGACGTTGGCATAGACCGCGGCGAGCGAGAACCCAAGCTCGTTGCACAGGTCCTGCATCTTTTCGAGATCGGGCCCGGCATTGTTGTTGTAGAGGTGGTAGTTAACCTCGACAAATATCGGCACCTTATGCTTATCGATGAAATGACGCAGCTTGTAGAGGTTAGACTTGACGAGGTTGACGTCCCCACCGGTATGGGTGGAGTTGTAGACATCCGGGTAGTATCCGGATAGGGAGATCTTGAGGTATTCAGGGGCGGCCTTGACGACTTTCTCGATCTGCTCGGACGAGATGACGGAGAGGTTCGTGGACACAGCTGTTGCCACGCCAATCCGGTGGACATGCTCGATAATCTGGTCCAGTTTCGGGTGCAGGAATGGTTCACCCCAGCTATACAGGCAGATATGGCTGACGAGACCGATATCGTTCATCATTTTAGCCGTCACGGCCTGGAAATCCTCGAGAGACATCAAGCCCTTGGGGATGCCTGTTGTGTCCAGGCTGTGGACGCAGGAGGGGCATCTCAGGTTGCAGGATCCAACCACATCGATCGTGTAGAAGCTCTGGCAGTATTCGCTGTAGCGGAGGTAGTCGTTCGGAGTCAGTCCCTCCAGCTGCAGCAGCTCGGCGATCTCATCCTCTTTGATGGAGACGGCAATCACAACGATCAGACCGGGGTATTGTTCCCGCAACCGGGGTAGCTGTGCAGGTGCATGGATTCGAAGGCCCACGACCTTCTTGCCTTTCAGATAGGGATCGGAATCAATGAAGCCTACGGCCTTGAGGCCGTTCTGGGAGGCCAGCCGCAGGAAACCGATGCCGGTCATCCTGGCGCCCCAAATCGCCACGGGCCTGGCGCCTAATGTCGTGAGCAGTCTTTCTTTAGCGGTATGCATATCCTGTTCCTTTCCGTCAACTGAACTCCGCCGGATTGGGCGTGTAATTCACGGGATCCTCGTACCAGTGATACAGGTCGCGTACTGCCGTCTCATGGTCAATAAAGGGATAGTCTCCGAATTCGGAAAGAAAGCGGGTGTTGTCACCCGTGTATTCCGGGTTCATGCCGTCCTTTTTGATGGTGATAATCCGGTTTCCGCCGTCAATCTTTCGTATCAGGTTTGCCAGCGTCAGCAGGTCGACGCTGTTTCCCGTGCAAATGTTGTAGCTGCGACACTTTGGCTCCGCCCTCATGAACCACTCGGTGATGGCGAGAAAGTCGGTGATGTAGAGGTAGTCGAATGCGACGTTCCGGTTCACCGCGATGTCCAGGCCGGAGAGAACCCGGCAGATGTTATTAGAAATGAAGCGACGCTTGTAGTTCTCGTGCCTGCCGTAGATGCCGAATACCCTCAGGTTGACGATGTTACGGGGAAGCTTCTCGATGTCCCGAGCCATCACATACTTAGAGAACCCGTAGATATCGGTGGGGATATGGGTTCCGAAATACTCCTCCTTCATTTTCGGGACGTAGTGTCTCAGGTCGTATTCGGCGCCGGAACCGATGCTCAGCATCCGGCCGAAGGAGCCGGAGCATCGCTCCAGGCCGAAGTACATCTGAAGGTTCTGCTCCACCGAGGTTGTCGTGACGGCGGCATGGATGACAACGTCGAACTGGTGGGCGACCAGGTAATCGCGCACCGCCTGGGCGTCGACCAGGTTCAGCTCCGCCCGCTTGGGGCAAAAGACGTTTTCATACCGCTTCTGGAAAAACTCGGCCAGATTCTTGCCAACAAACCCGTTCGATCCTGTGATGAGCATCTTCATCGTTGAATCTTCTTCAGCAGGCGTTCCGTGTGGTCATCCAAGTCCTCAAGACAGCAGACAACGGGGGCCAGGCACTTGTTGCAGAACCGAATCTGGTCGCGTTTTTTCTCCAGCATCGCGACCTGGAAGTCATGCAGCTTCCGGCCCTGCCAGATTTCCAGGGCGCTCTCTTTCGAGATGTCGCCGATCAGCACTTCCTTGGCCCAGTCGAGTGTGCAGGGGCTGGAGGTGCCATCGAAGTTGAAGTGCAGGTACATGAAGGGGAAGGGGCAGACTTCCTTGTACTTCTTCACAAGCTGCCCGTACATGCCTGTGGTATCCACGGCGAACTTGTTGATCTCGGCCCACTGGGGCACCACGTTCTCGATGAAGATCTCATCGCAGATGTTTCCGAAGGTCGCGTAGAACGCGTCCTTCTCTTTCGGAGTGAGTCCGATATCCACGATCTTGATGTACATCTTGCAGTTCTGCCGGACCTCATAGAGGTTGCGGATGTTCCGGACAAACTCCTCCATGTCCACCTTGGCTCCTGTGACGTCCTTGTACTTCTCGGCCGTCAATCCCTCGATTGAGAAGTTGACACGGGTCAATCCGGCAGAGATCAGGGCCCGGTTCAGCGTGGGGTTCAGCAGGGAACCGTTGGTGAACAGCTCGATGACCTCGGTGACATCCTGCTCCTTCATGTACCTGATCATGTCGGGCAGTTGGGGGTGGAGTGTCGGTTCGCCGTGCAGGCCGATCTTGACCTTGCGCATCTTGTTCGGGAACTGCTTCAGGTCGGTGGTGATTTTTTTGAACAGGTCCAGTGTCATCGACCCGTATTTGTAGCCCTTCTCTTTCATGGCCTCCGGGTCGGATTGAAAGCAGAACGTGCACCTGAAATTGCAGCGGCTGCAGATGTCGATGTGGACCGAATAAGGGGTGTTGAGCGGGATCGCGTCCTCCAGCTTCGATTTTTCCGAATTGAAAATTCGGGCGATCACTTTTGCCTTCATTTGATTCTTACTCCTTCACCATGAACTCGAGTTCGTTTCCGCGGAAGGCGGCGACCGCACTCCCGATGCCCATCCCGTCGAGTGTCTTCAGCACCTCGCCGGGGTACAGCCCCGGCACCATCACGAGGACAAGGTCGACTGGTTCGTCCTTTAACTGGGAGGGGGGCACGATCCTGAGATGCAGTACGGGAGTGAACTTGCCTTGCTTGAACTTTGCTGAATCGATAACGTAGGCCACCTCGGACAGTCCGGCGAGGGCCAGCAAGGCCAGGGTCCGGTGGCCTGCTCCCCAGACGGCGATTGTCTTGCCCCGTGACCGGTAGTCGCTGGCGAGCGTCCGTAATCTTCCGATCAGGGTCTCCACATCACGGTACTGATCTGTCAAGTCCAAGCATTTCCGTTTCCGCACGGTGAGCGCAAGATCGTTGTCCTCGTTGATGGCCTGGCAGCTCAGGACCTCGAACCCGTTCGCTTCAAAAGCGAAGGTGAAGGTGCTCCTGGTGAAGTAGGAGAGGTGGTCGGCAACGAACTCATAGAAACACCGGCTCTTAAGGAGGTAGGCTAGGTTCGGCACGGTGATGAAGCCTATGGCGGTCTCGCTCGTTATCTGGTGGAGCAGGCGGATGACTTTGCCCGGTTCCGGCATGTGCTCCAGGTAATTCAACACGATAAAAGCATCAAAGGGCGCACCCTCAAGCCGCTGCCCTTCGGCGATATAGCCGTGGATGATGTTGCGGCCCGCCGCCTTGCCGATCTCGACGGAGCTGGCTGAACCCTCGAGTCCCGTCGCCAGCATTCCCGCTTCTTGGAGAATGTCCAGCATATCGCCCTTTCCACATCCGAGCTCCAGCACCCGCTTGTTTAGCAGGTTATGCTCGCGGACCATCTCCTTCATCTGGGCCAGCCTAGAGGCTTTGGCTTTTTCTGAGAAGGCCGCCGCCGTGATGACTTCCCGGTAATAGTCAACCGGCGTGCGAACGAGTTGCACGAGACCGCACGCGGCGCATTGATAGATGGGCAGGGTGATCCCCTTGTCCGTCGCAAATTCCTCCGAGACAGGGTAGTACTGGGCCGCCTTGGGCATGCCTTCCAGAGAGAGGATCGGCGTGGCGAACAGTCGGCCATCGCAGAGATGACAGCGGGGGGGGGTCATATGGTGTCAGGCGTATAGCTGGGATCGGCGATCTTGACCCGCTCCTCCAGCATGGCGATACGCTTCTCGTCCTCGATCTTGATGCGGTGATAATAGCGCCTCTTGCTCTTCAGCCACAACAGTTCGAACTTGATACCCTCTGACAGGCCGGTTACCAGGTTGTTGACGGCGGTCTTGCGGTAAACGAGCTTCCGGGTCTCATACTTGTCCAGTAGGTCCTGTGCAACCAGCGTCTTGATGAACGGCTCGGACTCGGTCGAGATCGCCCCCCCCAGAGCGGTTTTCAGGCCGCTGGCCTTGATCTTTTGGAGCATGGTCGTGCAATACTCCAGCATCTTGGGGCTGTTGGCGAAACTCCGGTCGGCTCCCATGGACGCGGTGAAGTCGACCCGCCCGACGGTCATGCTTTTCAATAGGCGGAGTTTTGGAAGGGCAAGGATCGCATCCAAATTGTGGTAGGCGGTGATGGTCTCGATGTTGATGGCGAAATCGACGTCCCGCTGGTTGTCTTCCGGAATAAAGACATCAATTGCATCCAAGAACTTACTGGCGGCAAAGGCTGTCTCAGCCATCGGCGCGATGATCCCCTTTGCACCCAGGGATAGGGCTTCATACATGTCGGTTACCGCTTCAACCCCGCCAACTTTGAGGATAATCGGGAGGTCCGCCTTACTCGCAACGTCCTTCAGCCGCATTAGCTCCACCGGTCGGCTACCCTCGTTCTCGTACTCGGCCTTGATCTCGAACACGCCGTATTCGTTCTTCAGCTTCTTCAACAGCTCGATCATTTCGTATTCAAGGACATTCATTGTGATTTCCTCCGCAGTCTGCGTATCTGGCCAACATTTCCAACCGTCCAGACGGTCGGCTCAAGGACCTCCTGTTGTCCTACCAATAGAGCCATACTAGAATAGCGCAAGGCCATGGCGATGTCACTATCATAGGAGTCTCCCACCACCATGATTGCCTCCGCCTTGACACCGTGTTCGGCGGCGATCCTGGCCAGGATGTAGGGATTCGGCTTGCCCACCGTGAAATCAGGCGGCTTGTCCGCTGCCGCGGTGATGGCCCCCACCATGGCACCGCAGCCGGGCAGGATCAGTCCTTCGCCAGCAGGGAAATTCCGGTCCTCGTTGCAGGCAATGAACTTGCCCCCCCTGTTGATGATCGCAAGGGCGTCCGCGATCTTCTGGTAAGTGAAGTCCAGATCGAGTCCTACGACCACATGGCACGCGGTCTGGGCGGGGCAGACCGTCAGTCCTCGGGCCTCCACCTCAGTCCGCAATCCCGTGGAACCGATCACGAATACGTCGTCCAACCCGGACTCCTTCAGGTAGTCCGCAGTGGCTGCACCTGCGGAGTACACTTCCAACGGTCCGCAGAAAAATCCTAATTTTATCAGCTTTTCAGTGAGTTGGGCAATGGTTTTGATTGAATTGTTTGTAAAATAAACGACTTGGTGGTTGTGACGAAGTTCGGCAACCAGTTCGACCGCCTCCGGAATGGCCTTTTCTCCGACGTAGAGGGTTCCATCCAGATCAAAAGCGAAAAGCTTGATTTGGTCGTTCAGGACCTCGCCTAGCGCGTCTTTATGGTTAACGGACATCTTCATTGATCATGTTCTCCGCCAGTTCGTCGCGGTCCAGGAACGGATAGAGGTCTTCCAGCGGTTTCGAGACCAGTCTTCCGTCTGGCAGTTTCTCGGAACTCAGTTTGGGGGCGAAATTGTAGCCGCTTTCCAGGACGACTTCGCAGAGGGCTGCGCCTGGGCTGGCAAGAACACCATCGATGATCTCCGTCATCCTGCTTGTTGCGGCCAGTCTGAAATAGTTTAGGCCGTAGAGTTCGGCCAGTTTGGCGTTATCCGGGAAGCTCACCCCCGAGGTTTGATTGCATCCAATATAGTCGGTGCCAAAGAAGGCCGCCTGGGTTTGTTCGATTGACCGGTAACCTTGATTGTTGAGCAGGAATATCTTGATAGGCAACCGGTAATGCTTGATGGTTTGCAGTTCCTGCAGGTTCATCTGAATGCTTCCATCGCCGGTCAGGCAGATCACTTCCCGTCCGCTCGCCACGGCCACGCCGATCGCGGCGGGCAGGTCATATCCCATGGCGGCACAGCCTGAGTTCCAGAACATCCGCTGTCCGGCTTTCACAATTCCGGCTTGGAACAGAACGACGCAGGCCGATCCATTACCCGCCACGACTTGGGCTCCCTCAATCAGTCGCGCCGTCAGGGCTTCCACAAAGTGGTACGGATGCACAGCCTTTTGGTTGAGCTGTTTGTAGGCGTCCAATACGACGGGGTACTTATTTTTCCGAAACTGGCACCACTCAAGCCATCCGCAGTCGACGCGGTAGTCGCCGGGGAGACGGGTGATCAGTTGGTTGATGAAGCGTCCGGCATCGGCCTGGATCAGGAGATCACCTTGGAGGGTCGGCTTGTGTAGTTCGGCGGGATCAATATCGATCAGGATCTTCTTTGCGCGGTGGGCAAAGGAAGGCCAGTTGTAACTGATTTGCCGGATGTTATTACGGGTGCCGAGGCAGAGGATCAGGTCGGCATTTTGCAGGGCGAAATTGCCTGCGCGGCTACCCAGGGTCCCGATTCGGCCGATGAAATGGGCGGATGCGGTTTCGAGGAGATCGAATCCGTTGAAGGTCGTCACAACCGGGATGGCCAGCTGACGCACGAGATCCTGAAAGCGGATTTGGGCCTGGGCGAGGCGGATGCCGTGCCCGGCGATCAGGAGTGGTCGCTTGGCCCGGGTCAGGCTGGCGATCACGTCGTCAATCGTTTCGCTGGAAACCTCCGCAGCTTCGGAAGACAGGGGCTCGCCCTGTAGGGCGTACTCGTCGACCAGAGCGCCCTGGACATTGAGCGGGACATCGAGCCAGACAGGACCCGGGCGGCCGGAGGTCGCATGGAATATCGCCTTGTCGAGTTCCGCCCTGATGGTGGTGGGGTCGGTGACCATTCTGGCGTACTTGGTGACAGGCCGGATCAGATCCACGATGTTGATTTCCTGGTCTCCGAGCTGTCGCAAACCGAGGTTTGGAAAGGAGGCGATCGTGGTTTCGTACTTCACTTGCCCGGACAGGTACAGAACAGGCACGGAATCCAGCCACTGGCCAATAACGCCTGTGATGGCATTGGTGCCCCCTGGACCGGATGTCACGCTTACAACCGCCAGTTTGCCCGTTGTCCTGGCATAGCCCTCTGCGGCAATCGATGAAGCCTGCTCATGGTGGTTGCAGACATAGGAGACCCGTTTCTCCAGCCTCAAGGCGTCATTCATCTGCATGGCACCGCCGCCAACGACGAGAAAAACATGTCGGACTCCTCGATCCGCCAAGTACTTGAATATGTAGTCAGCAACTCTAATCATGGGCATGCTTTCATGAGATGTCCTGCAGGCGAATCAATCATCGGCCCCCTTGAATAAAGCAAGAAGGTATTGCCCCGTGGATGGTGTATCAAGGAAAAACTGGCCCGACAGGAAAAACTGGCCCACACAACCTCAAGCACCATGACGGATTCCATAATGCATGGGGTGGGGAGGGGGCTGAACCGTGTGAAACCAGTTTCGGTAGATGTCATGGAACGGCAATAGGTCATCCGGGCAGGACTCGTGCCACTTGAGATACCCGGCGTCGGTGGCGGCCAGTTCTTTGTTGTCAGGCGTGAATGATCCTGGGAGATAACATCTGTAAAGTATTGAAATGAAATGGTTTCTGACCGGCAAATCGGGAGCGATGATCTGATTGATAGCGAGAGGAGCTGGGTCGAACTTAACGGGCACGCCGATCTCCAGCAATGCGACTTGGTTGATCCGATTCTCCAAGGTTTCCAGAAACCGGATGATTCCGCCCGGAAGATGCCATCCACGCCCGGCATAGGGATCGTTTCGCCATGCCAGAAGCGTACGCCCTTTGTCATCCTTCACAAGTAGGTCGACGTTCACCATGGGGGTCATCCGGCTGATGTAGTAGAAGACCTCATCTGGAAGACCTTTTGACGGGTTGGGGACGGCGGAGCTGAGCACTTCCACCGCTTGCTCAAGGCTTCGGCGGCCCGGCGGCCTGACTTTAACGGAAGAGACGATTTTTTTCATGGTCAACAGGTTGCTAGATGGCGGTGCTCAGGTTGTCATCAAACCAGGATAATTCAAAATGATCGAAATATTTCTTCCATCGCGAGTCCTTGGAGACACTGGCTTTGGCCGAATCCTGATACCGTTTCGCCACCGATACATTACCCATCTTCGCATAACACATCGAAGCGTAGTAGAAAGCGAAGGCATGATCCGGTTTAGCCCTTAAGGCGTTATCAAATCCTTTTAAAGCAATTTGATATCTGCCAAATTTCATATCACTGTTATGAACAAAGTTCAGTTCAAGATTTAACAAATACGCGGTCTCCTGGATCCATTCTGAGGTAAAGTCTTCCGTATCAATAACGGCCTTTTTATAGTTGCTGTCGACATGGCCATGCTTGAGATATCCTTTATCAATACAGGTCTTAAACATTTCACTACCCACCAAGGGTGTTGCCACAACTACTCGGAACCAATTGGCGTTGATTGATTTTAGAAAACATCGTGCCTCGTCAATGTCGCGTTTCGTCTCGCCGGGGAATCCGACCAAAATATTCACATCGGTATAAATATCCAAGTCCCGACAATCGTCAGCAACTCTTTTGACAATATCCAGATGGAGGGGCTTGTGGATGATCTCTTTCAGGACTCTCTCGCATCCGGACTCGACGGCTAAAACCATCTGGTTCACGCCAACGTTTTTATAAGCTTCGAGCAACTCTCTTTCCAGCGTATACAGGGCGATCCCATTTTGAAATATGGCGGTTACCTGCAAGTCCTTGATCATATCCAATATTTTCAAGGTTCGTTGTTTAATATTTGCCAGATGGTCGTCTTGGAAAATAAATGTCTGAGCTTGGAATTGGTTTTTAAGACGGGAAAAATCTTCCCTCACGCGGGCCAAGCTGTAAAAACGCATGTGTCGACCATGAACAGAATGAGATGCGCAGAAGCAGCAATGGTGAGGACACCCCCTGGACGTCATCACGTGAAAACTCATCCTCCTGTTTTCAACCCCGGCATAAGTCGAAATGAGAGGATTTAATCCATAATCGTCCTTGTCGATAAGTTCATAATCAAGGAAAGGAATGTCATCAAGATTTTCAATAAAGCAATAGTCAAAAGTTGTTCCATCATCGCTCTTTTGCTTGGTTATCCACGATTGATGGTCTTCAAGAAAACCATGTTTATCCTTGGCCTTAATGAGGCCAAGTAATGGTAATTCTCCTTCCCCAAAGCAAAGCGCATCGAAGTCCCCGCTGGCTTCAAAAATGTCTCTATACATGTTGGTGGGGATTCCGCCTCCAGCGACAATAAGAGATTGGCCAAATCTTTTCTTGCAGCACCTGGCAATATCTAAAAGACTTTGATAGGAGGGTGTAAATAATGAAGAAATCCCGATAATCGTGGGTTCATAAGCCATCGCTTCAAGGGTATCGGCGAACATCTCTCTAAAGGATTGGTACTCAAAGGGATCAATCTTATTTATGATGACATTGAAATCAATGAGTCTGGTTTCAACAGAAGCCTGGTCTTTAAGATAGGCGCTCATCGATAAGATGCCGATAGGCATCTCCGTCAAAACATTGGCAAAAGAACCATTCTTCTTTTTAATGGTTCCAATATTGTAATCAGGATTTACGAACTCCTCATACTTAACAGAAGGGGGAACAATGAATAATACCTTCTCCATATCCTAATCCCTTAATAAGACGCCACTGGCATTCCATTCCACCATTGCTTCAACGTTCAGAATTATGCTCGCCTATTATGATGGGGTCTGGATTCATGCATAGTCAAACTGTTTTTCAGTATCTGCGCCAGGCCGACAGCATGGCGGGGGCAAAGTTCTATCATGACATCCGTCCGTACGGCGACGCAAAGGCGATCTGTGCCGATCTCGATTCCGGAAGGCTGGATTATCACCGCACCCTTGGAGTTTTGCGTGAGGAGTGTGTGAAATATGGTGTCGTCACGGCCGCGCCGCCAGCGACGGCAAAAGCCCAGGTTCGTTTTACTCCGATCACTCCGGAAGAGTACCGCCTCACCTATGAAACGACGGCGCCTGGCATCATTTTCATTTCCGAAAGTATATATCCAGGCTGGGAGGCGGACGGGGGGCGTTATCCGATCATCAACGCCTTCGGTGCCTTCAAGGGTATTGTGGTTCCCGCGGCGGGGAGCGGTGTGATAACGGTCAAATTTTTGCCGCGGGTCCTGTGGATTGGATTGGCAATTTCCGGAGTGACTTTGTGTCTGCTTCTCTCCACTTTGGTTGTGTTTGTATGGAGGGGGCGGAAAGACAAATAAGCTTTGTCACAATGAGCAAGAACTGTGATAATTTCAGACATGGGTGCCTTTAGTATAAGTTGTAAGGTTGAAAATCATGTTCACCGGGGTCAATCCGTGGTCATTCCCAAGATGTTGGTGGATACGGGGAGTGAATACACTTGGATCCCTTCAGCCAAGCTGGATCAAATTGGCGTTGCGAGGGAAAAGAAAGACATTCAATTTGTCATGGCCAATGGCCAACTGATCACCCGTAATGTGGGTTTTGCCATTCTCCGTATTGGATCGGCATTCACGATTGACGAAGTCGTTTTTGCGGAATCTGGAGACTTGATTTTGCTCGGTGCCCGGACGCTTGAGGGACTGAATTTCATGGTTGATTCCAGTAAGAAGAAGCTAGTCGCCTCAGGACCTCTTACTGTTGCATAGGAGCCGGCTGGAAAACCTGATGGATCTCTTCAATGTGGGAGGCGCACTCCCGCCTTCAACAAGGATACGGCGGACATGCCGTGCGGCGACAGTACATCCTTGGTGCCCGGATAGGTCTGTCGCCGCACGGAGTGCGCCTCCCACATTAAAGAGACATTGACTCCTGAATTCTGACTACCTGACTACCGAATCGTTACGATCTATGTTGACAGGCGAACAAGCTGTAAGATAATGCATTACAGAATTAGGAGACAGGAGACAGTCATGCGAAGCACCATTACAGTAAGCATTCCGGAAAGTGTGAAGGCCGAACTGGATCGGGTATCGGATGTGGATGGTATTTCCCGGAGCGATATTGTTCACGAGTCAGTTCGGGATTATCTTTTTGTCCGGCAGTTCCGCTCCCTGCGGAAGAGCATGCTTCCTAAAGCCGCCCGGCAGGGAGTTTTTACCGATCAGGATGTGTTTATCTGGATCTAACAGTACTGGGGCGTCACGGTAAAATCAAAATCCTAACCCCATCAGATTTTTGGAAATTCGAAGAAGAAACCGAATTCTCATAGTAAAGCGTCAAGTAATCGGATGGGTCAGGATTCGCAGCGGAGAAGAATTTGAACAGAAGCGCACAAAGACCACGAAGGATAAGACAATATGGCGGTATTTTTATCCCGCATGTGCGGGACCAAAAATGCCGCCATGGTGCTTCTTCAATTGAAGAAAACATTATCTGGATTTCCCCGATTTCCTCAATCAGTGGTTAAATCCCTCTTCTTCGCGATCTTTGCGACCTTTGCGATCTTCTGTTCAAATTTCTTCTTCTGGGTTCCGGCTATGCCGGGTTAGGAAAGAGGTTGGATTGTGTTAGTTGACAGGCTTCAATATGCGGCACAGCTTGCCGTCGGCCGCCGGGTGCTCGACATCGGGGGGATTCTGAACATTCTGTAAATTCTGTCGAAACTCTTGATTTTGTGGTTTAGATGCGTTTGCTCTGCGATTCATGCCGGGGCAAGTTGACGTTCGTCTATTCTTGTCATAACATATTTGATCATGAAAACGACGATCTCGGTAAGAAATCAGGGCAGCATCCCGAAGGCGCTAGTGGAGTAATGATTATGAGAAAACTTGATCGGATTACAATTGATTCCCGTGTTTGCATGGGGCAACCCATTATTCGGGGAATGCGGATAACCGTGAGCGTCATTCTAAAAATGCTGGCGGCGGAGAAATCGGTGGATGATGTTTTGGCGGCCTATCCCGAGTTGGAACGGCAGGATGTTCTTCAGGCCATGGAATATGCGGCCTGGGTCTCGTCGGATCAAGTGATTGTCGAACACCTTGTCGCGGTGTGATGTGCCATGCCGAAGCTGAAATATTTGGCCGACATGAACATCTCGCCCCTTACTGTGAGTATCCTGTGTCATAAGGGGTATGATGTTGTGAGGGTGAATACGGTTCTCTCCCCGTCCGCAAGTGATGAGCAAATCCTTTCGTATTGCCGCGAGCGAGACACTGTCGTGATCACGGAGGATATGGATTTTTCGGCATTGTTGGCATTGAGTGGGTATGAGAAGCCGAGTGTTATTTCGTTGAGATTGTCGTTTTCTAATCCCGAGACTGTTGCGGATCGGCTTATTCATATTCTTCCGCTGTGTGAAGCGTCCTTGACGATGGGATGTGTCGTGTCGGTTTCGGATGAGGCGATTCGGACACGACGCCTTCCCATGGGATGAAGTCGCAGAGGGTGTTTCGGCAGGGTTGATGATGTGCTTCCCGCCGTGAAGAGTAGGACTACCCTAACCTGCACCCGTTGGATCGTGTCGTTCAGATGTTGAAGCGCCGATAGGTAATCGGAGAGGTTATGATACGGAGCAGAAAGACAAATTGAACAGAAGCGCACAAAGACCACAAAGGGGTAAAGTTATTCCGCCGAAGGCGGGTAATACAAATTTCCCTGAGCCTGTCGAACGGGCTTTGTGATCTTCGCGATCTTCTGTTCAAATTTCTTCTTCTGGGTTAGGCTAAGAGGAAGTTTCAACATGGATGTACAGGATAGACAGGATGAGAAAAGACGGTGTGGTTTTAATTCAACTTATCCTGTGCATCCTGTATATCCATGTTAGAAATTCGAATTTTGGTTCCGGATATGCCGAGTTAGACAAGGGGGTGAGTTGTGTTAGTTGACAGGCTTCAATATGCGGCACAGCTTGCCGTCGGCCGCCGGGTGCTCGACATCGGGGGGAAGAAGATGCCCAATTGTGATCCGAAGGGCGCTTTTGCCCGCGCCTACGTGGCGATTCAGGCCGGAGCCGCCGAATACCGGATCGCGGATGTTCAGCAGGATGCTCGGTGGATAATGTGGCAGACCTGAATACAAGTGCCGGGGTGGCTGTTTTACGGAATGCCATCCAGGCATACCGTCCTGAAACGGTTCTTTGCATGGAGACATTGGAGCATCTCAATTAAGGTCCTCTTTTGCTCACCTCTTTTGCTCAAGTTGACGCAGAAGCCATTATAATCTATTCTCGACTTCATATGACTCATCAATTGACAATTGATTACCCGGACACTTTGCCGGACTTTCTTCAGGAATCGGTGTCCGGATTTGAGCAAGAAGCCAGATTTGCGATGGCGGCCAAAATGTTTGAGGCCAAAAGACTTCCTTCCGGTATAGCGGCGGGGTTGGTTGGCATGGACAGGGTTTCTTTCCTGCTGAAACTTCATGAGCAGCATGTCGCGATGATTGATCTCGATGCGGCGGAACTAGCTGTGGACATTGACAATGCCTGAAGCCCGGCAGATTGTTATCAATAGGGGAGTAATGATTATGAAAAAACTTGATCGGATTACAATTGATTCCCGTGTTTGCATGGGGCAACCCATTATTCGGGGAATGCGGATAACCGTGAGCGTCATTCTAAAAATGCTGGCGGCGGAGAAATCGGTGGATGATGTTTTGGCGGCCTATCCCGAGTTGGAACGGCAGGATGTTCTTCAGGCCATGGAATATGCGGCCTGGGTCTCGTCGGATCAAGTGATTGTCGAACACCTTGTCGCGGTGTGATGTGCCATGCCGAAGCTGAAATATTTGGCCGACATGAACATCTCGCCCCTTACTGTGAGTATCCTGTGTCATAAGGGGTATGATGTTGTGAGGGTGAATACGGTTCTCTCCCCGTCCGCAAGTGATGAGCAAATCCTTTCGTATTGCCGCGAGCGAGACACTGTCGTGATCACGGAGGATATGGATTTTTCGGCATTGTTGGCATTGAGTGGGTATGAGAAGCCGAGTGTTATTTCGTTGAGATTGTCGTTTTCTAATCCCGAGACTGTTGCGGATCGGCTTATTCATATTCTCCCGCTGTGTGAAGCGTCCTTGACGATGGGATGTGTCGTGTCGGTTTCGGATGAGGCGATTCGGACTCGACGCCTTCCCATGGGATAAAGTCGCAAAGGAGTATTGTTTTGCCGCCGGAGGCGTGGAGAATACCTATTCTTCGCGAGCTATGTGGCTTCTGTTCAAACTCTTCATTTTGGTTCCGGCTTTGCCGGGTTAGGCTACGAGGAAAAGATTCATGGATGTACAGGATAGACAGGATGGGAAAAGACGGTGTGGTTTTAATTCAACGTATCCTGTGCATCCTGTATATCAGTGGTAGAAATTCGGATTTTGGTTAGGAGAAGGTTGGATGGCGGTAAAGGTCAATTTTGGTTGCGGCACGGACTACCGGGAGGGGTGGATCAACGTTGATGTTGCCGAGGAAACCAAATGGCAGTTGGATGGGCGGAAGCCTGATGTCATCATCAGCGCCAACGACCGCACGCTTCCGTTCGATTCGGGGTCGGTGGATTACGTGCTTCTCGATAACGTTATCGAGCACATTCCGGTGGAGAAAGTCCACGGCCTGCTGGCTGAATTGCGCCGAATCCTGAAGGTGGGCGGAACCTTGGACATCTATGTTCCCCATTTCAAGGGGATCGGGGTGAAGTACCTGGAGCACATCCGCGGATATGGCATTAATTCGTTTTGGTTTTGCCACCAGTTCTTCGATGTGAAGCAGGAGTTGCTGCTCGTGTCCCGAAGCCGTTGCAGCGGTTTCGCGGCCATGCAGGGCCTGAACCGGTTGAACTTTCTGTTCAATAGGGGAAACTTCTGGCAGCAATTCTGTGAAAAATTTGTTCCGGGGGGCTTCGAGGAAGTCCATTATGTGATGGTGAAAAGGAAATAAGAGGGGCAAGTTGTTAGGAGTCAGAGTATTTGGAAGGCCGGATGGCGTAAGCTCTGATACAGCATCAGGATTTATCTGTGATGATCTGGCATAGGCACCACTGATAGGGAAATGAAGAAATCCAAACGAGGACAATACAATGTTGCGGCATTTTTCTGGTGTGGAATACACCCCAGAGAAAATGCCGCAACGTTATTCCGGGAATCTGGGAAAACAATTTCGTCGTTCATAACATGGAGCATTCTCGCGACATTCTGCATCTTCTTTGATCTGAAAGCGCCGTTTCGCGATTTTAACGGCTGGTGTACTCGCCAGACGGGAAGATCGCGAAACATTGTCTTTCCAGTAAGGGTTACCCGGAGCCTTCCTCGAAGGGATTTCTTTATTTCCCAATCAGTTAAACTCTTCTCCCTGTCTGGCTCACGAAAACCAGGGAATGACCTGAATGCTGTCAACTTAATGAAATATTGATAATATTAACGCAAAATCCGCGAGGGGGTTGTTATGGCTGGTGGATTATACTTACTGTTTGAGAAGATGCCGGAGAATAAGTTCAAGAATGCCATCCGGTTCTGGTCGGCGGAGTCTCCCTTGGCGCCGCACTTCATGAGGCGGATCTGCCCGCTGGTCGGCTATGAATACGTACGCCCGCTAAAGGAAGGCGACATTGTGGTGGACATCGGCGCCTACACGGGCGATTACACGATCTTTGCGTCCCGCAAAGTCGGCCCGTCGGGCCGGGTTGTCGCCATCGAGCCCGACCCCAACAACGTCCGCCGGCTTCGCAACAACCTACGGGGCGAATTGGACAATGTGACGGTGCTGGAGGCGGCCCTGTGGAGTACGCCGGGCCGGATGCGCTTCAAGTTCGCCGAGTGCGGGCTCCAGTCCGGGCCGACCGTCTGCGTCGATGAGACGATCCGCGGTGTGGAGGACATGGTTGATGTCACCACCCTGGACGAACTGATCAAGGGACTGAAACTGCCCCGGGTGGATGTGTTGAAAATGGACATCGAGGGCGCCGAGATCGAGGTGTTCAAGGGGTGCCGGACGATTCTCGCGAATAACTCCGTCCATGTATGCATTGCGTCGTACCATGTGGTGGATGGAAAGACGACAAGCGGGATCATGGAGCAGCAGTTGAAGGACATCGGCTATATGGCCTTCACCGGTTTCCCGGGCCATACTACGACGTTCGGGTGGCGTGCGTAAACCAACATGGCTGTTACCTGAGAACCGGAGTTGTCGGCATGAGCCGCTACCGTCATCATCATGGCAGTCAAATGGAACGAAAATGCAGTGATGCCAGCCCGACAAGGGCGGCTCCGCTCATTGATACAATCTCGCCGGTTTTCAGTGCGGTGACAACTTCATCCATATCCAACAGGGAAAGGTCCATTTCCTCCAAGTCGCCTGAATCGGGGGGCCTGACTTGCCTGGCATGGTGTGCTAGATAGAAATTGAATTTGCCGCAGCCGTAGTTGCTGTGGGGGACAAAACTACCGAGGTGCAGCCAGTCGGGTGCCTCATAGCCCGTTTCCTCGAGCAATTCGCGCCTGGCAGCCTCCAGGGCGTTTTCGTCCCTATGCATGATACCGCCCGGGAAGGAGTAGCACACGCGCCCGAAGCCGTGCTTGTAGTTCCGCAACAGGATAACCTTGTTGTTATCGGTGAGCGCAAAAACGGCGGCCGTCTCGGGGAGATGAATCCGATAGAAGTCATCCACAACCCTGCCGTCCGGCAATTCGATTTTCTGGACGGAAATGGAAAACCAGGGTTGGGCCGAAAACACCTCACGCTCAGTCAGTGTTTTCCATGGGAGCAGGCGTTTTTTTGAGTTCATCATGTTTAGTCCCCGTGTGTTTCAACGAAACTGTACCGAACATGGCCCGATTTCGCCATTGAAAGGTTCTTTGTATCCTGTAGAATGTTAGTCTTTACATGTGTTTCTGGTGGGGGTTCTATTGTGGAGAACGTGAATAACCTTGATGCGCTGCTGATTTTTCCGAATAACCGTCGTTCCGCCTATGGTGGAGTGACGGCTGAAATAGCCGCCGTCACCCCTCCTGTCCAGTGCGGTTTGCTGGCGGCATATCTGAGGTCCAAAGGCTTCTCGGTGGATGTACTGGATGCCGATGCGAGGGGGTGTTCCCCCGAGCAGGCGGGTCAGATTGTCGCCACCCGGCGTCCGCGCCTGGTGGTTATCAGCACCGATCATGTGAATTCTGCCGATGTGACCAAAATGGGGGCCGCCGGGGAGACGGCCCGCGCCATTCATGCCGCGGCCCCTGATGTGCCCGTCCTGCTGGAGGGAGTTGTCCCCTCTGCCTATCCGGAACGGATTCTTCAGGAGGAGGGAGCCGACTGGGTCTGCCAGGGCGAAGCGTATGTCCCGGTTGAATCGTTGCTGCGCAGCATGCCCGCCTCGGCCCGCCGGGGCGATGCGTTGCCGCCCTCACCCGGCCTTTGGGGAATAACCCGTGGCGGAGAACTCATCCGGGGCGGTCGTGTTCCCATGGTTCAGGATGTGACGGCGCTTCCCCGGACCGCCTGGGATCTGATCCCTCCCGCCAATTACCGGGCGCACCACTGGCATTGCTTTGACCGGCTCTCTGAACGGTCGCCTTATGCCGCGCTGTTCACCAGTTTCGGTTGTCCCTATAACTGTTCCTACTGCAGCGTGAATGTCGTTGCGGGCAAGCCGAACCTCCGGTCCCGCAGTGTGGATGACATTCTGGACGAGATGGTCTGGCTACAGCGGGAGTGCGGGGTCCGGAACCTGCGGATTCTGGACAACGTGTTTACGGCGCGGGCCGATAGGGTTGAGGAACTGTGCGATCGCATCATCAGCGCCGGGCTTGATTTCAACATGTGGGCCTATGCCCGCGTCGAGACGGTGCGCGATCCCGCCCTGCTGGTAAAAATGAAGAAGGCCGGCGTCAACTGGCTCGCCTACGGCATTGAATCCGCCAACCAGAAAGTCCGTGCGGACGTCAAGAAGAACACCGACCTTGCGAGCATCGAGAAAGTCCTGGAGCAGACGCAGTCGGCCGGCATACACATCGTGGGCAACTTCATATTCGGCCTCCCCGAGGATGACATGAGCACCATGCAGATGTCCTTCGACATGGCGAAGCACTACAATTTCGAATGGGCGAATTTCTATTGCGCCATGGCCTATCCCGGCACCGCGCTTTACGACGACATGATCCGGCAGGGGGCCTCGCTTCCCTCGGCGTGGTCGGCTTACAGCCAGTACTCCGCCGATTCCCATCCTCTGGCGACGCGGCATCTGGCGGCCCGCGATGTCCAGGCGTTTCGTGACCGAGCGTTTGAGGAGTATTATTCGTCGCCGCGCTATCTCCAGATGCTGGAGACAAAATTCGGGCCCGATGCGGTGGCTTACGTCAAACACATCCTGAGCCAACCGCTGCGGAGGGAAAAACGATGAGCGCGGCAGGCGGCAACGAGGAGCTGTTCAAACGGTTGCGGGAGAAAGCCGGCTGGGTCTGGGCCGAGACGCTGCGGATCCATCAGCGCGCCCCGGAAACGCGTCTGGCCTCATCCCTGTCGCCGGTGGAGGTTTTTACCTGTCTCTACTACGGCGGAATCCTGAATTTCGATCCGGCCAATCCCCGCTGGGAGGGGCGCGACCGCGTTATTATCAGCAAGGGACATGGTTCGGTGTCGCTGTATCCCATCCTGGCGGATCTGGGGTTCTTTCCGAGGGAGGA
>Ga0118677_10004491_pt1 | contig 24655 bp, 27 predicted proteins | sample AliMusrvi5mmetaG_FD_86154 | JGI IMG/M metagenome (GOLD analysis project Ga0118677, IMG submission 86154)
GTCCTGGACCCGCCATATGCGAAATCTAATGACCGGTACACTGCTGTCGGTTTCGGGCCGGACGACCAGCGTCGTCTTGCGGGCATGTGCCAGAGTCTTGACGAGCGTGGCGCCTCCTTTCTGCAAACCAACTCGGATTGTTCGCTCATCCGGGAACTATATCAACAGTACCACCTGATTACGGTTCCCCCTCGGCCTTCCTTGCGTTGTGACGGTACGAGCCGTCAGCCGATTGGGGAACTGTTCATCACCAACTACATCCCTCCGGCAGTGGCGAGGTGTGACTGGGCTGAGGCGGCGTGAAGTGATGGGAACCAAAATTAGTTAGGACAAAATCGAATAAGGAAAGAGGTCAAGATGAGCAAGAGAGATGACATGACACCCGAGAACGCCGATAGGCTGGACAGGCTGTTTGCCATACCTGTCATGGATAGGCTGGACGAAGCAAGGGATTGTGGTGTGCTCAATGACTGGGAGTACAAATTCATCAGTTCAATGAAGTCAACGTGGGGAGGACGTGGCAAGAAGTTCAGCGTTAGGCAGGAAATTCTACTACATGAACTCGCCATCAAGTTGCTGATGTGGTCAGACACAGGTCGCTCATTGTTGGAGGCTAGTCGGTGGGGATTTGATGCTTACGCAGATTATTACGACGACAATCATTCAGACGGCGGCCCACCGGATTATGAGCCTCCCGAAGACGGTCCCGAACGCTACGAAAGGACATGAGAAATATCATGGTAACGGCATGCACGATATCTCTATGACCAACTTTCCTAAAACTTTAACCACAGACAGTGTGCTAACCCGGAAGGATGACGCAATCATCCTTGTCCCGGCTCCACTCCAAGTCAATCATTCTCGTTCTCGGGATGGAGGCAAGGATATTGAGCTGGCCAAATGTTCGGTGCAGTTCATGTCGATGAATTGGAGCCGATTCCCCTGTGGGCCGGCATGTGGAGGTGAACAACCGCCAGACTATGGGAAGCCGATTCTGACGATCAAGGAGGCGGCCAAGCTGCTCGGGTTCAGCAAGAAACGGCTGGAGGACATCATTTATGAGGAAAAGGTTCGGCTTGGCCGTTTGCCCGACTTCGTGTGCGATGCGGGCGGAAAGGTTCAACGCCGAATCATCAGGGATGAGTTTCTGGAATGGGTCAAGTCGGGACAAGCCAAGCGGGGCAGACCGGTGAAACAGTTGAGGTAATATTGTGAATTCAGAAACGCTATATCAGAAGGAACTGCACTCGGACAGCCGGGAGCAGGATTGGCCCATGGGACTATACCGCCGTGGCGATTCTTTCCGATTTCGGCGAATGGCAGGCGGAAAAGTAGTGATGCAGGTATGGGGCGACATGCCCCTCTCTGATGCGATCCGCAAAACTCAACGCTATAACCTGGACATCGAGGAGGGGCACAATCCGGTGTCGATTTCTAAGCGGGACTCCACGACATTTGCCAGTTTCGCAACGGATTGGCTCACGCTCAAGACTACGGGCCTCCGTCGGAAAAGCCTGATTCGCTACAAGGCCATGGTAGACAATTTTGAGCGTTTCTTAGCCCAACGCAAAGGCAAGGCTGATGTTCCCCTCTCGGAAATCTCCATTGAAGACGCATCCTCTTATGTCCAATGGCGGGCCGTCACCCCGATGATGCCGAATGGTCGCTCCAATCTAACGAGTGCGGCACACCAAGGAGCAGCCCAAAAGACGATCCATTCGGAAGTCGCGACCTTCCGTCAGTTGTTCAGTGTCGCCGTGCGTCGGATGGTGATAACGACAAACCCGTTCGATGAAGTACGGGTCAAGAAGCCAAAAAAGCACGAGGTTGCGGCCAAGCACCACCCATTGACTGAGGCGGAAGAACAGGCATTACTGAAGGCAGCAGCCGAGATTGACGCCGAGCGACAATATGGCGACGGGGGCCTGCACTCGATATTTCTGTTCATGCTAAAGACGGGCCTGCGTGAAGCGGAATTAAGGAATCTTGAGGCTACTGATGTTCTTTGGGAACAGGGATTAATCCGCATCAGGGACAAGGTCGTGGTCGAAACTCGCACGGTTGATATTCCCCTCTCTGCTATTCCGGGATTGAAACGCTTGATAACAGGCAAGTCCCCTGATTCGCTGCTTTTTAAGAATGAGGCTGAGATGGAACAGTTTCATTGCGTCCTGCCGATCCGTGAAAAGGCGACTCTTGGCATTATCAGGGTGGCGGATTTTAATCTGCTGGCCCGCCGGATCGTCGCCACCCACCGGTTCGAATGGCATCCAAATGCGACCCAGGGCGATGTCCCAATGTGCAAAACGGTTTTTGAGATGCTCACCCGCCTCAATGCTACACGGAAGAGCAATTTCGTATTTGCCCACAAGGATGGCGGTTCGTGTCGTCTCCAATTATGGGAGATGATCAAGGAGGCCCAGAAGCGGGCTGGAATTCCCGGCAACCTACGCCTCCACGACCTCCGGCATACATTTGCCGTCAGGCTCCGCCAGAGGGGAACCCCGCTGGAAGTCATCATGGGCCTGATGCGTCATTCTGACATTCGGGAGACCCTGATATATGCCCCCTACGATTTGGCCGAGGGCAGGAATGCCATTCAGGTTCTGGATCGGTAGTTGGCGTCAGGAGTTGATCCAAAACTTCTTTACAGCCTGCCTCGCACCGCTAGACTCAGTGCATTGAAAACGGATGAAGCGGGCTACCGCCGCTCATCCGGGCAGATTCCGGGAGAACGGGATCGGCGTAATAAATTAACCGGAGGGGAAAGAGATGCTATCACCAAGAGCCATACGACTATTCCTGAAGTACTTCGACTCCATAGATCAGGCGTTATCGCGCCGTCTCGTGCGGAAACGGACATGGGACGAAGAGGCGCTTACGTTTCTGTTCACCGAGTTGCTAGACGAGGAGGGGCAGAAAGACCACAATCTGCCATACCCACACGATAAACTCGTTCACGACCTTACCTTGACCGCCGAACCGTTGGCCGTGAGCGTCACCCTTGAGACGCACAGTTATCCCAAACCGATGGAGCGATACGTGACGCAATCGGACTTGGGGTTCATTCTGTCGTACGAAGACCAGTTCAACCATGCCGCTTCGTTTCGACGCGGCTGGCTGATGCAGGCAAAACGACTCTTTGCAACAGGCCAACATCACGAGCGTGGCTTTACCCAAAACTCGCGGTTTGAGTCATTCGATTCTGACCAGCACGACAGGATGAAGAAACTCCGTGATTGGGCTCAGTGTGAGTTCATCCGTTATCTGCTCTATTGTCCTCGACCCACAATGCTTGACAGGCATACCAGAGAGCAACTGTCCGCAGCACGTTCCCAAGGACTTGGCTCCGACATCTTCGATTACGCCCTGGGCTTGGAACTGCGGGATGACCTCCTCTCAGAAACCCCCACAACTGCGGCGGGGGTATTTGTGGCCTTGCTTGATTCGCTGCCAGACACCCTGCTAACTGTGCATCAGTCTCTCTTCAGGGCCGTAACTCCATTCTCTTGGTTCATTGTCAACCAACTCGCGCAAACAAGTGGTATTCGTGTGCGAAGCGAGGCGGAGATGCCCGTGCGCCAGCCTCCTGGAAAGGAAGCCAATCTGAATAACCCGATCATTGAGGGACTGATCAGGGGAGATGCGTCTGTGATCAAACAGGACGAGACACTACAGGCGGTTCTGGAGGATGAGGAACAAGCCCATATCCTGCCAGCACATACCGTTTCGGTCAGAGTGATAAATGGTATCGACAGACCTCGGAAAGAAAATATCGGCTAACAACGACACACGCCGGGCGTTCTGTAAAGAGAGACAGGATTAGACATGAACCATCCTCTACATCAGGCGGTAGCAGATAGGATCGCACAGGCCGTCAATTCACATATCGAACTCGTTCGCGATCCCGCTTGCGGTGGCGTGCAGCATCTTTCTTTGTTCGTGGGCAAGACCAAGGGAAGGGAGAAGCGGATGTGCTGTGTGGACCTTCTTCTGGTTTCGGGCGGTCGGGTTCGTGGCATTGTTGAAATCGAAGAGTCGGGGTTCTTACCCACGAAGATTTGCGGGAAATTCCTTCAGGCTGGCCTCGCCGATCACTTCATTCACGATACTCGAAGCTCCGGGCCGCTTCCATACGCGGAGCGTGTCCTGTTTGTACAGGTTCTCGACGGGTCGGCGTGCATCAAGAACGGCGGTCGCAAAGACAAACAGGCAACGCTGATCGAAGCGGAGATTCGCAGACTTCTACCCTTGCGTGGCCTCACCGACTACCACCTGTTTTTCGTCAATGGCCCGAACGACCAATCGGGACTTGATGCTGTGGGTGACACAGTGAAGGGAATCTTGACCGAACAAGGTTTCGGAGGCGACGTCGCTACCCCCACCGTGCCTCAGAACTGACATTGGATCAACAAATTATGAATATTACTGTTCCAAGTCGTGAGGATGCACAGCGAGCCCTGATGGAGTACGAACACGGCGATAGTAGTTACGGCCACGTAGATCGAGCAATATCCTCACTCGTCGCTCAATACAGGACAAATGACAAGATTGAACCGGTACTGCTGAAGGCCACGGTGATCAACAGCCTGTATAGCACCAACGTCTACGGCATCTATGCGATGGCGGAACACATCGTTGCTGTCGGGGTTGACCAATACTTAGCAGAGAAATCCCCCGATGTTGTTGACCACATAGCTGATGCAACCATCGGCGGCAAAAAACGCTGCTTCTACTCATTTGCCTCGAAGTATTGCAGCTTCCATGATCCCGAAACATATCCGATCTATGACTCAGTTGTTTGGTGGATGCTACAGCAGTTGCGAAATGCCGGGGCAATTCGGAAGTTCAAGAATAGCGAACTGGATCATTATTCAGGATTTCAGCGACTCATGATCGAGATTCGAGACAAACTTGAGATGAGTGACCTGAGCTTAAGACAGTTTGATAAGGCATTTTGGATTATCGGCAAACAACAAAGGGAGTCCATCCAACGGGTCGAAACTACCTCGAAAGACTCACAGATACACCCGTGATATCTTCCACCCATGGCTTGGATCGGCAAGGTGAGGTGGGCAGGGCGAAGGAGATGCCAGCGATTGGTAATTAGGCGCTTGAGTTCAGAGAACCCAGTAGTTACAAAGGCTTTGTGACGTAGCTGATAATTTTCGGAAAAGAAGCAGAGAGTTGCTTTCAGACAGGAAGATGGGACAAGGCAGACAATGGCAACAGAACAAGATATCCGTAGCTACCAACAGCGTTGCTATCGGGATTACTCGTCTTCCGTTAATTTACCCAAGGACTATTGCTATCCTACCGGAAACCCCATTCGCCCCATTCCCCCCGTTCAGACTAAATGCGGCGGAATAATGATTGTTGGAGCCTACCCGTCTGCCCGATTTGAGAGCAGACAGTCTCCAAAGACCGGGCGTAAACGATTGATTCCAATTGCAGACAACCTGCAACCCTTTGGAACAGAGGTTTACTTTGATGGGACCCAAGTAAGACGACTTGAGTCTGCGTATGGCCTCAACAAGTTCTTCCTTTCCCCCCTTTCATTGACGCTGGAGGATTGCTGGGTTACTGATTTGGTTAAGGTGTTCTTATACAAACCTGCCCATTACGATAGCTGTGCAGATGCTGTTCCTGGATTCTGTGCCCCTGTGTTGAGGGATCAATTCAAGGAGTTGGCAAATTTCAGTCTGAAATGGATCGAAGACGAATATAAACTGTGTACACCGCAAATCGTTGTTACTCTAGGCGAAGAAGTGGCTCGGGCAATTGTGGGCAATACCTTTTCTACTGAGGAACTCCTGTCGGTGGAGGCAAAACACCCTGAATGCCTAAATGGTGCAACAACCTATTGCTGTCCTCACCCAGATGGATGTCGGCGCTCAGACAAATGGAGTGACCGCATGATGGCGATCGTCGATAGGATAAGAGAAGAGTGGAAGCCCTGAGCCTTCTGACAATTAGAGATGAGGCTACATCCAAAACCAACCGAAAGTTTCATTTTCGGGTAAAAGGCCAGCCAGATAAGATTTCCAATTTGCTTGGAAACCATCCAAAGGCATCCCCCTCAAAACGCTTCACCGAGGTGAAAACAAGGTGAAAATCCGCCCGTTTGGGCAGGTGGTTGGCAAGTGGAGTACAGGTGGTCAGGCTTTGAAAAGCCCAATGAAAAGGCTTGATTTCATTGGGTAATCATTGGTTTTGCTGGGGAAATACAAAGAGATGGTGGCGAGGGTCGGAATCGAACCGACGACACGCGGATTTTCAGTCCGCTGCTCTACCAACTGAGCTACCACGCCATAGAATCTGCAAATAGATTATTGCAAATAAGTTACAACTAACAAAAATCAACTTGTCTCTGTCTGAAAAACATCCCGTCATGTCAAAATGACGTTCTGGTCTCCAGAAAGAGAGGGCATACAATACCCTACACCTCTTTAGAATCAACCTTTTTTTACACGTATTATCTTGGTCGGGGTGCATGTGACCTCCGTGGGATTTTTTCTGGCATTCTGAAATCAAAAGCTTTAAGAATTTTGAACAGAAGAGCACGAAGCCCGCAAAGGGATAGTTATTTCCGCCTACGGCGGTAGTAAGAATTCTTACTCTTCGTGATCTTTGCGGCCTTCTGTTCAAACTCTTCTCTTAAGGTACTAATAGAGCCCCTATAGTTCTCACATGCGCCCATGTTGGTCATTGCACCCCCCTATCTAATGGCGTATCATGATTTCATGTCTTCGACGAAAATGTTCGGATGGTTGATTCTGCCCGGGGTATCTCTGGCGCTGCTGGCGATTCCCTCCATGGGGCAAGACCAACTATTCCCTTTCACAACCAATACTGACTCTATCTCCGGAAACCCGGTGAACGGTAGTAATGTGACCATCGTAGCGCCCTCGGTGACTCCATCCTCATTCAGTTACCTGACCAATGAGAATACCATCACGATCACCAGATACATTGGAATAGACAGTGCCGTGACCATTCCCGACATGATTAACGGACTGCCAGTCACAACCATTGGAAACGATGCTTTCATAGATTGCTCCCGGCTGACCAGCGTGACCATCGGCGATGGCGTCACCAGCATCGGGAGCAATGCCTTTGCTGACTGTACCAGCCTGAATAGCGTGCTGATAGGCAATGGCGTCAGAAGCATCAGGGACTGGACTTTTCACAATTGCACCAGCCTGAGCCGTGTGACAATCGGCAAAAGCGTCACTTACATCGGCGAAGTGGCGTTCGCCCAATGCTCCAGCCTGACCAGCGTGTCGATTCCCGATAACGTCAAGGCGATCGGCATCGGAGCATTTTCTTCCTGTTCCAGACTGGTCAGCGTATCGATTGGGAACGGCGTGATCTCCATTGGGCACTGGGCATTCTACAATTGCACCAGATTGAGCAACCTGACCATTCCCGACAGCGTGACCAGCATTGGGTACAAGGCTTTCCTGGACTGCTCCGACCTCACCAGGGTGACGATAGGTTCCAGCGTCAAAAGCATCGGCGATTGGGCGTTTTCAGGATGCACCAGCTTGAGCAGCGTCTACTACAGAGGGAACACTCCCCAACTTGGCAAGTTCGTATTCTATAATGACCCTAATTTGAAACTCCCCAACCAAAATTTCTAGGCGCCAATGCCTGCGTTTTCAGGCGCAGCGAAATCCCGCCACACCTCTTCAGAAAGGACAACTATGATCCGCCATACCGTAGCATTTAGACTTAAGCACCCCAGGGGCTCAAAACCCGAGCACGATTTTCTCCACGCCGCCCAAATACTGGCCACTATTCCGACAGTTAAAAATTTCGAGGCTCTTCGACAAACGAGCAAAAAGAGCCATTTTCACTTTGGATTTTCAATGGAGTTTTCCTCTGCCCGTGATTACCAGTTCTATAATGAACATCCCGACCACGTTCACTTTGTTCAGACCCGCTGGATTCCAGAAGTGAGCGAATTCCTCGAACTTGATTACGAACCGCTCAATGAGGCATAGTGCCCCCTATGAATCCTCTTGAACTCATCCGAACGAAAACCGGCTTCATTTGTGACATGGATGGCGTAATCTACCATGGAAACGAACTTTTGCCCGGAGTAACTGAATTTGTAAAATGGCTGCAGACCGAGCAGAAGAAGTTCCTGTTCCTGACTAACAGCAGTGAACGTTCACCCCGCGAACTTTGCCAAAAATTAAAGCGTCTTGGCCTTGACGTGGGCGAGGAACATTTCTACACCAGCGCCCTAGCCACGGCCGCCTTCCTGGCCAGCCAACACCCCAATGGCAGCGTCTATGTCATCGGCGAAAGCGGCCTGAACAACGCTCTTTATGACGCAGGGCTGACCAATAACGACATCAATCCAGATTATGTGGTGGTGGGGGAATCCCATGATTATACCTACGAGCGTATTTGCCGGGCCGTCAAGCTGGTGCTCAAAGGAGCCAAACTCATCGGAACTAACCCGGATCTGACTGGACCCGTCGAAGGGGGCTTAGTTCCCGCCACCGGAGCGCTGATGGCGCCCATTGAACTGGCCACCGGCAGCAAAGCTTACTATGTGGGTAAACCCAACCCCTTGATCATGCGTAACGCTCTCAAAAAAATCGGTTGCCGCCGGGAAGACTCGGTCATCATCGGCGATCGCATGGACACCGACATCATCGCCGGCATCGAGTCCGAAATCGAGACGATCCTGGTTCTGACGGGCGTTAGCACAGAAGCGGACTTGAAACACTTTGCATACCGTCCACACCATGTGCTGAAGAACCTGCAGGCCATCCTGCAATAAACACCGTAAGGAGATCACGGGCCATTTCGCATCTCAAGGGCAGCAAGCATGGTGGTCATCGCCCACGCTTGGTCCATGGACATGGTCTTTCTGGCATGGCTGGCGCCCCAGGAGTCAGAATATATAATTTCTCCGTTCTTCAGGTTATAACCAATGATTAAACGCAAATGGCCGCCACCTTTCTGGGGCAGATCAGACTCCGGATATAGCCCGAGCTCAACACCCCAAAGCAGCGGAATGCCGGAATCAATTTTCTGCCTCATGTCACGCTGAAACGACTGGTAGTCCGGACGCATGTCCTTGCAACGGACATTCAGCAGGATTTCCGGATCCATCTTCTGGTAGATTTCGCTGATATTGATGCTGGGGCCAAGGATGATCTCCCTCTTCCTGGCTCGTTTGGCGGCATGGTTATAGCGCTCAATCATCTGCTGAAACCCCCGCACTGTAAAATCTGAAAGAACCCGCACATTAAGGCCAAGCGTCGTCCCGGCCTGCTTCAGAACCTGCAGCATCTGGTAGGCATCGGTACCTGCCGTGGCCGAACTGTTAACGATTCCCGCCAACAAGTGCTCAGAAATATCAGAGCCATAGTACCGCATGATGCGTTCCGTTGTGGCAACGGCGCAATATCCCTTCTGTCCCTGGTCAACCATGGGCATGTTAGCAATCCACACCGTGCCGTCGTCCTCTTTTTTCAGGTTCCTTTTCAAATCCCCAATCTTACCACTTGAACCAGTTCTCACGGCCACCGCCGGCGCATTCTTGTTACCTGAGTCCGCTGCTGAAGACTCTATTTCAAGCTGAATGAATTCCGCACGGAAAACATCCTTATCCCGCAACGCACTCCATTGCAGAGTAATCAGATTTGGCGACTTGACCCAACGCCGGGCAAGGATGATGTTGCCTTTCACCACGGACTGCCGTGGCACCGCAACCGCTTTCACTCCCGCCCATTTTTCGATGGCTTCCTCGATTTGTTTCGCCAGCCCGACAAACTCCACTTGCCGGATGGAGCCCACGTCACCCCGATTAAACAGGGAAATCTTCATTTCCTTCGTGAAGCCCCGGGAAAAGATGACATTGGCTTCATAGACCTGAAAACCCATGAAGGACAATCCTGGACTATTACTGTAACCCGGATAATGGGCCTCGCCATTGGGGCCCTGCGTGTTCCAATTGAAGGCCCCCGGCTCCGTTTTTCCGATAAACGTTTCAGGCGTCAACTTCCAGAAGGCACCTTCGGAATCCATTAACTCACTCAAATCCGCAGCAGGTGCGCGCACCACCATCATCCCCAAAATACTCACACAAACCAGTGCGAACCGCCTCATGATCCCCTCAACTTCATGATGAGTTCCGCCACCTGATCCGCCGTCGGAGTCGTCGTATCCACCTGATGCGGAATCGCGGCATACATCGTCTTGCGTTTTTCCAATAGCTCCAGAATACGCTTCATCCGGTCCTGCTCTTCCAACAGGGGCCGGTTCCGATCTTTTGCCGTGCGTTTGAAAATAACCTCCGGCGTGGCGGTCAGACATACCACCAGCCCTGTCCGGCTGTAATCCCGGATATTCTCGGGGTTCAGCACAACCCCGCCACCACAGGCAATCACAAGCCCGCTTCTCTGCGAAAGTTCCTGCGCCAAGGCCCGTTCTAGCGCACGGAAATGAGGCTCACCTTCCTCGGCGAAAATACGCGGGATGGGCTTTCCCGCCCGCTCCTCAATGATCGTGTCCATATCCAGGAATTGCATTCCAAGTCGGCGCGCCAAAGTCCGCCCCACCGTGCTTTTCCCGGTTCCCATAAACCCCATAAGAACAATGTTGGAGAGAGACTCTGTTGGAGTTGCGGACCAGATCAACCGCCCATCACAGAATGTTTTGATCGCGCGGCCAAAGAGCGGCCAGCCATCAAACGGGGTATTGCGTGACTTGGAGGCAAATTCCGCCGCATTCACAACCCACTCATTTTCGAGATCCAGAAGCACCAGATCTGCCGGCGCACCATGCGCCAAAGTCGGAGCACGCCGCCCGATAATGCGCGCCGGCTCGGTTGTCCAGCAGGCCACCCAGTCGAGAGCTGTCATCAGGCCTTTCTTAACCAGCAGGGTATAGGTTACCCCCACAGCCGTTTCCAAGCCCACGACTCCAAAGGGCGCCGTCAGGAATCCCTTGGCCTTGGTCGCCGCAGTGTGGGGCGCATGATCAGTCGCAAAACAGGCGATGGTTCCATCCAGTAATCCTTCGATCAAGGCCGTGCGATCAGCCTCACTGCGCACAGGGGGATTCATTTTATAGCACTCCGGCTTTCCCGCCTCCACAACGGCATCGGTAAGCGCCAGATGATGCGGGGTCAACTCGCCAGAGACCGGGAGTCCTGCTTTACGGGCAGCCCGAATCAGAGCCACCGACCCGGCTGCGGACACATGCTGAATATGCATCACGCATCCGGTGACACGGGAAAGCTGTATATCACGTTCAATAACCACTGTTTCGGCCTCAGATGGAATTCCCGGCAAACCCAGGGCTCGGGAATATTTCCCTTCATGCATCACGCCATGCCCGGCCAGCTTTGAGTCAAGGGCATGGTCCATTACAGGGATGTTCAACCGCCCGGCTTCCCGCATGGCCGCCTCCATCACCTCGTTCTTTGATACGGTACAGCCATCATCGGTAAAGGCCACCGCCCCGGCTTTGGCCAACGCCGACAGGTCGGCTACTTCCTGGCCTGACCGGCTGCAGGTAATACAAGGCGCGGGGAGGACATGAATGAGGTTTGCGGCGGCGGCCCGCTTAGCCAGAGCCGCAACTTCTTCCGGACTATCCAGGGCCGGGTTGGTGTTGGGCATCACCACAATAGTCGTAAAGCCACCCCGCGCGGCGGCCAGGCATCCTGTGGCCACCGTTTCCGCAACCTCATGGCCGGGCTCACGCAGGTGAACATGCAAATCTACAAATCCCGGCGCCACCACCAGCCCTTGCGCATTAATCATCACGGTATCTGACGGGAGGGTGGCGGGCACGGGGGCGAAAACGCCATGTTGGATAAAAAGGTCACAAAAAGCATCGATTTTGGCGGCCGGATCGAGAATTCGGGCTCCCTTAATTAGGAAAGTTGTTGTCATAACTGCACGTATACAACACCTCTGGCTTGACAGAAAAGGTATAAATGGTACTTTGTGCGCCTTTTGTAGAGAGGGACAACCGATGAAGATGACATATCATCCATCCAAAAAGAAACGTGTTCGTAAATGCGGATTCCGGAAACGGATGAAAACGGCGGATGGCCGTAAAGTTTTGGCGCGCCGCCGCCAAAAGGGTCGCGTAAAGCTTTCCGTCTCATTGCAGCAGGAATGAAGATGAACGCCGTCGTCCGTTAGCGAAAAGGATTTTTCTTTTTCGTTTGGCGGATGGCGCTTTGCCTGAGTGGGCAGGGCCGGCGTTCATTTCTTCTTTCTTGAGCATGCGATTGGGCGTGTGTCGCGAGATGAGGGCTGGTTATTTATGGTGTTACCAGCAGACATAGTTAAGGATCCGGTTCCCGGGGAACCGGATTGCCGCTTAAGGCGACATCAGCGCTTGAGATCCAACTCGGATTTCCAGGAGACCTATGCCCAGGGAAAATCCTGGGCGGCTCGCACCATGGTGTTGTGGCTGCACAAAGCGCCCGATGCCTCGCTCCGGCTTGGCGTGGTGTCCAGTCGCGTCATTGGCAAAGCCGTTCAGCGTAACCGCGCACGCCGGCGGTTGCGCGAGGCCTGGCGTCTCAACCGATATCGCTTTCATGGCAACGTGGATGTGGTACTGGTCGCCCGCCGGAATATTCTCACCGCGAAATGGGAAGATGTCACCATCGACCTGATGTGGCTGGCCAGGCGGGCAGGAATATTGACATGATCGGAAAGCTGTTTATTATTCTGATCCGAATCTACCAGTACACGCTGGCAGCGTTACTCGGCGGGCAGTGCCGGTTCCATCCTTCCTGTTCGGAGTATAGTATCGAAGCCATCCGGACACATGGCGCATGGCGTGGCGTGAGATTGGGTTTTAGGCGAGTATTTAAATGTCATCCATGGCATCCGGGCGGAATAGACCCGGTGCCGGGAATTGACACCAAAGGTAAAGTAATATGAAAAAGTTCCTTACAAAAGACACGTTGATTTTGGTGGCTCTCTTTGTGGCAATGCTGGCATGGGGCCCGCTCTATCAGAAGTTATTCCCTGCCCCTCCTGCGAAATTAGCCACACACCCTGCCCCCGGAGCCACTCAGACCGTTGAGGGAGTCAGTTCCGCCAAAGAGTCTTCCGCCGCCCTCACCAACCCAATCGCCGAAGTGGTTTCCTCCACCACCACACCTGCCGTAGCGGAAATACGACAAGCGGCGACTCATCCTCGTGAGCCCGAAGCCATTGTTGAATTGACCAATGGGTTGGTCCGGTTGACGGTCTCATCCTATGGCGCCGCAGTGATGAGGGCTGAACTACCCGCCTTCGCCATCAGCAAAGACAATAACTCCCCCGTCATTCTGGACTTTGAAAAGGCGCCAGCCCTGACCTATAGGGGACTTGCCGGGCTGGACGAAACCAGTGACTTTACAATCAACATCCTTTCCAATGGCACTGCGGCCCGCCTCTCGACCGTCACCCCCGCAGGTTTACGACTTACCCGAACCATCCAATTGGGCGCCCGTTATGAAGTGATGGTGGTGGATGAGTTTGCCAATACCAGCCGCGACACCATGGTGTTACCGGCACACAGTTTGTCCATTGGAAATATGGGCATGCTGCCCGGCGAGACCAAGATGACCGGAATGAATTTTCTAAGCATTGACACGCTGTTCTCCTCCGGGGAAAACACGGTTCGCCATTGGTCAAGCAAAGCCTGGTTTTCGGATGAACTCACGCTGGTAGACCTGTTCGAGGAGGCTCCGCGCCGGGGTAAAGGTTGTGTGGGACGTCCCGCGATGACCAAAATGCTGCCCCTCTCGGTCAATGAGCACGTTACCCGTGACATGGCCTGGGTAGCGGTGAAAAATAAATTCTTCGTGCAAATCCTCAATCCAAAAGAGGGCGCCGTTGGCTGTGATCTGATTTTGGAGCGCGAAAAAGGGAAATTTGAAACCCCGGACAACCCGAGCACGTGGGAAGGCGCGGCCATCCCCAGTCAGGTGGCAGCGGCGGTTCATTTTGCCGGACACTCCATAGCCGGAGACTCAACCTATCGCCGGGAGTATAGTTATTTTGTCGGCCCCAAGGAAATTTCCTCTATCGCCCCTCTGGGCCTCCAAAAGAAAAGCGTCATGGAATTCGGCATGTTCCGATGGTTCTGTGAAATTCTACTTTGGAGCCTGAACAAACTCTATTGGCTTATCCCGAACTATGGCGTGGCCATCATTCTTCTCACTCTGATTGTTCGTGTGCTTTTCTGGCCGCTCACCCACAAAGGGACGGAAAGCATGAAGCGGCTGCAAGCGCTGCAGCCGCAGATCAAGGCGTTGCAGGAGAAATACAAGGACAAGCCCCAGACGCTGCACGCAGAGACCATGGCCTTATACAAGGAAAACAAGGTTAATCCCCTGGGTGGTTGTCTGCCGATGTTGGTTCAGATACCGGTGTTTTTCGCACTCTTCAGCGTCCTTCGCAGTGCCGTTGAGTTGCGCTTTGCCCATTTCCTCTGGGTTAAGGATCTCAGCACAGCGGAAAACCTGATGATCAGCGGGATCCCCTTTGCGATCAACCTCCTGCCTCTGTTGATGACCGTGACTCAGATCTGGCAGCAAAAACTAACCCCTGCCGCCGGTGACCCGATGCAACAGAAAATGATGATGTGGATGATGCCCATCATGATGCTGATGTTCCTCTATTCCATGCCATCGGGGCTGGTATTGTATTGGACTGCCAACCAAGCCATGATGATCATCCAATTGACATGGCAACATCGGGCGAAGAAGTCTGTGGCCGTAACCGTGGGCAGTGGGCAGTAAATTCAGGAGAAACAGGTCACTATGGATATAGTCGTTGTTTCGACATTCGGAGTACTGGCCTACCTGCTGGGCGCCATTCCCAATGGATTTCTGATTGCCAAGGCCAAGGGCATTGATATTCGTACGGTTGGCAGCGGCAATATTGGTGCCACCAATGTTTACCGGTCTGTGAGCAAATCCCTTGGCATCCTGACGTTTGTCCTGGATGCACTGAAGGGCGCCATACCGGCGCTGTGGTTCCCCTGGCAGGCGGCTCGTTGTGCGCAGTCACCACTGCCTCCCTGGCTTCCGCTTCTGTTTGGCGGACTGGCCATTGCCGGTCACACCTGGCCGGTATATCTAAAATTCAAGGGCGGGAAAGGTGTCGCCACCAGCGCCGGGGCCTTGATCGGCATCGCACCGGCCGCCACCGGGATCGGCGTCCTTTGCTGGTTTATCGCACTCGTCGCCTTCCGCTATATGTCAGTGGCATCCATCATCGCGGCCCTGGTGGTTCCTGCGGCGGGCTGGTGGTTTTACCGGGTTAATGGACTGGCACTACCCAGCGCTTTAACCGCACTTGGCGCATTGATTATCTGGCGGCATAAGGGCAATATCCAGCGACTGATGAGCGGAACCGAGAGCCGGTTCGAATTTAAAAAGAAGAAACCATGAGCAAGGAAAAGATTGCCATCATCGGGGACGGGGGCTGGGGCACAGCGCTAGGGCTGGCATTGTTACGAAACGGCCACTCGGTTCGCATTTGGGGACCATTCCCTGAATATATTGAACGTGTCCGCGCCAGCAGTGAAAATAAAGATTTCCTGCCCGGCGTCCGGCTTCCCGCAGAAATGGAATGGACCGCTGATCGCGCCCTTGCCGTCGAGAAAGCCACTGTGGTGGTCCTGGCCATGCCCACCAAGTATTTCCGCACCGTATTGACTTCATTCGCGGGATTGATTCCTGCGGCCGCCCGGGTGATCAGCGTGGCCAAGGGGCTGGACAGTACCGACAACCGCCGCATGACCGAGGTGGCTGAAGGAATTCTTAACGCCGGTCCGGTCGCCGCATTGTCTGGCCCCAGCTTTGCATCCGAAGTGGCCGTTGGTTCACCGACGGCCGTTGTGATTGCTTGTCGCGAAATGGCCTTGGCGAACTCACTCCAGGCTGTTTTCAATGGTCACAAGTTTAGAATTTACACCTCTGATGATGTGATCGGAGTGGAATTGGGTGGCACCTTGAAAAATGTCATCGCCGTGGGCGTCGGGGTATGTGATGGCATGGGCCTTGGCCATAATGCCCGGGCGGCGCTCGTGACCCGCGGACTGGCCGAAATCACCCGTGTCGGCGTCGCCATGGGGGCGCAAGCCAATACCTTTGCCGGGCTCAGCGGAATGGGTGACTTGGTTCTGACCTGTACCAGCCGGTTAAGCCGCAATTATTCGGTGGGTGAGCGCATGGGGCGCGGCGAGAAAATTACTGACATTCTGGCAGGCATGAAACAGGTTGCCGAAGGGGTCGAAAATTCAGCCACCGCCTGCTCTCTGGCCCATCACCTCTCGGTTCCCGTCCCGATTGCCCAGGAAGTTCACGCCATGGTTTTTGGAGGGAAAACCCCGCAAGCCGCAGTTGAATCCTTGCTGGGACGCGATCCAAAGGCGGAGAGAGGGTGAAGTTAGAGGTTGTGAGTCGAGAGTGGAGGGTTACGAGTCAGACAGCATTTTTAAACCGTCAACTCGTTACTCTCAACTCATAACCCGTGACTCTCTTCTTGCTTCCGACCATTTCTGGAGGATAATAGATACCATGACTAAGGGGATCTTCATCCGTTGCAGCAGCCTGAGTATCTGGATTGCCATATGCCTGCCGGCTGGCGCTCAACCGACTTCGCCCACGCTGTCCCTGCAAGACTATGACCGTTATGTTGTCATTCTCGATCGAAAACCCTTTGGCAATGAGGCCCTGCTCCCTGCACCGGAACTTCCCAAAATCGCTCCCGATAAATCGTTCACCGCCCAGTACAGAATGGCGGCCGTAACCCGTGATGATAACGGCGAAATCAGGGTTGGCCTCGTTGACCTGAAAACCAAGCAGAGCCTCATGCTCGGAATTGGCGACAGTATCGGGGGAGTCGAGGTGGTCGATGCCGACTACGTGAAAGAACGAGCCCGTTTGCGGCGGGATCCCGAAGATTACTGGGTTTCCATGTCCGGGGGATCAAATTCGTTTGAAATGGTAAGTAAAAATCAACCGACAGAGATTCAGACAGGTATCACTGCCCCCAACACTGCGCCGCCGGCGACAACTCGAGTCAAACCAGGCCGTTCATCCTATGCCGCCCGCCGCGAAGCACGAATACGCAAAGAGCTGCAGCAGATCCAGGCGATTGAGGCGCTCCATGCCAAGGAATCCAAGACTGCGGATGCGACCTCTGTTGCGTCAGTTCGATCCCGGCCCAAGACAAGTAGCACCGAAAAGACGGTCCCTGTAAGCGCCACGGGTGAGGCACTTCTGCGCTTACTGAACAATCCGGAGAATTCCGAGCTATCGTCAGAAGAAATCAATACACTCCTGCAGGAATACCAGAAGGAACTGATCCGCAGTGGACAAACCCCTCTCCCCATCCCCCTCACTCCCGAAACTGACCAGCAACTGGTCGATGAAGGGGTACTTCCAGCGATGGAGCAGTAGGGTAAAGGATTCAGTAGTCAGGATTCAGTAAATAGAATAAATTTCACCGAGTCCTAACATTCTGAATCCTGACTACTGGATCCTTCCTGAATTCTTTCGGCAAGGGAAAGTGGATGTTCTCCTTCACAAGAACTTGCTCCGTGACCGTTTTAAATCCACGAGCTTTCAAGTGAGAAATGGCTTCCTGCACGAAATATTCTGGCGTGGAGGCCCCGGCGGTAATGCCGAGGATATTGACCGCATCCAGCGGAATGGCTTCCAGCATTTCCAACGAACTTGCAAGCGCGGCAAAGCACCCTGTTGCCCGCGCCACCTCCACCAATCGGTTGGAATTCGAGCTATTCTCTGCTCCCAACACAATGATGGCATCAGCCTGTTGGGCGAAAAGACGAACAGCCTGTTGCCGGTTACGGGTGGCATAACAGATGTCACTTTCAGGCGGCGTTTTCACAAGCGGGAAACGATTCCGGAGAATTGACATCACCTGGGCCACTTCATCCAGACTCAAAGTGGTTTGCGTAAGAACCGCCACCTTTTCCGGATCAGGCACGGTTACGCGTCGAGCTTCTTCCTCCGAGGCAATGACAACAACATGATCCGGCGACTCTCCGGCAACCCCGATAATTTCATCGTGGTTGTGGTGGCCAATCAAAAGAATCGTGTAACCCTTGGCGACATATTGCCTGACCTCAAGATGAACCTTTGACACAAATGGACAGGTGGCATCAACAATGCGCAAGTTCATGGCCTCGGCCGCTGCACGCGTTGCCGGGGGAATCCCATGGGCACTGAAGAGCACCGTACCCCCCGGGGGAATTTCACTGATGTCCTGCACAAACACCATACCCTTAGCAGTCAGATCGTCAATGATCTGGCGATTATGCACAATCTGCTTCAGGCAATAAATCGGGGCGGGATAAATCCGGAGCATCCCTTCCGCCAACTCAACAGCACGCTCCACGCCGGCACAGAAACCATGCGGGGCAATTAGAACCACCACCTTTTCCCCGGCCTTCCCGCTGAACGGAACCGGGACATCATGACGGTGCGATTGATTTTGCATGCGGACTCTTTCCCTTGTGTGTGGTCATCTGAGAGGGATTAGTATACTATTCGGACCAATAAATGAAGCCGGAAGCTGAATAGGGTTGCGCTATGCGCGGCGGGAAATAGAGCGCAGCATTGGGGAGAGATCGGTGTCATATCACAAGTGGATAATTAAGTGGAATAACCGACTCGTAGGATGGCGCCGGATCAAGGTGCTACCTGATGAGATCCTGCTCATTCTACCTCACTGCATCCACAAGCAATCATGCCGGCAAAATATTGTTCACAGCCTCGATGAATGCAAACGCTGCGGAGCTTGCAGTGTCGGGGCATTGGTCGGAGTCCGGGACGATTTCGGCGTAGTGGCTTGCGTAGTGGGCGGCGGGCGGGATGCTTTAGCCCGCACCAAACAAGAGAATATCAAGGCCGTGGTTGCCGTGGCCTGCGAAAAGGAATTGGTTCAGGGAATTTTTGCCGCATTTCCCAAACCCGTGCTGGGCGTGATTAACGTGACACCAGAAGGCCCTTGCAAAAATACCCTCGCCGATCCCGACAAAGTCACCCAGGCCATTGAGCGTCTGACAGGCAAATATTCCCGTGGTGATTGACTCTCGCACCGGAGTACGGCTACCATGTGAGGCAATATGAAAAATAAAACCATGTCTTCTTTTTGGATCGCCTTCGCGTTCCTGATTCCCATGACAGGCTCATTGGTTGCGGCCCCTCTCTCTAAATCGCAGATTCCCGCTGACTCCAAGTGGGTGATGCATCTGGACATGAACCAATTCTCATCGTCACAAACCTGCCGCATCCTGACCACCGGCCAAAGTGACGGGAAACAGTTTCAAACCATGCTTAATCGATACCGTACCCTGCTGGGGATCGATCCGTTAAAGGACATCTCATCCCTCACGCTGTTCGGCAGCGAGATTACGGGCAACCGTGGCGTGGCTTTAATCAACGGATCGCTCAATTCAAAACAGATCACCAAACAGTTCAGCACCTATCCGCAATACAGCACCAAAAAGAACGGGCAGTTGACTTTGCAAACCTGGCAGGACAAAGCCAGCGGCAAGCCGCTCTGGGCCAGTTTTTATAGTTCACGTCAGTTGATACTGGCTTCAGATGAGTTCTCCCTGCTAAACGCAGCATGGGTCCTGGACGGCGAAAAGCCCAGTTTGTCCTCCAGTAAAGCCACCGCTTTGCCTTTCCCTGCGGTACAGCCCGGAAACTTCTTCACCGCTGTAACCAAGGGTTACTCAGGCACCAATCCGACCCAGGCCATGATCCTGAGAAATACCGAAAGTGCCAACATGCAACTCGCCGAGAGTTCCGGGATTGTGGATGGCGCCATCCTGTTAAACGCCGATTCCCCTGAAACCGCCGGACAGATTCAGCAAATCCTGAACGGGCTGATGGTTTCCGCAGGCTTTGCCGACAGTGAAAGCCCGCTTGCGAAACTGGCCGAACTCAGCACCATCTCACGAACTGGCAATACCATGAGTCTCAAAATACACTGCCCAGCTGGCGAGGCTGCCGGCCTTGTTTCCTCGACCCTGCTATCGCATTGATCATAAGGAGTGTTGCATGACGAAAAATCTGGCACTAGGTTTTATCAAACCGCACGCTTCAAAATCTGAGCCAACGTGGAATTGGATTCGAGCCACCCTCGAACAGCGCGGTATCCACGTTTTCACCGAAACCATTGTGACCGGTCCGGAGATCCGGGAAAAGGGACTGATTGACCGCCATTACACGGTCATCGCCCGAGTCGGGGGTTGCCAAAATCCCAGAACATTGGAACTAAACGACAAGGCTCTTTCTGCTTTCCAAGCCGCCTTCGGGCTGCCCTGGAGTCAGGCTCTCGACCGGAATCTTCTATTCAGTGGAATGACGGCGCTGAAGCAACTGAACGTCACTCCATCAGCCCTGATGGGGCTGTGGGCAGCCGTCAAGCCTGTTAAAATCGGAGCCGGTTTCTATGCCGCCACCATCCAAGAGATCCACATTCTGAACGGGTTCTATCCCTCCATCCGCGAAATTTACACCACGAATGACGCAGTGATCCGATGCTTCCTCCTGGAGTTTGACGGCGATGTTCTTCCCTGGAAAAGTTTCCGTGCGGATGTGATCGGCGCTACCGACCCGACCAAAGCTCTCGCAAACTCTATCCGCGGAACCCTCTTCTCCCGCCGCCAGGAATTCGGACTTACCATGAACGCCCGCGACAACGTGATTCACGCCAGCGCGTCGCCCTTTGAAGCCATGATGGAGCGTTCCATCTGGATGCCCGGCTTCAATCTTGCTGCGGACCCGCTTTGGCTGGCCTTGGAAGGCTCGGGGATCAGCCAACCATCCTTAACCGCCCTGGCATGCCATAATCCCGTGGTCACCCTGGACGGCCAGACCGCTTCCGCCATTGACCATATGGAAGACACCGACACGCCCAGGACTGCGGCCATGATCCGCCGCCTGATTCAGTAATTTCACTTCCGGCTGTCGCTAATCCGAAACGCCCTATAGAAGGCGATGATCCATCCAATGGTGTAGAGCAGGAAAAGTCCGAACACTGGAAAAAATAACTGCAGATTCAACCTGAACGGGGACACCAGATTTGCCTGGATTGAGAGCAAGCCTACAACCAGGAAAAAAAGAAATATCGCGGCACCGAATTGCCACATGAAATACTGCAACTTCTCCCGGGTTTTCGAAAGATTGACCGGATTCAGCCAATATTCCTTGTTTGGAAGATTGATACACCAGGCCGGAAACCACAGCACGAAACGCGGCGAGAAGTAGAGCAGACAAAAAAGTAGAGCATGCGTCCCGGTCATCAGCAGGGCATTTACGGTATTGGGTGCCCACCCGTTTGCCACCCCATCGGCACCGAAATGAATGGCCACACGGTCAGGCAAAACAACAAGCGAAATCAGCGTCACCGCAACATTCGCCAGCAACATCAATATGAACACGTTACGCATAAAATCGGCTCTTCAATGAACTGATCCAGTGACTAGGAAGACGGGGTATTCTCGAATTGAGCCATCGGGCTGGAGTCTAGTCATCCGGTAGGCGTCATGGCTGGTGACTTCGGTGAACCCTGCCGCTTCCAACCATTGGCAAATCTGACCCCGGTCAAACCCATGATGGAATACACCCGTTGGATCCGGATGAAAACTGCCATCCTCTGAATCCAGATCAGCCAGGGCGATCCGTCCTCCAGGTCGTAGACATTGCCTCAACTGCTTCAAGATTTCCTGAACATTTTCAATGTGGTGGAGAACCATGGAGCTGACGACCAGAGAATATTCCGCGGCGGGGAGCGGTTGCCTGCCAATATCAGAGTGCAGGGTTCTGACGTTGCCAATCTTAAGGGCTTTCAGTTTGTCTGCCAGTACCTTCAACATCTCGCCCGACGCATCCACCGCCGTGACACTGCTGACATAAGGCAGGAGACCCAGAGTCAGAAGCCCGGTCCCCGCGCCAAAATCCAGTACCGCCATATCTAGCGTAATAGGTACAACCTTCCGGATCGCCTCCGCCACGCCTTTTGCCAACGCGACTCGCGCGGGATTGGAATCCCATCCGGACGCGACACGGTCAAAGCGCGCCTGAACCTCGTCTATGCCGGTGGTCATCATTTACTACAACCGCAACTACCACCAGCAGATGGCACACCGAACTTCTTGAGAATGATCTCCAGGGGGCAGAACCCCGTGAAAGAGGACTGGAACAGGTTAAGTCCCACAAAGGCCGTAAAACAAAACCAGCCATGATGCACCCAGTAACCCAGAGCCAAACTCACCATCACAAAAATCCCCGCCACCATTCTCACAATACGTTCCGTATTCATGTTCATACCTTTCTCGATATTTTTTCATTGCTGCAATCAACAACCCGATTACCACTCCGTACACGGTACTGATCCAGGGGTTTGAAGTGATAGGACAGGTCCCCGTTGAGCAACCGATAAACCGGTACACCCCAAATCCTAGTGAACCTCCCACCACCGCCCCAATGATTAATCTGATGATCATATTTTTCACCTCATTATTTACCACTAATAAACCCCTCACCCTAGCCCTCTCCCTCAAGGGGCGAGGGAATAAATCTCAGGCTCCCTCTCCCTTCAGGGGAGAGGGTTGGGGTGAGGGTGTTCTTTCCCGCCCACCAGCCAGAAATAGACCAGCGGGATCACCACCAACGTAAACACCGTCGATACAAACAACCCGAAGATCAACGACCAGGCCAACCCGCTGAAAATAGGATCCAACGTAATCGGCCAGGCACCCAGCAAAGCCGCCGCCGCCGTCAGGGCGATAGGCCGGAATCGCACCGCACCTGATTCCAAAATGGCATCCTTCACCGAATCTCCGCGCTCGACCGCTGTCTTAATGAAGTCCACCAGAATAATCCCATTCCGCACTACAATCCCCGCCAGCGCGATCATGCCAATCATGGCCGTGGCGGTAAAGAATACGGGGTTGTCAAATCCACCCACCGGCTTATTGCCAAGCGCATTCAGCAACCAGAAACCGGGCATGATGCCAATCATGGTCAACGGAATGGACAACATGATGATCCCCGGCAACACATAAGATCCCGTCTGATAGGCCAGCAGCACGTAGATTCCGACCAGCGCCGCAGCGAAGGCCAGCCCAAGATCACGAAATACATCCACGGTGATCTTCCACTCGCCTTCACCTGCCCAGTCGACCTTGATACCGGCAGGTAACGGATTCTTTTTAATCCAGGACTCCAATGCCAGCACTGCATAGGCCGGTCCGCGACCAGCCATTTCCCCGGTCACAAACACGACCCGCTCCTGATTTTTGTGAAAAATGGTTTTGTCAGCCATACGCGATTCAAAGGCACCCAGTTCGCCCAACTGGACCACCATTCCCCCGCGCCCCTTGACGGTCAGTGTCGCCAACCGCGAAAGATCCGAGCGTTTTTCCCGCGGCAATTTGATGACAATGGGCAATTCATTCTGCTCCGTCGGCACATGTAACGACCCCACGGGCATTCCGCTTAGTGCCATCTGCAGGCTTTGCACAATATCTTCCGTGGCAATTCCATTCCGCGCGGCCTTGTCGCGATCCACCCGGAAAAAGAATTTATCCTGGACCGCTTCTACGGAGTCATCCACATCCACGACGCCGGGCTCCTTGTGCATCTGAGCTTCCACAGTCTTGGCTGCCGCAATCAATTCCTCATACGACTGATTTGGCCGTCCATAAACCTCGGCCACAAGAGTGGATAACACCGGCGGCCCAGGCGGAAGTTCAACCAACTTGAGGTTTGCTCCCGTCCTGTTCGCCAATACCGCCATATCGTTCCGGAGTCGTAACACCAGCGCATGACTATCCATTTCCCGCGCCTTGCGGGGAAGCAGACTGACACGCAGATCCGCGACATTGGCACCCTGCCGCAGATAATAGTGCCGCACCAGGCCATTGAAATCCATGGGAGATGCCGCTCCAACGGTTGAGGTAAAATCGGTGACCTCCGAAACCGTGCGAAGCATATTCTCAATCTCCCGCACCACCGCATCCGTCCGCTCCAGCGTGGCCGACTCCGGCATATCCACCACAATCTGGAACTCGTTCTTATTATCAAACGGCAGCATTTTAAGCGGCACGAGCCCGGTCAGGGCCAGTACGATGGATCCGGCAAATAGAAATACCGTTATTCCCACCAACACCCAGGTCTTCGAGCGGGACTGCACCAACGGCAGCATCACCTTGGAATAAACCCGGTAGGTCATCGTATCGCGAACATTTCCAGTATCGTGCTCATGCCCTTCCACCTTAAGTAACTTATTTGATAGCCAGGGCGTAATGGCCACGGCCACAATCAGCGAACTCAACATGGCCAAAGGCACATTCAATGCCATCGGTCGCATATAGGGTCCCATCATTCCGGTAATAAAGAACATCGGCAGAAAAGCCACGATCACTGCCAGGGTCGCCAACACCACGGGAGGCATCACTTCATTCATCGCCAGGGAGATCGCCTGCAACCGCGGGAGCTTGCGCATGGCTAGATGCCGGTAGATATTCTCCACGCCGACAATCGGATCATCGACCAATAGTCCCAGCGCCAGAATCAGCGCAAACAACGTCACGCGGTTGATCGTATACCCCGCCAGATAGT